>Ga0100379_10004454_pt1 | contig 12320 bp, 11 predicted proteins | sample CryGeymeta201503_FD_80418 | JGI IMG/M metagenome (GOLD analysis project Ga0100379, IMG submission 80418) | Groundwater microbial communities from Crystal Geyser aquifers in Utah, USA - Crystal Geyser metaG 2015-03 | ecosystem: Environmental > Aquatic > Deep subsurface > Groundwater | place...
TGGCTGGTGCTACTCTAACCCAAGCGGAGCGGTCGATCTCATTTGAAAAGGAAATACGCCTCAGTCAGGAGGTGCATAAAAAAGAGGTACAAAAAATTATTGATGACATATCCTGTAACGTTAACGAGATAGCAAAATCCGTACACCGTGTGGAAACTGCTATTGCGACCCTCATCGAGGTGTCGGCCTTTGAGCGGGCACTGACAAAAGAAGAGCGTGACCATACGCGGCAAGAGATTGAGAGCATAAAGAAAAACGGGGTAAAAAATTCTACCAGGGAATAACACTCAACTGGTAATAAAACTTGACAATTACATTCAGTACCGATATCATATAGTAAATCCACATGGAGGAGAACCATTGAAAAAAGAATCTGAGCACACATACGATAGAATATTTTCCCAGTTGTTCGGGTCGCCATGGTTAATCTCCGAAGAGTGGATGATTACCATAATCGAAATAGCCAAGAGACAGGGTGATTTGGAAGCAGTTACTGCTAGACGTGGGCAGTATATGGAAAATGCAGAAAAGGCCAAGATGTTTGGCAGCACCGCAGTTATTCCTGTCAGTGGTCCTATCTTCCCTAAATCCAATTTAATGACCGCCATATCTGGGGCAACATCCATAGAGGTACTTGCCAGGGATATAGATGCTGCAGTACATAATGATGAAATATCCAAAATCATATTGGATATAGATTCTCCTGGTGGGCATGTAACAGGCGTTAATGAGATGGCCAATATGATCCGTGAATTCTCGAAGGAGAAGGAAATCATTGGCTATGTTTCTGGAACAGGTGCTTCGGCAGCCTACTGGCTGGCCTCTGCCTGTTCCGAGATTGTTGTCGATGCAACCAGCCGTTTAGGAAGCATCGGTGTAGTTGTAGCTTACCCAAAAGAATCTGGCGATACCGTAGAGATCGTCAATTCCGCAAGCCCAAATAAACGCCCAGACATTACAACGGACGAGGGCAAGAAGGTTGTAGTGGAGCAAATGGATGCACTTGCCGATGTATTCATAGCTTCTGTAGCAAATTTTCGTAACACGACAGTCAAGAAGGTTATGTCTGACTTTGGTCGTGGTGGTATTTTGATAGGGGAACATGCTGTGAATGTTGGCATGGCTGACAGACTCGGTTCCTTTGAGCAACTTTTAAAAGAAAATGGAGGAAAGTCTATGTCTGGAAAGGGCACAGAGGCAACCCTGACGTTGGAAACCTTAAAGGCAGATCACCAGAGTGTGTATCAAGCCGCCTTCACCGAAGGTAAGGAATCCGCAGTACAAGAAGTAAGTCAGACAATTGCCGAAAAAGATTCGAAAATCAAACAATTGGAGAGTGAAGTGGCAACTGTGAAAGAAGAGAACACTGGTCTTACGGACCGTGTTGCAGCACTGGAGAAGGGTGCCGCGGTACGTGATGAGCGTGATACGCAAACCTACGCTGATGGTATTGTATCTGCCAAGTTGTCTGCATCCACTCTCCCTGTGCGTATGCACACCAAAGTCAAGAACCAGCTGACACCAGACCGATTTATTGTCGAAGGAAAATTGGACAAAGAGAAATATTCCGCCCATGTAGATGCTGAAATTTCTGATTGGGAAGAGTCCATTTCTGGCAGTTCCTCATCTATCCAGGGATTCTCGATTGTTACTGGTAAAGAGGAAGACAGTGAAACTCCAGATGCCGCAGCCGATGAACTTCTGAAACTCGCTGGAATGTAATAGTAGAAACCAATAATTTCAAACAGGAGATTTACAATGTCTGAAGGAAATACCCCTCAAGTGATTCGCAGCGGGGAGACTCCAGGTTCCAAGCGTCTGTTTCACAGTGAACGGAGCATCGCCCTTATCAAAGATAAAACGATTGATGCCGGTTACGGTTACCTGACAGCAGGTACGGTAATGGCAGTCAACACAACTACCAGTGGACTTATTCCTTATGTCCCCACTGGACTTGCAGCTTATGGTACTTTTGCTGTTGCCCCTGCGCTCTCTGACCTCGCATCAACAGCCACAACGATTGTTGTTCCGCTTGCCACTATTGCACGTTTCAAGGCTGGTGACAACCTGATCCTGGTCAGAAATAACGGTGGGGCCCAGGCACTACATGATGGTGGTGCGATTGTTTCAGCAGTTAAGACGACGGATTATTCTGCAACCATCACCTTCACAACGGCTCTTGATACTGACGCCAACTTTACAGTAGCAAATTTTGCCAGCTGTTTCGTCGAAGGGGATGCTTCTACACCGTTTACTAAAGCCGTGTACATTCTCGATAAAGATTGTAATACCGGAGAAGGCGAAGCCGCATTGGGAGCCAACGTTTCAGTGGTTATTTCTAATGCTATTTTGTACACCACTTCTCTCGTCAACTGGGATGCTGCTGCCGTTACAGATATGTCTGCTGTAACTGATGGCCAGCACACCATTCTTAAATAATTGGTGTATAACCGATATATTCGCCTTTGGAGGTAAGTAAATGAAAGGAAGTGAAGGGATTCCCCAACTAAAATTGGAAACATTGAACAAGGTTATCCACGCTTTTCCGAAAGCGGCAAACCTGTTCTTCACCAATATGTTTGGTGAAAACAAAGCAGATTCAGATACCATTACATGGGAAACTGAGTTCGGCAGTGCTGGTATGACTCCATTTGTTGCTCCTGGTTCGGTAGCTCCTGCTATTGGGCTCGACGGTGTTGGCAAAGGGTCTGCAACCGCCGCCTTCTTCAAAGAGAAGATGTACTTTGATGAGGAGTTTTTGAACAATCTTCGGCAGCTCGGTACCTATGCTACCTATGAAACAGCCAAAGTTAAGCTGGCTCGTGGACTGTTGAAACTACGTAATCGTATGGATCGTCGTCGTGAGTGGATGACTGCTCAGATGCTGGTAAACGGTTCTTTCTCCTATGTGACTAAAGGAGAAACCAATGTCAGCGTATCTTATGGTATTCCTACCTCCCATATGGTAACGCTTGCTGCTGATCGCCAGTGGGATGATGGTGCAAATCGTAATCCTGTTGAAGATATTATGGATGCGAAGACGGTAGTTGCCAACGATGCAGGGGTTCAGTTAACGGACGCCTATCTGAACAGCGAATTGCTCAAGCTACTTATTCTTGATAGCAAGATCCAAGCACTGCTGAGTAAGTCTGCATTTGGTTCTGGTGACCTGTTCTCCAGACCACGTGAAGTTATTGGTTCTCTGCTCAATCTTAACCTGACTACCTACGACGAGCTGTACGAGGTTCAGGGTTGGGTTATGTCTGCTGTTACTGGCGGTTCTTCTACCACAGTTACAGTGGATGATCCTTCGGACTTTGAAGTTGGTGGTACTCTCCGTTTCATCAAGGTCAAGGAAGCAAATGTATGGGAAGACGAGACCATCACTGCTGTTAACAAGACGACTGGTGTGATCACTGTAGCCACCGCACCAACTCTTTCCTTTACTGCAGGTATTGATAAGGTTGTTATGCGTAAGAAGTTTATCGGTGACGATACCTTCTTTATGATGAATCCGGTTGCTAATGATGGTACAAAGATTGCTGAGATCCTTATGGCTCCTTATGGTCTTGGTCGTCGATGGGGTTACTACTCGGACAAGAAGGATGAGTGGGATCCAGAAGGAACCTGGTTAAGAAACCAGGATAAGTGTCTGCCCGTTCTTTACTTTCCGAACAATACTTTCAAGTACATCGTGAAGTAATACCAGTCAACACAAAGAGGACAATCCAATGAGGAAGATTAAAGTACAACTCTTGACCACGTTGAAGGGGCGACAACTGTTCAGCAATGGTGCTGTTTTTACTGGCACCATTGCTGAACTGCCACCCGACATCGCTGATGCAGTAAGAAAAAACGCCAGATACATCACAGTAACAGAATTGCCGATGGATCTGGTGGAAGAGGTAGAGGAAAACCTGATCCCTGAAGTACCTGTAGAAGAAATTAAGGAACTAGCCATTACCGTTGATTCCCATGTTGAGGAATCAATTCCTCAACAGGACGAAGGGCAAACTACCCCTGAAGAGAAAAAGCCTGTCACAGAGGAAAAACAGCAGCCCGTTAAAGTCCCTGTAAAAAGGACCAGAAAGGCAAAAATCCTGAAGCCAAAGGAGTAGGCAATGGCGATTGAATCCAGATTAGTGTTGATTGATCTTACCAAGAACCTTATGGGTGGTTCTTTTGATAAGGTTTCGGATAATGGATTCGATCAGGCTGCTGACCAGGCTGAAAAGGAACTCTCCGCTATCTATCCAATAACTGACAACATTAAAAGTTATTGGATAGTGGAGAGGGTTCGTCGTCATGCTATTTACATATTAATGGTGGAAGCTGCCCACAAATTTCAGTACAAGCAGATTCATATTGAACACCGTTTCAAACACTACATACAACTTATTGAAAAGATGGACAGGGAATGGCTGGAAGTAATGGAAGATGAATTTGGCCCTGTCTACGATGAATTTTGCTATTATTTAGAAACTGGTTTTGTTTATGATGCACTTGGTAGAGATATAACTTACAGTTAACGGTACGAAACATGTCAGAAATTGGTGCGGATATCAAGGAAGTATTACAGGAGCTTGGTACTACGACTTTAATTTATCGTACCAATGGCAGCACTTTTTCTGAATTGGGGGATATAGAAGCATACCCAGAACATTCTTCTGAGTTTACCCGCCAATTTTTCAGCCTTCTCACTCTCGCCCATGACACAAATGCACGTAATGGTGATATAATTGAATCGAATGGTACATTCTATGTAGCCACTAATGTCATACCATCATATTTTGAAGATGGAGTAGTTGATAACAGTATTTCGCTGTTCAAGTGTAATGTTAATGGTGTATTAAAAAGACCATCAGTTACAACAGACCCAACAGATTATGTACAAAGAACCGTCTTTACCATTAAGGCACCAAATCCATCAAGTATTCGTGCATTAGAGTATGAAAATAAATTTAATGCTGGTCCTGTATTCGCGGATGAAACGCAATTCTTCTTGAGAGAACGGCACATATTAGTTCTTCCTGGTGGAATAGATGCTGCGGTGGGAGATAGATGGTATCCCGTGTACACAGATACCACTAAATATTTCCGTATTGAGACAGTTGATGTGTACAGATTTCCTGGTTGTATGATTTGTGGATTGACAGAGGATACCAGATAATATGGCACCAGGATTCTTCAAAAGCAGAGGCCAGTTAATAGCCGTAGATCCACGAGGTCTGAACGATTTCTACAAAGATCTCAAGTCTGCATTTGGTAAATATGTTGCTACGGCACATACTGTTTCTAAATGGGTGAATCTCAATGGTGGTGGGATGTACACTACTGCATCGAAAAACGCAGGAGTAGCCACAATAAAGTCTATTATTGATGGTGATATTGAGGTTGATAAGAAATGGCCACCATTGAGTAAGGAACATATCGATTCCAGAGAGGGATTGGCTACATATGATAAAACGTGGAAATTCCGTGGGAATGTATACCAAAATATCATAGCCAGAAAAAGTGGTAAGGGATATGAAATAGGAATTGATCGTAGAAAGATGGTAACGCCCACAGGGTTTTCTACCCATGCAGGTACAGCAGGATTGGCACAGAAGATCCCTATAGAACGGTATGCTGGTTGGGTGGAATACGGTACAAAGTGGATGCCACCGCGCCCATTATTCAGTTTAGCTGCTGTCTACTTCTCACAAACGATTGCACCTGCACTGCATAAAATAGTGAAGAAGTCTGTACAAAGAGTTGCTAATAAATATATAATTGAGAAGGTCAGGGGTAAGTATGATAATGCCCCTATGGCTGGAGGTATCAGTCAGGGCAGTATGGAGATGGCCAATGCGAACCCAGACAGTGATTTCTCATCTGAGGTAATGAATGATCTCTTTCTCCGATCAAGTATGGGAGAAGGTGGAATTTCATTGACTAAGCATGTTGGTGAAAAAGGCATGTCTCAAGTCAGTACCTTTGATGCTGCTGACAGGAAGGAATTGAAAAAGACACTGAATGGTCTTACTGGTAAAGATTTAGATTGGTTGGCTGAACATGCTGCTGAACTTAAAATGGATGACTGATGAGAAATCTTGAGATACTACCAGAAGATATATTAATCATTGCTGAGTTTCGTCTATCAGAAATCAAGATGCTACGGGAAGCAATGAACCATACTACCGTAGCTATGAACCTTTCTGAACCAGAATATAAGAAGGCCCATGATTTCTTTACTACTGACTTTATGAATTGGATTAATGGTACAATAAAGGCGGTTGAGAATGGTTGATCCAACTCTCCAGGAATCTCTGTATAAGATGTCTGTACGCAAGTTTTTTACAAACCAGATACAGGATATCCGAGGAAAACATGTTTTCTTTGATAGACAATATTCTATACCGAAGAACACTGCTGGTGTTGATCTGAAATCCTGGATCGTAGTGGGATTTAATGGGATTGATATTGACACTATATCAACTGGTATGTTAGAAGTAATCTGCTTCAGTAGAAATGATGAAGGTGGGATTGAATTATCTGCCCTGCGTGATATACTGATGGATATGATGGTAGATGAGTCCATGCCAGATGGCTGCCGCAGAATACCTTATTACAATTATGATTGGACTGAGGTAGGTGGTATGCTTGGCTATATGGACACCAAAGAATCAGGTGTACAGTATGGCGCAGATGGTACAAATTTTAAGATTATTGCCGTAACGTTGAAATGGGGAACCAAATGAGTACTTTTATTCTTTGTGAGAAATGTGGCAAAAAGTTACTCAGCAGGTTACCAAATGGTATATGGCAATTTCGATTCGGCAAAAGGGAAAATTGTGAACCAGTTGTTGACATAGAGATACATGGAAGTATACGGATGCGATGTCTGAAACGTTCATGCCGACATATCAACATACTGCACTATTTCCCAAACAATCCTGACCAGGAAAAACCAAGTAGCACAGATAAAATAAAAGGAGAAAACCATGAGTAGAAGTGGTCCATTGACAAAAGACACCAGTACAGTCGCATTAGGACTTGCACAAATTCGTGTAGGTGCAGCACTAGCCAATATTGATCAACTTGGCTCTGTTTTACCAGAAAGCGCATCGATCGGCGCATTGGCCAGTACCAAGTATACAGGTACTGTTGATTATTGGAAACTCAAGTCAGGCTTTCCTCAGTTGGAAGATATGACCATCCCACTGACTGAATCCGCCATGCTTGAATGTGAATTCAAAGAAGTTACTCCGTACAATCTGGCGTTAGCTCGTGGTCTCGATCCTGAAGGTGGTGTGGCTTCTACTGCCGCTGTCCTTGCTTCTTCTACTACTAGTGGGACAACGGCTGCTGCCACTACTCCGATCACTGTAACACAGGATGCTGGCCCCGTTACAGATACCTTTACTGTTGTGTTCTCTTCTGCAACTGCCTTTGATGTTTATGGTATGAATGAGGGTGATCTTGGTTCTGGTACTGTCTCGGCTGAGTTCTCTCCTGCAAATGGTGGTGCAGATTATTTCGCCATTCCAGCCAATTACTTTACTGGAACCTGGGCTGCTGGTGAAACCCATACTTTCCGGACAACTGCTTTTGCAGCTTCTGGTGCGTATGACGACAACCATGGTGGGGCTATCAATCTTGGTGGTCTTGTTGCTCCTGCATTTATTCGTATGGAGGCGGTGTACACTTACCCTAATGGTACGAACCATATGTACATCATTTTCCCACGTGCCAATGCAACTGCATCTATGGAAATTGATCTCCAGGCTGAAGACAATGCAAACATCCCATTGACATTCGAAGGGAAACGTGCTGATCAGCTCACGGCGGGTGGCCATTCAGTATGGGACAACGCACCTTTAGGACGTATACTTTTCGACTGATATATCAAGTAGTTAGCTGTTACCTAAAGAAGATTTACAGTAATTATTCTGTAAATATTCTTTTAACATTAACAACAACTAGCCTTCTGAGTGAGATATAACCAAGCAGTTCAATCTCACTCAGAAGGACAGGATGTACAGGGAAGCACATAAAATAACCCGACAAGGTAACATCTATATGCGGGTGTAAAAACCCGCATATTTCAAATCCCATAGGGAGTAGTAAAATGGCATCAAAAGTGAATCCTAAATGCAGGAAGATTGAAATTGGTGTACGCACCATCCGAGAAATAACCATCTGGCCACTTTCTTTGGCAGATGAGATCACCTTTACTGAAAAGATAATTGGCATCATGCAGAAGTATGACGATGTTGCCAAACCATCCATACCAGAAATCCCAGAAGAGACATTGCCAGAGGATATAGATACACTGTTCTCAGATCCAGAGAACACGGAATTGGCAATAGCCGAGTACATCGTAAACGCCATTAAATCCAATCTAATCGAACTGCTCTCCTACGTTACTGACGAGGAGGTTACATTGAATGACCTGGATAACGATCAGTTTATGGAAATCTGTGATGAAATTTATGAAATGAATTTTGCGGGCGCTGTGGGAAAGGGTCTGCGTCTTCTGACGAAAATCAAGAATATATTCAACCAGAAGACGCAATCGGAGAACTCCTCCTCACAACCAGCTACCGATACGAGCACTTCTACCAACTTAGCTACAGAGAAGGAGGAATAACACGGGTACAGTTTGACCATCTGTACAAGTGTTTGCAGGAAAAGATTTTACGGGAAATACAATTCCAAGCAGGTGTACACGGTGCTGAGTTAAAGAATGTACCAGAGAAGAAAAGCACCAAAAAACAATCAGAGCATCCGAACGTTCCATTATTTGGTGATCCTGAAGAATACTCCCACTTGTCTGCGGAAGATCGACAGAAAAAGACAGATGAGATGATGGCTAGACATAAAAACTGGTCATCGGATCCTTTAATGATACATACCAAGAGACAAGGATTGTAATGGGACAAGATACCGTCAAGCTAAATTTAGCTGCTGCCTTACAGGGTGGCACGAAAGAAGCCTTTCGTGCCATTGCTGATTCTTTCAAATTACTCGGTAGAGAAGTAAAAGCCACTGCCAAGGATCTCCATGCAGCAGGTAAAACTGGTGCGGCTGATGCTATGGGGCACCTTGGCATGGCCATTGATCGAGTATCCCAGTCGTCCAAAGGTTTTGCCAAGACAGGCAAAGATGTCCGAGATTCCTTACAATCAAACGCCAAGGCTGTCAAGGACTATACCAATGATCTAACAGTAGTCCAGCAAGCATATAAGAAATGGTCTGATTCTGGTAAAGCAACGGGCACAGCCCTCACAGTTGCCCAGAAACGTACGGATGCTTTGTCAAAGTCCATCCATCAGATGGGACTCACCATGAATACAGGTGGTGCCAGTTGGAAAGAGATTGATAAATGGAAGAACAGTCTCGATTTCACAAAGGTAATGTCTGGTGTGAAGAGTGGTTTTCTGAAACCTACGGTAAGTGGTTTCAAGGATTTGTCTGAAGTTGGTACAAAGCTCCTCTCTGTCAATGATAAACTGAATAAGTCTTTTACTGCTGCTGGTGGATATAACACTACTTACCAGAATACCCTAAAGAAAGCCACAGATATAAGTACCCGTTATGCTACGGCTGTAAAGCAGCTTGGTAAAGAATATGGCATAACCAATGCTAAGACCCTCACCTGGGCACCCACATTAAGTAAAGTCCATAACGCCATGAATCAGATTGGTACTGTTATCGGTAAGTCCGCCAATAGCATGAGCCACTGGACAAATACCTCGAAGTTAGCATCTGTCGCCCAGGGTGTCCTGGCTGGAAATATACAGGTAACAACGAAGGGTTTTCAGATCATGAACGACAAAGGTCTGAAAGCCTTCAACGGGCTGACAATACAGGCTGCGGACAAGCTCGGAATCCTTTCTAAGTCCTTTGATAACCTTTCAGGCAAAACAGGGGCACAGGCGCTTACCGCGTACGGCAAGGCAATTAACGATTCTATAGGGAAAACAGATAAGTTCTCACAGGGCATTTCAAATCTTGCCAAGAAATATGGTGTAATGTCTGCCTCCTTCTCCTCACAGTATGAGGATATGAAGCGGTCTGATGCTATATGGAACAAACACGTTACTACCCTGCAAAAGACTGGGCAGGTTTCTGAGCAGACCGCAGAGAAAATGCGGAAAGGTTTTAATGCTGCCAAGGTATCCTCACAGCAATTAGCCACAACTCTTGCATTACCAAACAAACAGTACCAGGAACTTGATAAAACCATCAACAGGGTGGCTGTGGCTACAGGAAAAAGTACTGCTGAATTGAGAAAACAAGCGGATGCATTAAGAGCACAAGGAAAGCCACACACAGAAATAGTCAATTCCCTTAATGCAAGCATAGGTGTCCATAGGAAGTACATCCAAATTCAAGATCAGATTGCAGCAAAGGAAAGACAACTTGCTGGTTTACGTGGAACGAGTGTCAATTCCATTCGTAAAGTCACATCTGCTATACTGGATGGTGCTAAGTCTGAGGAGCAGTTGGTGAAGGTAGCTACGATCCGCAACCAGAACCTACAGACACAAATCAACACAGAGAAACAGGCTATAGCTTCCATCAAAAGGATGGAAAATGCCAAGATCTCACTTGCCAAGAAGTATGGTACCCTTGCCAGTTCCAATGAAAAATTTGCCAGGGCATTAAAGACTACTGTAGAGAGATACGGACAGTCTGCAGAAGCAGGTAAGAAAATGGAATTGTCCTTGAGCAGATATGCAAAAAGTCTCAATGACGCACATAAACCTACCACCATGTTTGGTAAGGCTATAGCAGATGTGGGGCAGCATATCAAATCATTTGCCTCTTATGCAACTGCTGCTACATTTATTGCTGGTTTAGTTGGTGGATTCAATACCGGTGTTACTGCTGTTGTCGAATTTGACCAGGCATTAAAGGATTTACAGGCTATTACGGGGGCAACTGATAGACAGGTTGTGCAGATGGGTGAAACCATCAAAGATGTAGCCAGCAATACAAAGTTCTCTGCAACAGAAGTTGCAGAGGGAATGAAGACATTAGGACAGTCTGGTTTATCTGCTAAAGAGTCGATTGAAACAATTGCAGCGGTATCAGATCTTGCTACTGGTACTCTGTCCGATATGAGTACATCAGTTGACCTTGTTACTACGGCTATGCGGGTGTTTGATATCAGTTCATCTGAGTCCAGCAGAGTAGCAGACGTATTTGCCAACGCAGTCAACAAATCGAAACTTACCATAGACAAATTACGTATTGCCTTTAACTATGTTGGGCCTGTTGCTGCATCTGCTGGTGCTTCTTTTGAAGATGTAGCAGCATCCATGATGACCCTGGCAAACACTGGTATGCGGGCATCAACAATTGGTACTGGTTTGCGCCAGGTACTAAGTGGTATTGTTAAACCATCGAAAGAATTTGAGCAGGGTGTCAGGGATGCTGGTTTTGTGATGGACGATTTCAATCTAAAAACCAACTCAATGAAAACTGTGATTGAGCGTCTTTCTATTGTTGTACAGGATTCTGAAGATGCTTTTAAGATGTTTGGTTTACGTGGTGCAACTGCTGTTGTTGCTCTGACTAACTCCACTTCCCAAGGGTTTAATAAACTCATGGAGTCAGTTAATCAGACAGGCACAGCAGTTCGCATGGCTGAGAAGCAGATGGAAGGTTTAGGTGTCCGCATAAAGAACATGTGGGACAAAACAAAGAACCTTTCGATTGCTGTTGGTGAAACTGGTTTAGCTGCTGCTCTTGGTTTTGCCGTCGATGCTATGCGTGGTTTATTGGATGGTCTTACCACGATAACAGAAAGTCCATTGGCTGGTTTCATTGTTAAAACAGGATTAGCTACCACAGCACTCCTAACAATGACTGTTGCTGTTCGTGCGCTTATTGCTACTTCACTGGCACAATGGTTTGTTGGTGCAGCTACAGGGGCCACAGGTTTTGTTGCCACTGTAACTGCTGCCAAGGCAGCAGCAGTAGGACTTGCTACTTCTATTCCTGTTATTGGTTGGGTACTTATAGGGGTCGGTGCTGCACTTACGGGTGTTATTACCCTCTTCAATAAGTGGGAGAATGGTGCCACTGATGCATTCAATAAGGCAAAGAATTTCACTGATGAGCTTAGTACACTTGGCGATAAAATGTCGGTGTATCAAAAGAAAGTTGCTGGTTTAGATAAATCATCCAATGAGTTCAAGAATGCAAATTTAGTTCTTCGGGGTGAGTTAACTAAGGTCAGTAAGAGGATGGATGAGCTTGGTACATTCGCTAAAAAAGCGGAATTAAGTATCAATGCACTTGATGGCTCATTCTCAGATGGTGGTAAA
>Ga0100379_10004457_pt1 | contig 12314 bp, 4 predicted proteins | sample CryGeymeta201503_FD_80418 | JGI IMG/M metagenome (GOLD analysis project Ga0100379, IMG submission 80418) | Groundwater microbial communities from Crystal Geyser aquifers in Utah, USA - Crystal Geyser metaG 2015-03 | ecosystem: Environmental > Aquatic > Deep subsurface > Groundwater | place: USA...
GCCACCTTGTTGACCTGGCTGTTGTCCTCCCCATTGTCCGCCTTGCTGTCCTGGCTGTTGACCCCATCCACCTTGCTGTCCTGGTTGACCTTGACCTCCTTGCTGTCCCCATCCTCCTTGTTGACCTGGCTGTTGTCCTCCCCATTGTCCACCTTGCTGTCCTGGCTGCTGTCCTCCGTACTGACCTCCTTGCTGTCCACCCCATTGACCGCCTTGCTGCATTCCTCCTCCCTGTTGACCCCAACCACCTTGCTGTTGTCCTCCCATGCCTCCTCCTGGTCCTTGTTTAAACTTACCCTGCTGGATGAGGATTTGTTTAAAGGCCATGTAGAGTTCCTGTTGACTGGCTTTTCCATCAGAATTTTTGTCAATGACTCTGAGTGCCTGCATAGCTTGTTGCTGATTGAATCGAGTTTGGTTACCCATTTGCTGGAAGACATCATTGAAGAAGTTAGTGAGCTCCATAGCATCAAGAGAGCCACTACGATCTCTGTCGTATTTTTGGAAGACTTGTTGAATAAACTGCTGAAGTTCTTGTTCTCCGATCATATTAAATTAGATATGTTAGCTTTACAGAGAATCAGCATTTATTGTACTATCTTAATAAATGCAATAAAACATGTACTGACCGGATGATCAAATATGATCAGCACAAAATGGAAAATTCAAGAGCCATAATAAACAAAGAGTAAAAACATTCAAACAAATTTGAGCAAGTCAGTAATATATGCCATCTTGCTTCCACGATTGCTCATGTTCAACCCAAAGTAAACCTTTCTCAGACATTCCTGTAGCCTTAATATATCTGTACGCTTGCCACCCATATTGTTGTCACTGTTGAGGGGGTCTGCTATGTTTATGTGATACTCCAGCTAGCCTTCCTGCGTCAGTTCTACTTGATACTCAAAAGCCAAGCCATAGTAATAGCAGAAATGTTCGACGAATTGGGAAACATATTGATACTGATACTGACTTCGCATGCTATAAATAAGCAAGAAAAGAGCATAAGCCTTCAGACCACCTGTTCGATGGTCATGTAATCTCCTAACAGCCAGCAATCGTCTCAGCACATAGTAAATAGTAGACACTTCAGGATAGTAACTCATCACTTATAGTGTGTAAGCGACGTACTTGGAAGCTATATTTTTCTTGCTTGAAAGGAACAGTTCCACCTCCAATCTTTAAAATTCAGCAGTCATTACCAATTTAATTAGGGGTAATTTGTAAGTTCTAATAAGTTTGATGGTGTTGTGAAAACCCATCCTACCTATTTTTCTATATAGCTGATCTGTTATGTCTTCAAACATGCCTGAATTGCCACCATCAGGAACCACCATCAAGAAATCAATATCGCTTGATGGAATCCATAATTGACTGGCAAATGATCCAATGAGCTCGATTGTGCCATAATACTCATGTACTAAATTTTGAATGCTGACAAAAAAAGGATACAGCAGCTACCAGACTCTCTTATGCTCCTCTTGAATCTAATGAGCCCATTGATACATCTACTCTGATACTGCGCAATGATCCAATTCATCCTGTTCTTCTTCTTATTCATCTGAACTATCAGATGATGAGCTATTCAGTTCGGATTCGATAGAAAGCCGTTCAATTGCTTTTTCTTCAGGTGAAGTTTAGATTGTCTACTTTGGGGTGCTGCTTGTCATGTTTTAAAGATGTTCGTTGATATCTTCTTAGTGAAGATAACCTTTTGTCCGGGCATAGCTCAGATAGGTCTATCCTTCACTGTTTTATTCTTATTATTTGCAGCCAGCGTCAAGAAGTATTCTGAGCATTTAGAGGGTAGTCTACTTGTTTTTATGGGATTTATGAGCCCTGACAGCCTAATGGAGGGGACCCAGACCTATCTCTCATTTTAGTTACCTTCCAGCGACCGGTATTGTATATCCACCTCTTCCTAAATGAGACATTCTAACACCTTAGCTTTGCCTTCTCTTATGGCCAACGTGAAGTAATTTCCTTTGGGATAGTTCCCCATCTCTTTCTAGCTATGATCGTGTGTACCAGTCGAGGGTAGTGTTTTAGTAATTCCCTCACAATATTGGCTGCTTGCTGATTATCGGGGTTTTAGATGGCATAGTGGACGGCATTACGGCCATGTTGATCGCGATGGTAAGGTTGAAGGGATGCTTTTGAGAGGAAGGTGAGGACTGTCCTGATTGTAGTTTTTTTGCACGCGAACATGAGCAGGCTCATTTTCACTCCATTAAGGACTTTTTTACTTTGGTATTGGCAGTAATTGAGATCTGCTCCTTGCCTATCTTTTTTCAGACCATGTCTACCTCACAAGCAGCTCGAGATATCGCTCGAAGGGCTACAAACCGACGTCCATCACCGCTCCCACCAGCAGTGACAACAACCCTGCATCCTTCAACTCACCTGGTAACTTCTCCTCGAACATTTCAAAACCGATATCATTTCTGAGCCATTGCCTCGCTTCTAAGTAATTGTTCATCAAAATCAATAAAAGAGTAATATTGTCAAAGGTAACCACAAATACTGCTAACAAGTATTAATCAAGTGAAAAGGTTAATTAGATCAGAGTAGTCGAGTGTTGAGGTCTGTCAGGGGAAGACGCTAAGTAGGGACCAAAGAGCACAGAGGTGATAGCTTTTTCTTTAATTTTTTGTTGTTGAATGCAGCGAGGAAGTTTTACAGTCTACCGGCAAGGTTATTCATCTTTTTCTAATAATTAGCCAATTTTCGATTGATCTCTTTCATCAACAACTGAAAATGGTTCAACAACGATTACGAGTAGCTCTCCAGCAATTGCTATATCAATTGCTACAATCCGACTATTTTAGAGTACTCCAGTGAACAGCTCGAGAAATGACTCTTATCGTTTCTAAGCAAACTGATGGTTTAGGACAAACTTCTACGCCATAACTCAACATCGTCTTTGAGTAGTTATTATTATCTCGTTCCTTGTGGCTATTGTTTTTTTAGCTTGTTACCGGTTTGGGTTACCCAATCGGTTGAAAGGGCGCCTACCATGTTATAATTTTGATTCTAAAATCTCAGGCATCTAATTTGCTCTTTCAAAGTGGAGATTTATGCTTACAAATCTGCATTATGTTGCAATATCTTTTCAATCTACTCCTTCGATGCCAGCTCTTCATTTTACCTTGTCATTCGTCTCAACTTCTTCTTGTATCTTTCAAGGTAGTCATCAGATTATCTGAGTTGAATTCTGAGCCCTTAAATTTGTTAACTTTGACTGCTGTTCCTGTCACATAGCTCTTTGTTAGCTCTGCTCAAGGTATCGATCTCTAGTAATGCTTATTTGAGGTTTTTATTCGCCAGAAATAATTTCTAGCTAAGTGACGATTCGGTGTTGCTTTGTGTGTGAAACGGTTCATCTTTGATGAAGGCAGAAACGTTGAGTAATTCTCTTTTGAGATGATTATTTTATGTCCTTAAGGCGGAAAACTCCGCAATAATGGTGGGAATGCTTGTGTTGACAGCTGACGAATGATCGATGGTGGATGGCTACCGTTTATTCCGGGATGTCATAGGTCTGTTCTTGCGAGCTGTTGAGGTGCGCTGACAGCAGCATTTAGGTTGGGTAGGTCTGTGATGTGGACAATTAGGACATTTTCTGAATTTATTCGTAGATTTCTTCATCATCTGGGCTAACTGCTATATTATTTTTAATTATTTTTTGTAGCAAAGTCAAGCCAGCATGAAGTATAAAACATAGACGATATAGATGGAGATGAATCAGAATTGCTATTCCTATGGTTCAACCTAATGTTCCTATGCAGTTGGTGCAACCTAGGTCTATACTTTAGCTGGCACTCCAACAATTTCTGAAATAATCTGTACTTTTAACTCAGCACCATCTTCTGTCTTAAGTATTTCCTGAACCATCAATAATTTATCTTCCATCTACTTCAACTTCTTTGTCATCTCTTTCTCACGATCTCTCAAGTATAGGATCTACTGCTATGATTACTCATGAGCCTTGCTGACTGTCTACAGCTATGATTGCAGCACCTCTATTTTCTACTCGAGGTGTTGATTCTAGGTAGAAAGCTCGTTGAACTTAGTGGACTGCTTTTCTTCTTGTCGTTTGGGACTGCGAGCTTCTTCTTTACGCTCAGGTTTTCGTGCAGCCCTTGATCCAGATTCAGTGGAAGGTCGATGACTTGGCACGTGAGTAGTTGCCTTTTTGGGAGGAGGGTCATTAGCTTTGATTACTTTGGGAGGGGGATCATTAGTTTTTGTAGCTTTGGGAGGTGATTCCTTTTTGGGAACGACCACACCACTGGCATTGTACATTTTAGGGACGACATTCTTTTCTGCAAACCCAAAGGAAGGATTGATACCCCCTCTTCGTTCCTCAGCCAAGTAATTGTTGCCCCTATCTCCACAATTGAGGTCATAGTATCTTTTGAGCCATTGTGCAAACTCCAGGTTGTCTTGATACTTCGCCTTAGCCAATTTTTCAACCTGCATAGTCTTTATTTCTTACTTCGATATACCTCTTGATTCCAACTTTGTTGAAAGCATCCTGCAAGAGGCGGTAATTGCCGATAAACTCATAATCATTCTTGGCTTTCCAGTTGACTTTCTGGATGGCTATTTTTCCAGGATGGACGACATCGATGACTTGGCAATAAACAGCACCAGATCCTAGTTGCTCGATCTTGGTCAAATTGAGCTATATTGACTTAGCAGTACCTGAAGGAGCTAGTTGAGCCATTTGAGAATATCACCTCTCGAGACAAAATACGCCTCATCCATCATACCTATCTTCTCGTTCTGATAACTCATCCAACTATTTTCAAATTATTATTCACATCACAATCTATCAATGTGAATCAGTTCGGTTGATTACATAAATAAGTTAAAAGTACGATGTTATTCAAGGGAAAGAGAGAAACATAAAGAGAAAGATGATAGATTATTGAAGGAGAAGTGTTGAGGAAGTTATTTTGATAATTTGTCAGTAATTGATATATACATTTGGAAGAAATTTATGGAAAAAAATTATGGCCTCAAGTACACCTCACCTTATCTAGCTGCTCCTTCTGCCTGACACCTAAAGGATAAATCAGAGCCATCCTCAGAATCATCTACATCCAGCTAGGGCATATGCTCCAGGAAAAGAAATACACAGATATGGGACCCTCAGCACAATAAAACAATGGCGCCATTGGTCGGCTAGTAAGGATCATCTTTGATCAGCATCAATTTGAGCTCAAAATTTCTAAGGGATGTCCTCATCTTAGACTTAGGAAGTACATATGTTGAGAGATAGCCTGCTCAAGGAAAAATTGAAATGTCGGAGTGACCAGTTGGAGATCATGCTGGAGGATCTATGCGATAAAGTGGCGCGGAGAAATTATGAGCTATAAATCATCGGCTCTCAGGTAAACTAGGACCAATATTTAGATAAAAAATGTGGAAAATTCCATCAATTAAATCGACAGCCCCCTCACTCCCTGTGACAGCAGAAAATAAAGTTAAGAGTATGAGGCCTAGAGGGAGAAAAGCGAGGTCAAGGAGGAATGTGTGAAGGTGGAAGAGGACGCTGAGCGTGCAAATAACCTTAATGAAGGATCCCCCTAAACTTTAATCCCTTACATGACGCCCCCAGGTTTCGGAGATCCCTACTCCTATAACTTTTTGTTTTACGGGCCTTATTACCATTGACCTCATATACATTCATTCACATTAGTACATTGCATCATATATGGAGTTCCAATAAGAGAATGAAATGCTTCAAATCACAATACTAGTTGAAAATATAAATAAATAAATTAGTTTGTGTGGCCATATAAGTCCAGACAAAGGTGAGAGGAGGATCAAAAATGTATGGAGAACTACCCTTCCTATTATTTTTTTCCGACTATCTCATAGTTAACAGAACAGAAGATTCTCCTAACTCATATTTCGGTATGTGTTATCCTGTGGAACATAATATTGATTTAATATCCATTACTTCCACATCTTACAAGTGTTGATCGTTGAAATGATTAAAAATTATTAGCATACTCCGGATATTTAGTTTTAGTAATGCAGAATATAATCCGCGAAGATTGCCAATTCAGGTACTTCACTTCAGATTCAGCCCAGAACTCAACACCTTTCCTGCTGCCAATGCCAACATCGCCATCTTCGGCACACAAAGCTCAGGAAAAAGCACACTTCTTAATAACATATTCGGCACGCAGTTTCCAGTACTCAATACTTCAATTACCCGATAAAGATGTACCAAAGGGGTCTGGCTTCACAATATCAGTAAGTTTAACGTCATCGATACTGAAGGCTTCGATTCTGAGGAGCGAGAAGTACACGAAAAGATCTTCGAGAAGCAAGTGGCTCTCTTTTGTCTTGCGTTGGCTGATGTACTGTTGATAAACATGTGGATGGACGAGATCGGTCGTTACGAAGCTAGTCATATGCATGTCATCAAAGCAATAATCCGAGCCTCCTAGCGTCTGATTTCCAAACAACAACGCCGCATAATATTCATTGTTCGAGACTGCACCGAAGATGCAGATAGATCAATCCTCCGAGAGTAACTAAACAATCAAATGCAAACCCTCATCAAAGCCTAAACAAAAAAATCCAACATGCGCTTCAACCTCTAATACTTCATGATGAGCCATTACTTCGATAACTAAAAAGCATTCAAGAAAGAGGCGAAAGAACTGTTCAACTTGTTGACATTGACTAAAAAATCTAGTTTGAGCAATTATACGGATGAGGATCGGATTGTTTATGTGAGGAATTTGTGGAATCGAGTGACCACGGATAATCAAATCGATTTGAGAACTGCTTAGGATGCTCTGAGGAATTATGCCCTTGAGAGAGTAAAAAGGGAAACCCTAGACTTTATGGAGAATTGGATAGAGTGCGTTACCAGTTTAGATAGGCATAAAACATATCTTCGATATAAAGAAGCAGCGGCCAGATAAGCCCGAATCTTCTTCAGTTAAACAAAACCAAAACACTTAAAAGACAAAGACGTCTAGATCTACATAGAAGTCATTCTGCAAGCAATCGACAGCAAGTTGAACAAACATTTCATGACGGTGCTTCTGCCTTTCTAGGAAGACCGGCTCATTTAGGAGGAGTATAAGCGAAAAGTTGATTTGGAAATGGATTCGAATGTTGTGTATTTTAAGAGAAATATGGAGAGACGAAAGGAAGAGGTTATCGAAATATATGAGCATATCATCAAAAGCTTGAGAGAGCATGCGAAAATGAGAAGAAGGTTTATCGAAAAAGTAGAGTTTGCAAATTAAAAATATGTTCAGTATCTCGAGCACATGCATACAGTGTTTAAAATTTAACTGGAAAGTACTCTCAACTAGGAGGTTGACAAGATGACTGAAGAATTAAAATTCGACAGCAACAAACTCCACAAAACAATTAAAATAATCGAGGACAAACATCGAGCAGAGATAGGAACCATCGATTTGGGATATATTTGGGACAGAATTGTCACAAGGACAGCGACTGGCACAATTGTGGCTAGAATAAAAGCTGAAGGGGAAAAGTTCTCAACCAACAGTCTTGGAGCTATCATGGGCAATCAAACCTAAATGATTGTTGAGCACTATCAACTGCTGCAAGGAAAGGCTTAAAAATACATGTAAAATTTGACCTCCTTCATGACTCCTGAGGAGTAGTAAACAACAGCTACCCTCTAAAAAGTATAGAGTATTCGCAGGCAAATTCACAATTTGATCGAGCAGAAAGTAGTAGACTAGGTACTTTTTTATTGTTATTTAGACCCGCAGATTCAAAATTTCGTTGGTTTTCATTATATTCCTCATGTACTTCTTTTACAGTGAATTCAGAAGCATACTGGGAATATTGGGGATGAGCAAAAAAAGGAGGAAGAGATGGATGTGGCTCTACACATTATCCATGTTGTCTATGCTCGGAATTGTTTTGTATAGAAAACGGGAATATCTGAAGACTTACATTGAGCCAGTGTGATATTTATCATTATTATTGACTGTCCTGCTTACACTTCGCCACTATCGTTTATAACAAGTTGAGAAAGTTCTATTTTCGTTATAAACGACGCTCACGGATCGATGACAGCTCTTTTTTCAGTCGTTCTCCTATCAGCTGTAGAGCTTCAATTTCCTCTGTTTACTCTAACATTTATTGATTCTATTTGAGTCTTGCCGTTGTGAGAACAATCTATTTTTTAAGTTGGTTCTCAACCTCCTTTATCTGCTTCCTATGTCCCTGACTCCTTAAATTTACTTTCGCCTGAAGTTAGTCTATCTAAGCCTATAATTTTTCTGCAGCCTGGTTGCTCATAATCTTAACCGACTTCGTTAATTTATCCCTACAATTTTGTAACTCTTTTAATTGCCTCTCCCAATCTTACAACCCTATTGAATTCGGATGACTATCGATCATCTTTTTTAGAGCGTTTTTGCTACTCTGAGCAATGGCTTCGACTCTCGATGAGGTCTAACTATCTTTATTAGCGACTATGTACAGTATTTATTGAAATATTATTTGGCTTATTGGGTCTGTTGCTCGATGAGTTTGATCTTGATAGAGATTAATTAAAATTTCGATTGTTCCTCTTGTGTTTCCTCATTGATCTGTGCCTTGAGTAAAGCAATAGCTTGAGTGATACTATAATATTTGGAGCTCTAAGTGAATTCAACTATACCGAAAGGACCGACATTTTATGCTATTTGTTTTTGAATATAGGTCAAATGAAAGTTCTATTATAACCATATCAATGAGCTGATAACTCCGAGGATATCAGACTATCTTAGCTTCTAGCATAGTTTAATGATAATTCTTGTTTTTTTTATTTGCTGCCGATTAAAATTAAACTTATTAGTTGATCGGACAATGGAGCCTTAGCCCTATCATAGAAGTTCCTCTCCTTCACCTTAAGAAGAATAGCGAAAGGAACTAGAAGAATCTTTTGATATTCTTGTCTCCAAACATCTCATCCCACCACCTCTCATGTTGCTACCCAAACCTGTCAGTCATCAACCTAGATCTCTTCTACCCATGTTGCCACTTCCCAATTTCGTGGGGATCATCCCCAACTTTCAACCTTTGGATAAGCCGATCGATATGATGCTCATTGACAAAAATTATGAGTTCAGTTGGATTGGATAGGCTTTTGATGATGTCGTGTATCGGAAGTATGAGGAGGAAAGTTACAGAAGAATTGATAACAGTGACTAAAACTGGAATATATGGGCTTGTGATCTTAATAAAATCAGAGGTCGAAAATCAGCTTAGCAATAGCTCCCTTAGCAACCCATTCATCAATACTACACTCCTAAGCACAAAAGCGATAAAACCCTCATCTTTGAATCACGCTTCTAATGCGGCAATCTATCGATGGTATCAAGAATCAGTGAGTCCTAATACAATTTGTTGCTGCAGAATGACATAAATACCAACGGCTACTCACAATGGTTTTTCTTCAAAGTTTCAAACACCTTCAAAGGGCATACAGTCAAGTTCAACATTCTAAACCAGTACAAAATGAACAATTTGTACAAAATGGGCATGAAGGTAATCATATACTCAAAACGGGAGAGCTAGGAAAAAAATCTAAGTTGGCATCGAGGAGGCGACAATATCCAGTACTACTAAAATGGCTATAGCAAAAGTAGCACAGATTTCAAACCATACTTCACCCTCAGTTGGGATCACACTTTTCTCTATGACTAAGACGATGTCTATTTTGCATATAGCTATCCTTACACCTACACCAATTTTTAGAACATGCTCTTCAAGATAGAATCAGACGCCCATCTGAGAAATATCTGCCAACGATCACCATTGTGCAAGACCTTGGCTGGCAACAGAGTCGATGTTCTCACCATTACTGAATCACATCCATGTAACAAGAAGTATATTTAGATCAATAATTAGACAAACAGTATGTGATTATCACAGCTAGAGTACACCCTGGATAATCTGTCAGTTCTTATGTCTGTAACGGAATAATATAATTTCTTATTTCGAGTGATGAAAAAGCCAGAAGATTGAGACAACATTTCATTTTCAAAATCATCCCCATGCTCAATCCAGATGGTGTGATTCATGGAAACTATAGATCAAACATCTCAGGATATGACCTCAATAAAAAGTGGTCCAATCCTTCTAAAATCTATCATCCTGAAATCTTCTACTTAAAAAAGTTGATCATGAGCATTCAGGAGTTTGGATAGGTGGTTCTGTTTTGTGATCTGCATGGACACTCTATGAAGAAAAATGCCTTTATATACGGCTGCCACAATAACTCTAACCCTCGCAATGGTAAATAATTTCCTCTACTGATGAGCAAAATTTTCAAAGCTTTCTCCTTCAAAGATTGCAGCTTTCTCGATATGGAGGAAGAAGAAGGTACCAGTCGAACTGTTTTAAGCAAGGAACTCAGACATTGCGATATATATGCTTTGGAGAGTTCGTTCTGCGGCCCTGAGTATGAAAATATACATTTTACAGTCAGACACTTTTAGGAACTAGGAGAGAATTTTTGTGAAGCTCTGCTGATATACTTCAAAGATAAGATGAAACAAATGACAATCGATGCTGCCATGAACGAAAGATCCTACTTTCCCAATCAAGATGCCTCATTTGAGAGCTCACCCTAATACGACGAGTTGATGAATGCTGATGACCTTATCTTTACTGAATTTGCAGATCGAGTCAACAGCGAGAACTCCCAACTATCATAGGAAGAAGAGTAATCAACAATAGTGCTCGAGGATAAGGTCATCAAAAAATACCTAATGATGAAATATATGAGACCTGGAGCCACCAATCTCACTCGCAGCAACATCCTCATCAGACGAAAATCACATTCAAAGGAACTTCCAAAAATGAGATTAGGAGATTTCCTCAATTCCCATTCCAATACGAAATCAAACTCACCCGTCAAGAGAAGATAATTGTATGAGGCTCCGGCTATTAAGGATAAACCTAAGATCCACTTGAAAATGAGTATAGAAAAGAAAGAGGTGCAGCCTAAATTATTTGAGCCAATCGATATGGTGCCTTTGGGGCAAGGGAGAAAGAGGCATCAATCTATGGGAAAGATCATATTCGAGAAGGAAAAAATAGTGAACTCACCCTAGAGAAACATCAAAATTGTCATGAATAAAAACTTTTAGCAGAAAGAAAAGGAAAAATAGTAAAAAGCAAGCGAGCCTATGTTCAAAAACAATTTTTTGAAAGGCCTTGCCAAAGACTAGGTGAGATCCTAGAAAAAGATGAACGATTTTTTGATTAGAAAGAAAGTTCCATACTCCGATTAGAAGAACTCTATAAATTTGTTCAACAGTGTTCTGTCATCTCTAAGAAAGGACAGAAAATGACCTGATATATGAATATATTTTTCACGACATAAACGTCAATAATTATTCCTCATGTTCTCTATCATCTCCTTGTACTTCTGAATATCGATTCTGCTACTTTTCCTCGCCTTTCCTTCGAATAAACTACTAGTGTTTGTGACCTTTGATTCTCCAGGCTCACTATCCTGACTCTGCTTGGCGTAGGTCTGGTTGTGGTTTGTCTTGTAGCTGTTTCTAAGATGACGGGGTCCAAAAGTGCTATTGGTGATATCCTGCAATCCACCAGATTCAAGTTAGGAATATGACTTCGCTTCACTCAACTCTCTAACTTTACTTTCGATGAGGTTACTCTGAATAGTACAGAAATTACGTATTTTTAATTGATCTCTCTGAAGGACGAATCTTTCTGTTGAATGGATTGTGTTAAACCAGTAATGATATCTTTCAGCCCAAGTATAATGTCTGTATCTTGTCGTTTCATTTATAGTAAATCGTGGATCTTGCTATCTTTTTCATCCAAATTGCATTTCAACTTCTTGTTTTATTCCTGTAGTGATGCAATCAAATCCTTATCTGCCATGAACTTATCATGCAACATTTTTTGTACAGGTTACAATTCTTCATACTCACTTAAATGACTCTCCTATTCTCGATGCTCCATCTTGCTATCGGAAGCATCAATCCAATCCTTTCGATGAAATTATTCACGACCCCTCATTTGTTCTTGCTGATGTTTGAAACTATACTCCTCTCTTTCGTTTTTTTCACTAAAGGTCATCTAACTGATGGTGTTGTTTAGGGAATCATTGAAGGATTGTTCAGATTGGCAGAATGCACCTTTTTTGAATTACTCGATTAGTTGTTCGGTTTACTCTTTGTTAAGTCCGTATGAGTTGCAGATGTTGATAAGCTTACTCAAGTCATTTTCTGATTTGACGCTTTCTGACTGGAATTCTAGTGCGAGGTTGCCAAAATTCA
>Ga0100379_10004459_pt1 | contig 12307 bp, 10 predicted proteins | sample CryGeymeta201503_FD_80418 | JGI IMG/M metagenome (GOLD analysis project Ga0100379, IMG submission 80418) | Groundwater microbial communities from Crystal Geyser aquifers in Utah, USA - Crystal Geyser metaG 2015-03 | ecosystem: Environmental > Aquatic > Deep subsurface > Groundwater | place...
ATCGTGGCGCTCATCGTGGTCTACGTCAGCGCGGAATTGGGCTGGCGCACCATCCAGGCGCTGCTCGACGCCGCCCCCAAGGGACTGGTCGAGAAGGTCGAGCAGGCAGCGATCACAATTCCGGGCGTGGTGGACGCCCACGCCGTGCGCATCCGGCCTTCGGGCGCGCTGTGGTTCATTGACCTGCACGTGACCATGAACGGCTCCTGCACTCTGAACGAAGCCCACGCGGCCACCGAGGCCATCGAGAAGGCCATTCAGGCAACCATCTCCACGGCCGACGTGACCATACACGTCGAGCCGGCAGGCGCGCCCGTTAGCAAACCACGATCCCTACAGGCCAGGGGCAAGCGAGCAAAAAGGAACACGAAGCAAGTGCAAGACGAAGGATAAGTTTATTGCCCGGCTTCAGCAACCTGAACAAAAAAGCGCCCAAATGGGCGCTTTGTGCTCCTCGCCGAGGACTTGAACCTCGAACCTAGCGGTTAACAGCCGCCCGCTCTGCCAATTGAGCTAGCGAGGAAGGCATGCCACCGTTCGGCTGAACGCTCACGGCGAAGCCTGGGTGGCAGGCGGGATTATACGGTCAAGCTAATCGGGTGTCAAGTCTTGATACTTGATGGCGCTCAGGCGGCTGAGTTTGTCCCAGCGATGGGTGGCCACGATCTGGCGCACGGTGCCGGTCAGTCCGCGCACCACCAGGCTGTCGGTGCGTGCGCCAGCGCCGAAGTATTTGACGCCGTGCAGCAACTCGCCTTCGGTGATGCCGGTGGCCGCAAAGAAGACATCCTCGGAGGCCACCAGGTCGTCCATGCTCAAAACCTTCTCGAAGTTATAACCCATGTCACGCCCGCGGCGCAGTTCGTCCTCATTGCGAGCAAAGAGCTTACCCTGGATCTCGCCGCCCATGGCGCGCAGGGCGCAGGCGGCCAGCACGCCCTCGGGCGTGCCGCCGATGCCGAACAGCACGTCAATGCCCGAATCCGGCCAGGCGGTCATCAGCGCGCCGGCCACGTCACCATCCGAGAGCAGGCGGATGCGCACGCCGTTGCGGCGCACTTCAGCGATCAACTTCTCGTGGCGCGGGCGGTCGAGAATAACAGCGGTCAGATCTTCGACAGCCTTGCCATTGGCCCTGGCGACAGCCTTCAGGTTCTCGGCGACAGGCGCTTCGATGTTGATCTTGCCCTTCGTCGCCGGCCCGACGGCGATCTTGTCCATGTAGACGAATGGCCCTGGGTTGAACATCGTGCCGCGCGGCGCAACGGCCACGGTCGAGAGGGCGTTGTAGGTACCGTAGGCCAGGGGACGCGTGCCGTCAATCGGATCAACAGCAATGTCCATCTCCGCCCCAGTCCCCGTGCCGACGCGCTCACCGTTGAACAGCATCGGGGCATGATCCTTCTCGCCCTCGCCGATGACAATGATCGCATTCATCTGAATGGAATTCAGCACCAGTCGCATCGCTTCAACCGCGGCACGGTCAGCAGCGACCTTATCGCCGCGACCCATTTGACGACCGGCCGTCAGTGCGGCCGCTTCGGTCACGCGCACCAATTCCAGCGCCAGGTTGCGTGTCGGTTCGAGTTCCATGCCATACCTCCTGTGCTAAGTGCTTATCCGGCCCCTCTGGAACGCGGATTTTAGTCCGCAATAGTCCGCAATACAGAGCAGACTGAAGTCTGCATTCCATTATTCGGATAGACTCGTCTCACTCTCTCAGTGGACAAACCAGACAATCAAATAATAGCCCAACACCGCGCCCCAAAGCCAGGAATCGACTCGATCCAGGAAGCCGCCGTGACCGGGGATGATGTTGCTGGAATCCTTGAGGCCTGCCTGCCGTTTGATCATGCTTTCGCCCAGGTCGCCGAGCGTAGGGAACACGGACATCACCAGGCCCAAAACGCCTCCCTGCCACCAGGCGACTTCCAGACCGCCGACTGTGCGCCAGAGCAATGCCAGGCCCACACCACCCAGCGTCCCGAAGAAGACGCCAGCCCAGTATCCTTCCCAGGATTTCTTCGGGCTGAGGCGCGGACTGAGCTTGTGCCGCCCAAAGCGCGAGCCGACAAAATAGGCGGCCGAATCGGCGATCCAGACCGAGCCTAAGGATAGCAGCAGCCACCACAGGCCGCCATCCAGGCCGCGCAAGTCGAGCAGGTAGGCGCCGATCCAGCCTAAGTAGACAATACCTCCCAGCGTGACGGCGAAATCTGTGGCAGCCTGGTCGCGGCCGCGCTCGTAGGTAACCAGGTGAAGGGTCATCGCCAGCAAGATGAGCAGGGAAAGGGCAGCCGGCGCCAGGTCCGGGGAGTAGGTGCGCGCCCCAAGCAGAAGCAAAACGCCGCCCACGGTCAACCACATGGACGGCGACAGGTTCACCGCTCGGAAGATTATTACATATTCCCAGGCAGCCATGCCCAGAAAGATCGCGATCAGAACAAAATAGGGGATATGCCCAAAGATAATCGCCGGGATTCCAAACGCAGCCAGGACGATCGCAGCGAGGGTGCGTTTAAGCATGAGAGGGATTGTCCTCGACCGAGGCCGTAAGCCCGCCAAAACGGCGGTCACGCTGGGCATAAGTATCCAACGCCTTGCGGAATTCATCTTTGTTGAAATCCGGCCAGTAGACTGGGGTAACATACCACTCTGAGTAGGCTGCCTGCCAGATGAGGAAGTTCGAGATACGCAGCTCGCCCGAGGTGCGGATGATCAGATCCGGGTCCGGGACGCCTGCGGTAAAGAGATAGCGGCCGACCATCTCTTCGTCCACCTCTTCCGGCCTGACCCCATCCTGGATCATTTTGCGAACGGCGCAAATGATCTCATCCCGTCCGCCGTAGTTGAAGGCCACGTTCAAGACCAGCCGCTGGTTGTTCTTGGTCAATTCGATAGCATCCAGGACCTTTTCCTGGATTTTCGGATCCAGGCCTTCCAACCGGCCGATGTGACGCAACTGGACGCCCTCCTTGTGCAACTCGGCCAGTTCCTTGTCAATCACATTCTCCAGGATGTGCATCAAGCCGTCTACTTCTTCTCTTGGACGGCCCCAGTTCTCGGTCGAGAAGGCGTAGATGGTCAGGTACTTGACGCCGAACTCCACACACGCCCGGATGATGCGGCGCAGGTTTTCAGTGCCGGCGCGGTGACCGGCCAGGCGGGGCAGCCCGCGTGAGAGCGCCCAGCGCCCGTTGCCGTCCATGATGATGGCCACATGCGTCGGGATCTTTGATCCGGAGGGCGTATCGTTATCTCCCATAGTTTGGCCTAGACTTCCATGATCTCCTGTTCTTTGCGCTGGCCGATCTTGCCAATATCCTCAATGAAACGGTCGGTCACCTTTTGCAGCTCTTCTTCACCCCGCTTCAAGTCATCTTCGGAGATGAGCTTCTCGCGCTCGAACTCGCGCATATCGTTATGCAGATCGCGGCGGACGTTGCGGACGGCCACGCGCCCCTCCTCGAGCCGGCTGTGAACAATCTTGACCAGCTCGCGCCGGCGTTCCTCGGTCAGCGGAGGCAGGTTCAGGCGGATTTGTTTGCCGTCATTGTTGGGCGTCAGGCCCAGGTCGGAGGCCAGGATCGCCCGTTCGACGGCCTTGACGCTGGCCGGGTCGAAGGGGCGGATGAGCAGGCTACGCGGCTCCGGTACACTGATGGCAGCCAGTTGGATCAAGGGCGTGGGTGTGCCGTAGTAGTCAACAGGCAATTTTTCCACCAATGCCGGGCTGGCGCGGCCAGTGCGGATGCCGGCCAGGTCTTCTTCCAGTTTCTGGGCCGCGGCGCGCATCCGGGTCTCGGCTTCTTTGAGGATATCCTTAATCACGGTGACCTCCTGGGTGATTTGGGCAGTAGATCAATGCCCCAAGGATACCCTAAATTGCCAAAATGCGCCACTTTATGAAGTTACCAGCGTGCCGACCTGCTCGCCGCGCAGGGCGCGCTCCAGCGCTTGTGGATCCCAAAGGTTGAGCACCAGGATGGGCAGGTTATTCTCCATGCAAAGAGAAATGGCCGTGCTGTCCATCACCTCCAGGCGGAGGTTCAGCATCTCGATGTAAGTCATTTGATCGAATTTCCTGGCCTTGGCGTTCTTCTTGGGATCGGAATCGTACACGCCGTCCACTTTGGTGGCTTTGATCAGAACGTCGGCGTCAATCTCCATGGCGCGCAGGGCGGCGGCCGTGTCGGTCGAGAAATAAGGATTGCCCGTCCCGGCGCTGAGGATGACCACACGCTGTTTCTCCAGGTGACGGATGGCGCGCCGCCGGATGTACGGCTCGGCCACGGAACGCATCTCGATGGCAGACTGGACGCGCGTGTAAACGTTCCTCCGTTCGAGCGCATCCATCAACGCCAGGGCGTTCATCACGGTGGCTAACATGCCCATGTAATCGGCCGTGGCGCGATCCATGCCGCGATCCAATCCCTGCTTGCCGCGCCAAAGATTGCCAGCCCCGATCACGATCGCCACCTCGACCCCCATCTGGTGTACCTCCTGGACGCGGCCGGCGATGGTCTCGGCCTGCAGCGGGTCAATGCCGAAACCGTCCGGCCCGGCCAACGCCTCGCCACTAAGTTTTAGCAGAACACGATGGTATTTCAAATTTGCCATTCGCTCTCCTTGCCCCCCTTGCATCCCCCCCATTTCCGAACTCCGAAATGGGGGGACCGAGGGGGGCGAAAAAGGCCAACCAAACGGTTGGCCTTTCGATCACTCAGCAGCAGTGCTTTCGCCCAGTTCCCAGCGCTGGAAGCGCCGGATGACCACGTTCTCACCGATGGCAGCGACGTTCTGGAGCAAAAGCTTCTCGACCGTGATTTGCTCGTCACGGATGTAAGCCTGCCGCAGCAGAACGAACTCATCCTTGAATTTTTTCAGTTGACCCTCGACGATGCGATCGAGAATATTTTCGGGCTTGCCTTCGTCGCGGGCGCGCGCCTTGGCGATCTCCGTCTCATGTTCCAGCACGTCAGCGGGGATGTCTGTTTCCTTGATGTACTGCGGAGACGCAGCCGCAATTTGCAAGGCGATCTCGTGGGCGAAGGTGCGGAACTGCGCTGAACGGGCGACGAAGTCCGTCTCGCAGTTGACTTCGACCATCACGCCCACGCGCCCGCTGCCATGCGAGTACAGTTCCACCATGCCCTGCGAAGCCGCACGGTCAGCGCGCTTGGCTGCGGTGGCCAATCCCTTTTCGCGCAAAAAATCCAGGGCCTTCTTTTGATCGCCGTCCGCTCCTTCCAGCGCCTTGCGGCATTCCAATACGCCTGCACCGGTGGCGGCGCGCAACTCTTTGATCATGTCAGTCGTAATTTCCATACCAGTCACTCATTCCTCTTCTTTGGCTTTAGCTGCTTCTTCGTTGACGATCTCTTCTTTGACAACGACCGCTTCTTTGGCTTCGGTTACTTTTTCGTTGACGATCTCTTCTTCGACAACGACCGCTTCCTTGGCTTCGGCTACTTCTTCGTTGACGATCTCTTCTTCGACAACGACCGCTTCCTTGGCCTTGGCTCTAGGTTTCTTTTTGTCTTTCTCTTTCTCCTTGGTTTCAGTCTCTACTTCCACTTCCTCTTCTTCTTCAACTTCAGGAATCTCGCGTGGGGTCAACTTAGCCAACGTAGCTTCACCGAGTAATGCCTCGTCTCCGAGTTCTTCCTCAGCCTCGACGATATCAACTTCCCTGACCGGCGCGGCCCCGGCCTGCGCGGCCCGGGCAGCCTCAGCCTCGGCCTCCAGTTCCTCGTCCTTGCGCATGGCCTTGCCTTCCAGCACCGCATCGGCAATCTTGCCGACCAGCAGCTTGATGGCGCGGATGGCATCGTCGTTAGAAGGGATGACGTAATCTATGTTGGAGGGATTGCAGTTGGTATCCACCATGGCAACGATGGGAATGTCGAGCAAGTTGGCCTCGTGGACGGCGGCGTCCTCGCGGCTGACATCCACCACGAAGACCAGATCGGGCAGGCGGCCCATCGTGCGCACACCGGCCAGACGGGTTTCCAGGCGGGCGATCTCGCGCCGGATGAGCAGGCCTTCTTTCTTGGTCAGACGCTCGATATCGCCGGTCTCGATCATCTTCTCCAGGCGATCCAGTTCCATGATGCGTTTGTGCATGGTGGTCCAGTTGGTCAACATGCCCCCCAGCCAACGCTCGGTGACGTAGGGCATTCCGCAGCGAGTGGCCTCGTCGTGGACGGTCTCCTGCGCCTGGCGCTTGGTGCCTACGAAGAGAATTATGCCGCGGTTTGCGACAGAATCGCGAATGATCGCGTAGGCGGCATTCAGCGCCTTGACCGTTTGCTGCAAATCAATGATGTGGATGCCGTTGCGCTCGGTGAAAATATATGGCTTCATCCCCGGATGCCACTTGTTGGTGCGGTGACCGAAATGCACGCCGCTCTCGAGCAGCGCTTTCATTGAAACTACTGCCATTGGGATAACTCCTTTGCGTTCTTCCTCCGCCTCCCTCGTCCCGGCCGGGGCTGCGTCCGTCACGGTCCGCAGCACGCACCGGCAAGTCAAGAGGCGTGTGAATTAGGGACATATATTGCCTGTCCCGAGGCAAGATAAGCCCCGTCCTTCGACTGTGCTGGCAGGGCGGGAGCGGCGCATAGTATACCATAAATTTGTGTGTATACTTGCCTTTATTGAACAAATGATTAAGCCGTGAGCGAACGGCGAGGGAGACTTCATGGATATAAACTTCTTGCTCAGAGGATTCATCATCGGCCTGTCCATTGCCGCGCCGGTCGGGCCGATTGGCGTATTGTGCATCCGCCGCACGCTAAACAATGGGCGCGCGGCCGGACTCGTCTCCGGGCTGGGAGCAGCCAGCGCGGACGCGATCTACGGCTGCATCGCCGGCTTCGGCCTGACTTTTGTATCCAACTTCCTGGTCGGAGGACAATTCTGGCTGCGCCTGATAGGAGGTATATTTCTCTGCTACTTGGGGGTGAAAACCTTTCTATCGAAGCCAGCGGATCAGGCCGCCGCGGCGAAGGCGAATGGTTTGGCGGGCATGTACGCCTCGACCTTTTTCCTGACCCTCACCAACCCAATGACGATCATTTCCTTTGCGGCGGTTTTCGCCGGTTTGGGCCTGACAAGTTCAAATGGAAACTTCGCAACCGCAGCCTGGCTCGTCTCGGGCGTCTTTCTGGGGTCAGCTTCATGGTGGCTGATCTTGAGCGGCCTGGTCGGCCTCTTGCGCGCCAGATTCCAGGCACGCGGTTTGCAGTGGGTCAATAGGATTTCAGGCCTCATCATTGCCAGTTTTGGCTTGTTCGCGCTTCTGAGCTTGAAATGAGAAGTAAGAAAAAGCCTCGACCCAATACCGGTCGAGGCGCTGTTTTTGATTGGCGTCTATCAAGCTGGGACGGCCTGCCCGTACAGCTTATTGCGGATCTGCACCACTTGCCGCCGAAACTGGTCATCGCGCTCGAGCATGTCGGCCACTTTATCGCAGGCGTACATGACGGTGGTGTGGTCGCGCCCGCCCAGGGCCTGTCCAATCTGAGGCAGGGAGATGTTCGTTTCCCGCATCAGGTACATAGCGATCTGGCGCGGCAAAGATACAGTACGTGAACGGTCAGGGCTGAGCAGCCGCTCGACGGTCAGGTTGAAGGTGCGGGCGACCACGTCTACCACGGCATCCGGCTTGACGTCGCCGCGTTGAGGCAGCAGGTCGGCCAGCGCCACTTCTGCCAGTTGCGGAGTCATCGCCATGCCGCTCAATTCGGAAAAGGCAACGACGCGGTTGAGCGCGCCTTCCAATTCCCGGATGTTGGACTGTACACGGCGGGCGATCAGCTCCATGATCTCGGCCGGCACCCGATGGCCGGCGCGTTCGGCCTTGGCGCGCAGGATCGCCAGGCGGGTTTCCAGGTCAGGCGGCTGGACATCCGCAGCCAGGCCCCACTCGAAGCGCGAGCGCAGACGTTCCTCCAGCGTGACCATCGCTTTCGGCGGCCGGTCGGAGGAGATGATGAGCTGCTTGTTCTGCCCGTGCAGGCAATTGAAGGTGTGGAAGAATTCCTCCTGCGTGGATTCCTTGCCAGCAATGAACTGGATGTCATCAATCAGCAGCACGTCAATCGAGCGATACTTATCGCGAAAGGCTTGCGTGGTGTGATTGCGAATCGAATTGATCAGATCGTTGGTAAACTCTTCACTGGAAACGTAGAGAACGTTAAGTCCAATTTCCTGGCAATAATTTCCGATGGCGTGCAGAAGATGGGTCTTTCCCAAACCCACCCCCCCGTACAGGAAGAGCGGATTGTAGGCGCTGGCAGGATTTTCGGCCACAGCCTGGGCCGCGGCGTGCGCCAGGCGGTTGTTTGCACCGACGACGAAATTATCGAAGGTGTAGCGAGGATTCAACGTCGCGTTGTGCGGACGGGGGGCCGCCTCGATCGCCTCAGCCGTCGGCGCGGCCTGGTCCGCGACAGCAACCGAAGGGCCTGCCCTGAGCGAAGCCGAAGGGTCCGCAAACGTTTCGCCCACACCTTGTGAGACGACAAATTGCACGTCAACATCCCGGTTCATGATCCCCATCAGCAAACGGGTCACCGTGCTGGAGAGACGGCTTTCCAACCAGTCGCGTGCGTAGGCATTGCGCACGCCAATCGTAAAAACCCCCTCCTCGAAATCGACAATCCTGGTATCGCGCACCCAAGTGTCGAATGATGCTTTTGGCATCTCCATCTGAAGCTGGCCGAGAGCAGACTGCCAGGCTCGCTCTACATCCATTCTCTTCCTCCGGTAAGTTATTGGCGATGAGGTACAGGGAAGCAAGCCCACTGCTAAACAGTGGGAGGGTTGTCTTAACTATTCGGATGGCTACTAACTTATTCTCGGGGAGGGTATCATCTACTAACCCTGCTTGCAAAATATATTCTAGCAGAAAAGAGCACGAAATACCATACGCACAACCTACGCTAGTTTAAAAACTTCCAAGTTTTTAAGGTCATTGAAACCTTAAAATGCCTGTGAGATAAACGAAGCCCTCACCGATAATACGAACACCTGTTCGCCGCCACAGCCGCCGCTATCGAATTCTATAACGCCACATCTGGCGAGGGAAGGAAATTACTTCCTACATAAGTAGGAACGCTCTTTCAACCTTAAAAAATACCATGCGGCACAATACGTTGTTCAAGGGAACGTGAAACTCAAAATCTTGGGTTTCGTCCAGTCGCCAGGGTGCTCTTACCCGCTTCTCCCCCCTTGTGAGCGCGGTACCCAGGCGAGAATGGTCGTCCCCTCGCCCGGAGCGGACGAGACATCCAGGTCGCCGCCCACGTTATGGACGCGCGTCAGCATGTTGGCCAGGCCGTGACCCATCATCTTGTTGATATCCGCCATGACGAAGCCGCGCCCATCGTCGTGGATCTCAAGCAGGATCCGGTCAGAGGATAACCATAGGCCCATCGTCACCTTGACGGCTTGGGCATGTTTGGCGACATTGGCCAGCGCCTCCTGACAGATATGGAACAAGGCCAGCGCATGACTCTGGGGCAGGTCGCCCAGGTGATCGCTCTTCGGGCCGGTGATGACGACCTCCGCCTTGGTGTTTTGCTGGAACTCGGCCGTCAATCTCTTCAAGCCTTCCATCAAGCCATCGTCGCCCAGATCGCGCGGGCGCAGGTCGAGAATGTAGGTTCTTATATCCCGAATGGTGCTATTCAAATCATCTATGGCCTTTTGGATGCGATCGTCAGCCTGTTGAATATCCTCGCGCATCAGCAAGCGCGCATTCTCCAACGCCATCCCGACCCCATAGATGGACTGGATGACGCCGTCGTGTAAGTCCATGCCGATGCGCTCGCGCTCTTCCAGCACCGCCACGCGGCGGGCATTGGAGTGCAGACGGGCGTTCTCGATAGCCGTTCCGGCGCCCGCGCCGACCGAGACCAGCAGTTGGGTCTCATCCTCGTCGAAAGGCTTCCGGCTGCGGGACGCCAGGCTGAGCACGCCGACCAATTCGCCGCGCGCCGTCAACGGGATGCAGGCTATTTGCTTGAAGCCGGCCTGAATCACCGCCTCACGCAGGAAGTGTTTGTTTTTCCGCAGGTCGTGGCTGATGACCGGCTGCATGGTCTCAGCCACCAGGCCGATGGAACCTTCACCAACCTTGAACCGGTGGCGGGTCCAGAAGGCATCGGCGGCCTGGCCGCGATGCAGCACCAGGCGCAGGGTCTGACCATCTTCCTCCCGCAAGAAGATTTCACCCGCTTCCACTTTGAAATGGGCCATCAATTGGGCCAGCGTCTTGTTCAGTATGTCTTCCAATTCCAGTGTAGAAGCCAACGCCGAGTTGAGATGGTTGAGCAAGGCCAAATCGTCGTTGCGGCGGCCAAGGGTCTTGTCATGCTTGCGCAGGCTTTCATACAAGCGCGCATTCTGGATGGCGACGCCGGCGTAAGCCGCCAACATTTCGATGACCTTCTCGTCTTCTTCTGTGAATTCGGGGAAATCAATTTTTTCTGTCAGGTAAATTTGCCCTAATTGCTTCTCCCCCACCTGGATGGACACACCCAGTAAAGAACGCATGTGTGCGTGGCCGATCGGAAAACCCACGCTGCGCGGGTCATCCCCAATCTCTGGGATACGGATCGTCCCGCCACCTTTCATCAGGGCGCCGATCAGCCCCCTCCCCCTGGGCGGATGTGGAATACGCTTGATTTCCTCGGCCGTCATCCCCACCGTGATGAATTGCTTTAGTTTCCCCTGCTCATCCAGCACGCCCAAAGCAGCATAACGTGCCCCAGCCAGTTCACAGGCCAGGGAAGCAATGCGTTCCAATAGCGTTTCGACCGAGACGTCCTTGACCAGTTCAAGGCTCGCACGATGCAGCGCGATCAACCGATCTTGTAACTGTTCACGCGTCAGGAGCATTTAGGCACCAACTCAATACCGACTATTTTACCCGAAATATCCACTTTCGCCAAGTTTGATAGGTTTTGCCAGACGCGGAGCTTAGAATTGCATCAAATTGCTCGAATGGACACGAACAAATTATGAATTCACGAATTGCTGGTTTTTACGATCTTCCCTATGACGAACGGCTGGCGAAACTGGCCGAGACCTCGGGCCTGTCCGCCGTTGATTTGGCCGCTTTCTCGCTGACAGGCGGACTGGCCCCCAAGCAGGCCGACCACATGGTCGAGAACGCGGTTGGCATCTTCGGCCTGCCGCTCGGAATCGGGTTGAACTTCATCGTCAACGGGCGCGAGGTGCTCGTCCCAATGGCGATCGAGGAACCTTCCGTGGTGGCTGGCGCCTCCTTCATGGCGAAACTGGCACGCGCCGCTGGTGGATTCCAGGCTGAGGCCAGCGCGCCCGAAATGATCGGTCAAATGCAGGTGCTGGATGTTCCTGATTTACCGCTGGCCCGCCAGGCTTTATTGGAGCAGAAAGCAGATTTGCTTGCCGAAGCGGACGAGATTGATCCCGTGCTGAAGAAACTGGGTGGGGGCGCGCGCGACCTGGAGGTGCGTATCATCGAGGATTCCCCCATCGGCGCGTTTCTGGTCGTGCACCTTATTTACGATGTGCGCGATGCGATGGGCGCCAACGCGGTCAATACAGCCTGCGAGAAACTCGCTCCGCGCGTGGAAGAAATTACCGGCGGGCGCGTCCATTTGCGGATACTCTCCAATCTGGCGGATAGGCGACTGGCGCGGGCAAGGTGCCTCATTCCCGCCAACGAATTGGCATTTGAAGCCGTAGGACGAGATACTATCTCGTCCTACACCGGCGAACAGGTCCGTGACGGCATTATCGAGGCCTGGGCTTTTGCTGCCGTGGACCCCTACCGCGCCGCGACGCACAACAAAGGCATCATGAACGGCGTGGATGCGGTGGTCATCGCCAGCGGCAACGACTGGCGGGCGGTCGAAGCCGGAGCGCACGCCTACGCGGCGCGCTCCGGCAAATACACCAGCCTTTCCACGTGGGGCAAGGACGCGGATGGCAATCTCACCGGCTTTCTCGAAATGCCGATGGCGGTTGGAATCGTGGGCGGGGCGACCAAGGTGCATCCCACCGCCAAAGCCATGCTAAAATTGATGGGCGTGAAAACCGCCGCCGAATTGGCCGGGATCATCGTCTCGGTTGGGCTGGCGCAAAACCTGGCTGCCCTGCGCGCCCTGGCCACCGAAGGCATCCAGCGCGGACACATGTCGCTCCACGCAAGGCAGGTGGCAATTGCAGCCGGGGCAACGGGTGATATGATCGAAAAGGTCGCCGCGCAGATGGTGGCGGAGAAGACGGTCAGAATTGATCGAGCGGAAGA
>Ga0100379_10004492_pt1 | contig 12246 bp, 13 predicted proteins | sample CryGeymeta201503_FD_80418 | JGI IMG/M metagenome (GOLD analysis project Ga0100379, IMG submission 80418) | Groundwater microbial communities from Crystal Geyser aquifers in Utah, USA - Crystal Geyser metaG 2015-03 | ecosystem: Environmental > Aquatic > Deep subsurface > Groundwater | place...
CACGCCCTCGCCGAGAACGGCGTGGCCGCCCACTGGAAATACAAGGAGGGGCGCCGGACGGCCGAGAAGGGGGACCAGATGTTCCTCTGGCTGCGGCAGATCCTCGAGCTGCAGCAGGACATGAAGGACCCCCGCGAGTTCCTGAACACCGTCAAGGTCGAGCTGTTCCCGGAGGAGGTGTACGTCTTCACGCCTCGGGGCGACGTGAAGGAGCTCCCGCGGGGGGCTACGCCGATCGATTTCGCCTACGCGATCCACACCGAGGTGGGAAACCAGTGCGTCGGCGCGAAGGTGAACGGACGGATGGTTCCCCTGAAAGTGGCGCTGAGAAACGGCGACGTCGTCGAGATCGTCACCCAGCCGTCGCACAAGCCGAGCCGGGACTGGCTGAAGGTCGCGAAGACGAGCCGCGCCTTGAGCAAGATTCGCGCGGTGGTGCGGGAGGAGCAGCAGGAGCAGTCGCTCGCCCTGGGCCGCCAGATCCTCGAGAAGGAGTTCCGGAAACATTCCCTGAACCTCAACAAGGTGATGAAGGGGCCGGAGTTCGCCGAGACGCTGAAGGAGTCCCGCTGCAAGACCGCGGAAGACTACGTAAGGACGGTCGGGTACGGGAAGGCGTCGGTCATGCCGTTGCTGCGACGCCTCCTCCCCGCCGACCGGCTGCAGGAGAAGAGCAAGGAGTCGCGCCTGTCCACCCTCATCCGGAAGGTGGTGACGCGCAGGCCGAGCTCCGTCATCGTGAAGGGGATGGACAGCATCTTCGTCCGCCTGGGGAACTGCTGCCACCCGGTGCCGGGGGATCCGATCGTCGGGTTCATCACCCGGGGACGGGGGGTCACGATCCATTCGAAGGAGTGCCCGAAGGTCCTCGAGAGCGATCCGGAGCGCGCGGTCGAGGTGAGCTGGGAGGCGGGGACGAAGGCGGTACACCCCGTGAAACTGCGCGTGATTTGCTCCGACAAGCCGGGGCTCCTGGCGGACATCTCCCGGAGCATCACGTCGAGCGAGGTGGACATCCGGAGGGCGTCGGTGATGACGACCCGCGACCGGCGCGCCATCTGCGATTTCGAAGTATCGGTGAACGACGCAAACCACCTGGCCTCCCTCATGAAGTCGATCGGGAAGGTCCGGGGGGTCGAATCCGTGGAGAGGGGGAAAGGGTGAGATGAAGCGCGAAGCGGTACGAACGACGGGGGCCCCGGCGGCGATCGGTCCCTACTCGCAAGCGGTGCGTGCGGGCGGGTTCCTCTTCTGCTCGGGACAGATCCCGCTCGATCCGTCGACGGGGAAGATGGTGGACGGCGGGATCGAGGCCCAGTCGGAGCGCGTCCTGAAAAACCTCGAGGCGGTGCTGACCGCGGGAGGGGCGACACTCCGGTCCGTCGTGAAGACCACCGTCTACCTTGCCGACCTGGGGGATTTTCCGTCGATGAACGGGGTTTACGGAAGGTTCTTTCCCGAGGACCCTCCGGCGCGGGCGACGGTTCAGGTCGTCAAGCTGCCGGCGGGCGCGCGAGTCGAGATCGATGCGGTCGCGGTCGTGGGATGACCGCGCGGCGCTTAAACCGTCTTGACGACCTTCCCGGACTTGATGCACGCGGTGCAGGCGTGGATGTGACGCACCGTCCCGCCCTGGACCGTCTTCACGCGCTGGATGTTCGGCAGCCATACCCTCGAGGTACGGTTGTTGGCGTGGGAGACGTTGTTCCCGAAACTGGGGCCTTTACCGCAGATCGCGCACTTGGCCATGGGTTCCTCCGTAAGTTGAAACATTAACTATTACCACGGACGTCGTGAAAACACAATCCCCCCTCTTCTCCGATCCTCGACGGTCCAGGGGAAGATCCCGCCGCACGATCCTTTTTCTGCTCGTCCTCCTCTTCCTTCCTCCGACGGTCCCCCACCTGCTCTCGTCGCGGGAGCCCGGTCCACCCGCGCGGTCCGCGGACGCGATCTTCGTTCTCGCGGGAGGGGCGGGGAGGATCCAGGAGGGGTACCGCGCCTGGTCGAAGGGCGCGGCGAGAGAACTGTACATCCTCGGTGCGGGACGGAGAGTCCCCGCGGCGAGAATCGTGCCCGAAGCCTCCACGATTCCCGCCGAGGCGCTCTCGCGCATCCACGTGGAAGGGTGGTCCGAGAACACGCTCGAAAACGCCTTCTCCGCGAAATCCGCGGTGGGGGAGGGGAAGTACACCTCGGTGATCCTTGTCACCTCGGACTACCATGTCCCCCGCGCGGTTCTCGCTTTTCGCAAGGTCCTTCCCCCCGACGTGTCGCTCTCCGTGATCCGCGTCCGCCCCGAGGGGGGCGGCATCGCCTCCTGGCGGTGGGCGAGGCGTCACTTCGTCGAAGGGTGGAAATACTGGGGGTACCGGATCCTGCTCCGGTGGGAGTGAGGATCAGACGTCGGGGTTGCGTCGGGAGAAGTCGGGGATCTTTTCCACGCCTTTCGTGATCACCCTTCTCCCCGTCACGGTGAGCCTTCCCTCGAGAAAGAGCCGGATCGCCATCGGGTAGATCCGGTGCTCCTCCTTGAGGATCCGGGCGGCGAGCGCCTCCTCCGTGTCGTCCTCGTGCACCGGGACGACCGCCTGCACGATGATCGGCCCGGTGTCGACCCCCTCGTCGAGGAAGTGGACGGTGCATCCGGAGAACCGGACGCCGTACCGGAGCGCCTGCGCCGGGCCGTGGGTCCCGGGGAAGGAGGGGAGCAGCGCCGGGTGGATGTTGAGGATCCGGTGCGGGAAGGCGCGAAGGAAGACCGGCGTCACCACCCGCATGAAGCCGGCCAGGCAGACGAGGACGGCCCCCGAGGCCCGGATCCGCTCCACCAGCCTCGCGTCGAACGCCTCCCTGCTCCCGTACGCCTTGTGGTCCACGACTGCGGTCGGGATCCCGTGCTCCCTCGCCCGCGTGAGGCCGTAGGCGTCCGCCTTGTTGCTCACGACCAGTCCGACCCGCCCCGGGATCTCCCCCCGTTCCGAGGCGTCGATGATCGCCTGCAGGTTCGAGCCGCTCCCCGAGACGAGGACGGCGATGACCGGCCGGTCGTTCATCGCGCGCTTCCCGCGTAGACCACGTTCGGTTTCCGGCGGCGGCCTTTCCGGATCTCGCCGATCACGGTGGCCGGAACGCCGGCGCGCCGGAAATGGGCGACCGCCCGGTCCGTGTCCCCTGCCCGAAGCAGGAGCACCATCCCGATCCCCATGTTGAAGGTGCGGAACGCCTCTTCGTCGGGAAGGCGCGCCGCCGCGCAGATCGTGCGGAAGACGGGCGGGACTTCCCACGCGGAGCGGTCGATCACCGCCGTGACGCCGTCCGGCAGGGAACGCGGGACGTTCCCGCTGATCCCTCCGCCGGTGACGTGCGCCATCCCGAGGATCTTCACCTTCCGCAGCAGGGAGAGGACGGGGCGCACGTAGATGCGGGTGGGCCGCAAGAGCTCCTCGGCCACCGTCGCGCCCCACTCGGGGACGCGTTGACCGATCCGCTTGCGGAGAACGTCGAAGACGACTTTCCTCGCCAGGGAGTACCCGTTGCTGTGGAGGCCGGAGGAGGAGAGCCCCACGATCAGGTCGCCGGGGCGCACTTCGCCGCCGTTGATGATCTTTCCCCGGTCCACCGCTCCCACCGCGAATCCGGCGAGGTCGAACTCCCCTCTGGCGTAGACCGACGGCATCTCCGCGGTCTCCCCCCCGAGAAGCGCGCAGCCGGCCCGCCGGCACCCTTCGGCGACGCCCGAGACGACCTGGGCCCCGTGGTCGGCGGAAAGCTTCCCGGTAGCGTAGTAGTCGAGGAAGAAGAGCGGCTCGGCGCCGTGGACGAGGATGTCGTTGACGCACATGGCGACGAGATCGATCCCCACCGTGTCGAACTTTCCGGCCGCCGCGGCGACCTTGACCTTGGTCCCCACGCCGTCGGCGCCGGAGACGAGGACCGGGTCCCGGTACTTCCGGGAGGGGAAGCGGAAGAAGCCGGCGAACGAGCCGATCTCGCCCAGCACCTCCTTGCGGTGCGTCGTGCGGACCATCGGCCGGATCCGCCGGACGAGGCGTTCCCCCTCGTCGATGTCGACGCCGGCGGTTCTGTACGTGACGGGTTTTTTCAAGATGCGCTCCGGATGGAATGTACCCAACGGTAACGATTCGTCCGCCGGGATGTCAATGATTTTAGACCCATCACGGGGTAAGATAACAGGATTCGAACGGGGGGGCTCGCATGGCTACGAGAGTGGGGATCGTCATCCTCGGCGACGAGGTGCTCAAAGGGGAGATCCGGGAGGCGAACCTCGCCCACATGATTCCGCTGCTGGCGGAGTGGGGAGCGGAGACCGCGCTGTGCGCGATCCTTCCGGACGACATCCCCGTGGTGGTTCGGCACCTGCGGCGGTATCTCGAGGAGGTCGATCTGCTCGTGCTGACCGGCGGGATCGGCCCCACGCCGGACGACATCACCCGGGACGCGGTGGCCGAGGTCGCCGGGGTCCCGCTGATCGTGCACCCGGAGGCGAAGGCGGCGCTGGAAGCCCGGTCGTACAAGGGATCGAACCAGGAATACCGGATGCTGATGGCCCAGGTCCCGCAAGGAGCGACGCTGATCCCGAACCCGCTCTCCCCGGCCCCCGGCTTCTTCATCGACCGGATGGCGGTCTTCCCCGGGGTCCCGCGGATGCTCCAGGCGATGTTCGAGTGGATGAAGCCGATGGTTTCCGGCCGCCGGAAAAGCCGGATCACCCTCTACTCGATGGCCCCGGAATCGTCGTACGCCGGGATCATGAAGGAAGCGATGACGGCTTTCCCCGATGTCGGCGTCGGGTCGTACCCGTTCAGCGGCGGGGAATACCGCGTGCGGGTGGTCTTTCGCGGCGACCGGTTCGACCGGACGCACGCGTGCGCCGCGCGCTTCACGAAGCTCCTCTCGGGGATCGGGTACGAAGTTCTCCGCCGGGTGGAGGAGCGTGGCGATGATGCGTAACCTAGGGCAGTACGCCTCAGTCGCGCGCCTTGCCGGCCCGGCGCATCGACGCTCTCGATGCTCAGGATATTTGCGAGACGCTACCCTAGCGCTGTTTTTGTTATGCTTCGCCGCGCTGCTCGCCTCGTCCGGGTCGATCTTCGCCGCGGAGGAGGGCCGGGGAAAATGGGAGGAGTCCACACCGGGGCGATGGGAGTCGCTCCCGGAGCGGCATGTCGGGGGAACCGACAACGGGATCTCGTTCGAGGCGACGATGTCCCCCGGCACGGGTGTCTCGTATCGGCGCATCGGCCGCTGGAGCCCTGGAACCGCGGAGCTGCGCTTCGCCCTGGACAACGTGAACGCGGGGGAGAACGACTACCTTCCCGGCGAGGCGACCTTTCCCGCCTCCGTCACCTTCGTTTTTGGTGACGATTCATTGAATCTTGGGGGGAAGAGGCGCGTCGTACTCTTCTTCAAGCAGCTGTGGAACGGATTCACACCGTCCGGGATCCGGCTGACCTACGCGTGGGGGAACGGGCTCCCGGTCGGTTCGATGTTCCGCCTGTGGGAAGAGGAGACGGTGTTCGTCGTCGCGGGGCCGGAGGAGACGGGAAAGACGATCTCCTCGACCCGTCGCCTCGGAGACGACTTTCTCGGCGCCTACGGCCGCCCCCCGAACGGGCCGGTGACGGAAGTCCGCGCGAGCGCCCGCCGCCCCTCACGGGAGAAGGGGCCGGCGCACGCCTCGATCACGCTACGGTTCCCGGCCCCGCGGGAGTGACGCGGCCCCCCCGCGAGGAACCCTGCGTGGCGATCGATGGGAACTTACTCGTACCGAAGCGCCTCGATCGGGTCCATCCGCGACGCCTTCCGCGCCGGGTAAAAGCCGAAGAAGACGCCCACCGCGGCGGAGAAGCCGAAGGCGAGGAAGGCGGCGGCGGGCGAGATCAGGGTAGACCAGCCGGCGAGCCGGGAGATGAGGACCGCCCCGGCGGACCCGAGCACGATCCCGACGGCGCCGCCCGTGAGGGCCAGCATGACCGCCTCGATCAGGAACTGGGAGAGGATGTCCCGCTCCCGCGCCCCGACCGCCATCCGGATCCCGATTTCCCGCGTTCGCTCCGTCACCGACACCAGCATGATGTTCATGATCCCGATGCCGCCGACCACCAGCGACACGGAGGCGATCCCGCCCAGGAGGAGGCTCATGATCCTCGTCGCGGACTCGGCCAGGGCCAGCATCTCGGAGAGGTTCCGCACGGAGAAGTCGGCGTCCTGCCCCGGGGCGATCCGGTGGCGTTGCCGGAGCAGGGAGGTCGCCTCCCGCTCCGCCTCCTTGACGTGTTCCCCGTCGACGGCCTGCACGAGCACGACGCCGATCGACCCGGAGTGGGCGCTTCCGGCGAGCTTCTTGAGCAGGGTCGTGACGGGAAGGATCACGATGTCGTCCTGGTCCTGGCCGTTCGGTGACTGCCCCTTCGATTCGAGCACGCCGACCACGGTGAAGGGGGCGCGCTTGATCCGGACGATCTTCCCCACCGGGTCCTCCGGGCCGAAGAGGTTCTCGGCGACGGTGCTTCCCAGCAGGCAGACCTTCACGGCCGCGTCCATCTCCTGCGTGGTGAAATGTCTCCCGTCGCCGGTCTTCCAGTCGCGCATCTCGAAATATTCGGGGGAAACCCCCTGGAGGATCGTGCTCCAGTTCTGGTTCCCGTAGACCACCGGCCCGCTCGTGCGGGACGCGGGGGACGCCAGGGCCACGGCGGGGAGCTCCTTCCCGATCGCCCTGGCGTCGTCCATCGTGAGCGTGGGGGTGCTCCCGAAGCCTGACCGCAATCCTCCCGATGTGGTGCTTCCCGGGAGCACGAGCAGGAGGTTCGAGCCGACGGAGGCGATCTGGGAGGCGATCCGCTCGTTGGCCCCCGCGCCGATCGCGACCATGATAATGACCGCCGCAACGCCGATGATCATCCCCAGCATCGTGAGGATGGTGCGCATCTTGTTCGCGCGCAGCGATCGGAAGGCGACCTTTCCGGCCGAATAGAGGTTCATACCGAGGTCTCCCGCGCCGCCGGCGAACGACGACGCTCCGTCACGGGGCGATCCTCGACGATTCTCCCGTCGAGGAACCGGACCACCCGCTTTGCGAAGAGGGCGATGTCCGGTTCGTGGGTCACCAGCACCATGGTGATCCCCCGTTCGTCGTTCAGCCGCCGGAAGATCCCCATGATCTCTTCGCTGGTTGCGGAGTCGAGGTTCCCCGTGGGCTCGTCCGCGAGGATCAGCGCGGGGGTGTTGACGATCGCGCGGGCGATCGCCACGCGCTGTTGCTGGCCGCCGGACAATTGCGACGGGAGATGATGCGCCCGATCGGCCAGCCCGACGGAGGAGAGGGCCGAGAACGCCCGCTCGCGCCGGTCGGATCCGGGCGTGCCGTCGTAGATCATCGGCAGCTCGACGTTCTCCATCGCGGAGAGGCGGGGGAGGAGGTTATACCCCTGGAAGACGAAGCCGAGCTTGTCGCGCCGTATTACCGCGCGGCCGTCCCGCGACAGGATCCCGATCTCCTCGCCGTCGAGCCTGTAGCTGCCCGTCGTCGGGCGGTCGAGGCACCCAAGGATGTTCATCAGCGTGGATTTCCCCGACCCCGAGGGGCCCATCACGGCGACGAATTCGCCCGAGGCGATGGAAAGGTCCACCCCCTTGAGGGCCTCCACCCGGACGTCGCCGACCCGGTAGGTCTTGGTGGTCCCGCGGATCTCGATGGTGGCGGTGTCCACGTCAGGACCTCACCGGATTCTCCCGAGGCCCATGCCCGGAGGGGAGCCGCCGGAGTTCGACGAACCCTTCGCCGCCTCCCCGGTGATCACGAGATCCCCTTCCTTGAGGTTTCCCTCGAGGAGTCTCGTATACGAGCCGTTGGAGACGCCGGTCTTGACGCTCACCGCGACGGGTTTCCCGCCCTTGCCGGGGGTGTAGACCCGCTGGCCCATGGGCTCCTTTTTCCTTCCCGTCGTCCCCCCGGCGGGTTCCTTCGATTTCCCGGTCGGGTGGTACCGCATCGCCGCGTTGGGGATCTTCAGGACGTTCCCGAACTTCTTCACCTCGATCGAAACGTTCGCCGTCATCCCGGGCTTGAGGAGAAGCCCCCGGTTGTCGACCCGGACGACCACGTTGTACGTGACCACGTTCTGGGTCACGATGGGGGAGTTGCGGACCTGCGCCACCGTTCCCTTGAACGTCTTTTCGGGCCACGCGTCCACCGTGAACGTCACGGCCTGGCCGAGGGCGGCACGGCCGATGTCCGATTCGTCCACGTTCGTGTCGACCTGCATCTTCGTCAGGTCCTGCGCGATCGAGAACAGGGTCGGCGTCTGGAAGGAGGCGGCCACCGTCTGTCCCACGTCGACGTTGCGCGAGATGACGATCCCGTCGACGGGCGAGCGGATCGTGGCGTACCCGAGATTCGTCTCCGCGACGCTCAGCGCACCCTCGGCCTGCTGCAGGGACGCCTCGGCGCTCCTCTTCTGCGCAAGCGCCTGCTCCCACGCGGTCTGCGAGGAGTCGACGTCCGCCTGCGCCACGAAACCGTCCTTCACGAGCTCCCGGTTCCGGCGGTACGTCCGCTCCGTGTCGATCACGCCGACCTGCGTCCTTTCGAGCGCCGCCTTCGCGTTGCCGACGCTGCCGCGCGCCTGGACGACCGCCGCCTCGAGCAGCCGGGGATCGATCAGGGCGATCACCTGTCCCTTGCGAACGCGCGAGTTGAAGTCGACGAAGATCTGCTGGATCGTCCCGGAGACCTGGCTTCCCACCGAAACGGTGGTGACGGCGTTGATGTTCCCCGTGGCGGCGATGGCGTCGACGATCTCTCCCCGCTCGACCTTCGCGGTCCGGTAGTCGGGCGCGCCGTTTTCCTTCTTCAAGTAGAGATACGCCGCGCCGGCGAGTGCCGCCGCCAGGGCGATTCCGATCACCATTTTTTTCATGGGGTTCCCTTCCGCGTTCCCGATGCGATGGCATTTCCGTCGATCCGCACGCCGTGGCGGTCGAGCAGTTCCCCCGTGCTCTTCCACAGGCTGGTCAGCGCCGATTGGAAGTCGGTGTGCGCGGCGGAGAGGGCCTCCCGCGCCCGGGTCAGGTTCGCCTCGGCGTCGAGGACGTCCTTGGTGGTGGACAATCCGAGCTTCCCCCTCTTGATGAAGGAAGCGAGGCGGGTTTCCGCCACGGAGACCCCCTTGCGGGCCACATCGTCCTGTTTCCTGCGCGTTTCAAGCGCACGCAGGGCGGTTCGGATCTCGAGACCCGCGGACTCCTCGAGGACGGCGACCGCGGCGCGGGCCTGGCGCGCCTTCAGGCGCGCGGCGGCGGCGTCGGCCTTCGCGGCGGTGTTCCCCAGCGGAACGGAGAAGCGCAGGCCGACCGCCCAGTTCGGGTACTTCACGGTACTCATGTCGTCGATCGCGTCCCCGTACTCCGTGGCGATTCCCGTGACTCCGGCGCTCCCCTCGAGCGCGAGGGAGGGAAGGGCGAGGTTGCGGGAGATCTCCTCGTTGAACTCCGCGGTGCGCAGCGAAGTGCGGGCGTTCGACAGGTCGGGGCGCCGTCGCAGGGCGACCCCGATGGCCTCCTCCTCCGACGGCGCCGGGACGTCCGTCCAGGGGGTGTCGGGAAGTTCGAGGATCGTTCCGGGGGGCAGGTGGAGCGTGACCAGAAGCTGATCGGCGGCGTTCCGCTCCGCCAGCTCCGCGTCGAGGAGGTCTTTCTCCCTCTGGAGCACCCCCAGCTCGGAGTCCTGCAGTTCGAAGGCGGCGAGCACTCCGGCGTTCACCCGCGCCGTGCTCTCCTCGTGGACGCGTCGGGCGACCGCGAGGGACGCCTTCCGCGTCGCGAGGCTCTCCCTCGTGTTGACCAACGCGAGGAAGCGGTTCCTCGCCTCGGCCGCGGTGTCGAGCGCCTTCTGGTTCCAGGCGGCCAGGGACAGGTCCATCGCGTCGTCCGCCGTCGTGATGCCCCGCTCCGTGACTTTCTTCCCCAATCCCTGGAGGAGCGGCTGGGAGAAGGACAGGGTCAGATTCGGCTGGGCGAAGCGGGAGGCCGGCACGCCGGGGTTGTTCGTGAAGCCGAGGTTGTCCTCGAACCAGAGATTGGTGAACGAGGCCGAAGCCGTGGCCCCCGTGGAGAGCAGTTGCGAGATCGATGCGTCGAAGTCGAATGTTCGGCGCTGGTCGACCAGTGGAGATTCCGGGGCCGCCTGGAGGTTCGACCCCTTGTGGTCCAGGAGGGAGGTGAGGCGGGGGTCGTAGATCGACCGGGCCCGCCGGATGTCGGTCGCGGCGATGGCGGGGTTGTACGTTTCCACCTGCAGGCCGAGGTTCCGCTCCACCGCGATCCGGACGGCGTCGTCGACGGAAAGCCGCGTCGGTTCCGAGGCCGCGGGGGCGGGAAACGCGAGGGCCCCGAGGCAGAGCAGCGCGGCGAGAAGAAATCCCATGGTTTTCCTCATTCGTTTTTCTCTGTAATAACCCGAAATCGCGTAAAATGTTCCCTTCAATACAGACCGGGAGGTTGCGATGCGAAAACGGCTCGTGGTTGCGGGAATCCTTCTCCTATGCGGCGGGATCGCCTTCGGCGCCGGGACCGCCCGCAAAGGAGGGAATTCCATGGTGAAACTCGAAACAAGCCTCGGTGTGATCAAGGTCGAATTGTACCCCGACAAGGCGCCCGTTTCCGTGAAAAACTTCCTCGCCTACGTCAAGGAGGGGCATTACGACGGATTGATCTTCCACCGCGTCATCCGGGACTTCATGGTGCAGGGGGGCGGGTTCACGAAGGAGATGTCGGAGCGGGGATCGAAGCACCCGCCGATCAAAAACGAGGCGGCCAACGGCCTGAAAAACGATCGCGGAACGCTTGCGATGGCGCGGACCTCGGTCGTCGACTCCGCGACGGCGCAATTCTTCATCAACACGGTGAACAACGACTTCCTCAACCACCGGGCGAATACCCCGCAGGGGTACGGATACGCCGTGTTCGGAAAGGTCACGGAGGGAATGGACGTCGTCGACAAGATCCGCGCCGTGCCCACCGGGAACTCCGGCATGTTCCAGGACGTCCCGTTGCAGCCCGTCACCATCACCAGGGCGACGGTCGTTCAGGAGTGAGGGGATCCATCCCCCTCCGGGGACGGTTCCGGCTTGACGAGCATCACCGTGCGCGAAGTGGCGTGGAAGACCCTTTCGGCGACGCTCCCCATCAGCATGCGGCCCAACCCTCCCCGGCCGTGCGTGCTCATGACGATCAGGTCGACCCCCTCGCGCGTGGCCGCATGGAGGATCGCGTCGGCGGGGGGGCGCTCGTCCAGGATCGTGCGAACGCGAATCCCCGCCTCGCGCAGCGGCGCGGCGATCCCGTCGAGGTACCGGGCGGCCTCCTTCTTCGTCTCGGCGAGCCACTTGCCGTCGGGGACCAGGATGGCCTCGGGGACGACGGGCAGGGGGAAGTTGACGGCCTGCAACAGGAGGATTTCCCCCCGGGACCCCCGGGCGATCTCCCGGGCGTGCCGGATCGACCGCTCCGCGAGGGCGGAGCCGTCCAGCGGGACAAGGATCTTTTCGTACATGGCGGGTCCCTCCTTTCCCTGTGTACAGTATACATCTTGAGATGCTGATCCTGCAGTCTCTCGACGTCCTCCCCGGGGAGTCCGGGGCCCGTCTCGACCGGTTCCTGCGGGACCGGTTCCCCGGGGTTCCTTCCCGCAGCGTCCGGTTCGCCATCGAGGGCGGGGCGGTCCGGGTCGGCGGCGTCGCCTGCCCGAAGGGGCGCATCCTCCGGGGTGGCGAGATCGTCGCCGTGGCCTCCCTCGCCGAAGAGAAGGACTGGCTCCCCATCCCTTCCGATCTCCGCGGGGCGTCCATCGCCTACGAAGACCCGGACGTCGCCGTCCTGTGCAAGCCGCACGACGCGCACACCGAGCCCCAGCGGCCGTTGGAAGCGGGGACGCTTGCCGGTTACCTGAGGATGCTTCACCCGAAGGTGGCGGAAATCGCCCCGGTCCCGGGCCTCACGCTGCTCACGCGCCTCGATTTCGCCACCAGCGGGGCGGTTCCGGCGGCGCTCACGGCGCAGGCGTGGACGTACCTGCGTCACCAGCGGGAGATGGGGGCCATCGAAAAGCGGTATCTATGCCTCGTGGAGGGGGACGTGCCGGAGCCGATCCCGATCGACTACGCGATCGATTCGGGCGGGGGCGGAACCGTCCGGGTGCGGAAGGAGACGGCGGACCCGGAC
>Ga0100379_10004498_pt1 | contig 12240 bp, 10 predicted proteins | sample CryGeymeta201503_FD_80418 | JGI IMG/M metagenome (GOLD analysis project Ga0100379, IMG submission 80418) | Groundwater microbial communities from Crystal Geyser aquifers in Utah, USA - Crystal Geyser metaG 2015-03 | ecosystem: Environmental > Aquatic > Deep subsurface > Groundwater | place...
GTGGCAGAAGGTGATTTTTATGATAAAGTTTTGAATATTCCGCGATAGCTCAGTCGGTAGAGCGCCTCCCTGTTAAGGAGGATGTCCCAGGTTCGAGCCCTGGTCGCGGAGCCCCAATAATTTTAAAATGATAGAATGATAGTGGGTTTTTATACATTAATCAAATATATATGACGCAAAAAAATTTTAATGTGATAGTCGGAACCGTTTTTCTCATTGTCGCTGTGGCTCATTTGTTGAGGGTTTTTTATGGCTGGTCCGCTAATGTCAGCACCTTTGAGATCCCTATGTGGTGGAGCTGGGTGGGCGTGCTTCTCGCAGGCTATCTGTCGTATTCTGGTTTGAAAAGTAAAGGATAATTATCTAAAGGGGGTATGGCTATTAATAATATAAATTTTAATACTCACACTAAAAAATTTCGTTGGGTCTTTCTTTCCTTAATTGTTGGAGGTTCTCTTATTTTAATTTTGCCGACAGTGTTTATTTTTCAAATTAAACATGGACAAGAAAAGCAGTCCCAAGAAGCTGTCGCCCAGTTCCCAGTCACAGTCGATCCCCAAAATAAAATTATTGTAGAGAGCGAAGCAGTAAATGAGTATTTAGCTAGCCCAGATTCTCCTCTTCAAGCGTCTGTTTTTGATACTAGAGAAACTTTCACTAGTATTTATAAATGGTTTGCCACGATGGTTGCGAATACTTCCATGTATCAGAATCTAGCACTAGCAGGAGGGGGAAGACTCATTACTATCACTCCAGGATTAAGGAAAGAGCAAGTGGCTAACTCTTTCGGTAAAGCACTAGCTTGGAATAACGAGGATAAGAAAGATTTCACCACAGCGAAAGAAGGAGCCTCATTACCTCTTACGGAAGGCTCTTTTTTCCCCGAAGTATATTTTGTAGAGCTTGGGACGACTCCAGAGATCGCCCAAGATTTGGTCAACAAACGCTTCGCAGAGGAGGTGCTCTCACATTATGGGGAGTCTGTATCCAATGTCGTGCCTCTTAATACCGCTCTCACTATTGCGTCATTGATTGAAAGGGAGACCATAGGCACAGATGACATGCGAATGATTTCAGGAATTATTTGGAACAGAATTTTTAAAGGAATGAACCTTCAAATTGATGCCACTCTTCAATATGTCAAAGCTAGTAACAAAACAACAACAGTTTGGTGGCCAAAAGTATTATCTAAGGACAAATATCTTAAATCTCCATACAACACTTATATAAATTCTGGTCTGCCACCGACTCCGATAGCCAACCCCTCTGTGGCCTCTATTCTAGCAGCCCTTAATCCAACTCAAACAACTTGTCTGTTTTATTTTCATGATAAGAGAGGGGGTTTTCATTGCACAGACACCTATTCAGAACATGTGAAGCAATTGAAGAAATATTATGGTCAAGGAAAATAAGTCCTACGAATGGTAAAATGTACAGGAATCTTTAAGAGATAATAATGAAGCCACCAACCAACCCCAAATTAAATATAAAAAAGTTCGACACACAGCAGGCGCTTTTCGTTGCCATTTTTATCGCCCTCATTCTTTCTGGTTATGTTGCTTATAAATATTGGCAACTTCGTAACGAATTTAAATTGGTAAGTACAGAGCTTGCTAATGAATTAGAGGTGGCATATGACAGAAATACTGACCTCTTGAAAGAAACCCGTAATCAGAGGGGGACCATTCTTTCTCTTGGTGGTCAGATAGAAGTTATCACCGATACAGTCGGCACTCTGGAGAAACTTGCTCAAACAGACCCGGAGCTTCTCAAGAAATATTCCAAAGTATATTTTTTGAGTGAGAACTATGTCCCCGTCGAACTAACTCCCATAGACAGTTTCTATTTAGCCAAGATAAATAGTGGCAATATTCTCTTTCATACGAGAGCCTTGCCGTTTCTTCAACAACTATTACACGCCGCCCGTTCAAGAGGCATAGAATTGCAAGTCGCCTCCGCCTTTCGTTCGTTCGGGACGCAAGCATCCCTTAAAGCAGACTATAAAGTTATCTATGGCGCTGGTACAGCCAATCAATTTTCTGCCGACCAAGGGTATTCTGAACATCAACTAGGGACTTCGGTTGATTTTACTACCCCTGAAGTTGGCACCGTCTCTTTGGACTTCTTAAATAGTCCGGCCTACGATTGGCTCAAAGACAATGCCAATCAGTACGGCTTTGTTCTCTCTTACCCCGAAGGCAATGCTTATTATAAATTTGAACCATGGCATTGGCGCTTTGTCGGAGTCGAACTTGCGGGGAAGCTTTATTCAGATGTTAGATATTTCTATGACCTCGACCAGCGCGAGATAGATGCTTATCTTGTTAAGTTATTCGATTAAACTATAATTAATATATGAAAATAAGTATCAAGGGGACGAGAATCGAACTGACTCCCGCCATCCACGATTATGTCCAGAAGAAGATTTCTTCAATCGAGAAGTATCTTGAAAAGGAACACTCCGGCGCCATCGCCCAAGTGGAGGTGGGGAAAAACACCGAGCATCACAAAGCTGGCGATATCTTCCGCGCCGAGGTTCACATCACCGGCACTGGACTGGACCTCTATGCCGTTTCTGAATTAGACGACTTGTATGCCGCTATCGATGTCGTCAGGGACGAGATTATACACAATGTCGTACAACTGAAGGGCAGACAGGAGACGCTTGCTCGTAAAGGCGCGAGAGTGATGAAGAATGTTATGAAAGGCCTTTCCGACAATACGGCCAAGGGCTTTTCTTGGGGTATGGAACGACTAAAGTTTAAAAGTTTTAAGAAAAGACCATAATGAATTATTGGAACAAGAAGGCAACTCCCTGGGTTTCCCTCGCTGTTTTAGCCGGAGGACTTTTTTCCGCTGGCCTCCTCTTTTGGGTTTCTAAAATTGAGAGTCAGATACAAATCATCTCTACTGTAAATTTCTAACAGTTTCTAATTACCTCGCAAGAAATCTTCCCAACTCATTTCTTTTTTCCCCGCTGGGACAATGCGAGTGGGTCTAAATTTTCCATCCCTTATCTCGGCATCTTTGATAACCACCCTCACTTCTTTGCCAAATTTATTTTTGAAAATTATATAGGCGCCCGGCCAGTTACTATAGGCTAGAACTTTTCTCCAATTTACTTCTGCCGGTCCATCAAGCTCTAAGAGCCCGTCTTCTTTTTTTACTTCTTTGGTATAACTAGCTTCTAAATCGTTTTGTATTTTCTTTTCTATTTTCCCCGTAACCCATTTGGAGAGTATAGGTCCCAAGAGTTGTCCGCCCGCTCGCCCCAGCTTTTCTTCTACAGTGCGATAATGGTCCGGCCAAGGAGAGATAGGAATGGGTATTTGCGCCAATATCGGCCCGTGGTCTATTTTCTCATCCAACTTCATGATCGTTACCCCCGGTTCTCCTAGCCCCAGAATCGTATTTTGTATCGGTGTGGCCCCGCGCAGTTTTGGCAGAAGCGAAGGATGCACATTGAGGGTTTTATATTTTGGCAAATCTATTATTTCTTTTGGCAAAATTTTTCCAAACGAAGCCACGATGAAGACGTCCGCTTTGAGCTCTCTAAGTTTCTCTACGGGCAATGGTTCGCGGGCTGAAGTGATCTTGAGAGCGGGGGAGAAGCCAGCACTTTCTAATTCTTCCAAGACATAACGAGAAAATGTCGAGGCCCCGAAGAAAACAAATTTCAACTTACTTGTCGCTGGTTTTACTTTAGTTTGCGGATGTTCTGGTGGCATATCTCTGACATTTGTAGCTGTGTCTATAAAGAGAATACCGTTCAAGTGGTCTGTCTCATGTTGGAAGATTTGCGCCAAGAGCCCAGAGGCTCCCCGCTCTTTTAATTTGCCGTTCTCATCATATGATCTTATTGTTACCTTCTCGCTTCTTTTGACATAACCGTAGAGCCAGCGGACCGAGAGACACCCCTCCTCCATATCCTTCTTTTTCTTTGAGGTTTTTGTTATTTCTGGATTTATAAAAATCATATCTTCTGGCACCTTCTTTTCCGATAGCTCTTGTGTTTCTAGCTTGCCATTTTTATTTCTTATGAAGGTCAAAACATCACCCTTGACGACAAAAATTCTTAAGCTTTCTCCAATCTGCGGGGCGGCGATAGCTACACCATCTTCTTCTGTATAGAGAGCTTCTTTCATTCTGCTCAAAATATTTTGGATTTTCTTTGAACCAATCTCTTTGACTGGCACACTCTTGGCCGTCTTGCGGAGTACTGGGGCGTCTTTCTGTAATATTTCAGTTTTCATCTTGTGGTGAGCTTGTCGAACCATGGCGGATTTTAAGACTGCCGAAGAAGCATTTGGAAAAATTTGAACTCTGGGAACAGCGCTTGAGTAGATAGGCCATGTCTTCAATAGATAAATGAGAAGTTTTGACACCGATAGCGCTCATGGGGAGGGCCTTCATATCTTGGGCTTTTCTTTCAGCATTGATTCGTCTATAGAATTCATCAAGCATTTTGAGGCGCGGATGCTTGAAAAGCTCTTTGACCTCATGTTTTTTCAAATGTTCATCAAGAGATTTCATATGGGCGTTATTTATAGAACTATAGTATCATAGTGCTGAAACTAACTTTTATTATGCTCAAAAAACTTGGCATAGACCTAGGTACTACAAATATTTTAGTCTTTGTCCCCGGCAAGGGTATTGTTCTCAATGAACCTTCGGTGGTGGCTGTTTCCGAGGATAATAAAATTCTTGCTATCGGCGCCGAGGCCAAAACTATGATTGGTAGAACTCCAGAAAGTATCATTGCCTATCGACCGATGAAGGACGGCGTGATCGCTGACTATCGCGTCACCGAGGCGATGCTTCGTTACTATATTGATAAAGCTTTAGGCAAGTGGAATATTTTCAAACCAGATGTATTAATTTCTGTGCCCGCTGGTGTTACCTCAACCGAGCGCCGCGCGGTGGTTGAAGCCGCCATAAAGGCCGGAGCCAAAAATGCTTATGTGGTCAAGGAACCAATCCTTGCCGCTATTGGTGCCGGTATTCCTATCCAAGAAGCGGCCGGTCACATGATTGTCGACATCGGTGGTGGCACTACAGACGTCGCTGTCATTTCTCTCGGTGGGAGCGGTTCCACTAAATAAAAAAAGGTGGCGGGCAATAAAATGGATACGGCGATAGTTGATTATGTGAAGAAAAATTATAATTTAGTGATAGGAGATAAAACTGCTGAAGATATCAAGATTAATATTGGCTCCGCTATTCCTCTAGAAGAAGAGGCCACTATGTCAGTGAAGGGTAGAGACTTCGTACTCGGCTTGCCCCGTACTATAGAGATCAAGACTAATGAAATAGTGAGGGCGATTTCAAAAGAATTGCGTGAGATGGTTAAGGCTGTTAAAGAAGTGTTACAAGAAACTCCACCAGAGCTCTCTTCTGACATTATTGATTTAGGGATTATTATGACCGGTGGTTCAAGCCAATTGCGCAATTTCCCGGAACTGATGTTTCGTCGAACCGGCGTCAAAGCCGTTTTGGCTGAAGAGGCCTATTTCTGTGTCGCCAAGGGCACTGGGGTTGCTCTCCAACACCTCGATACTTACAAAAAATCAATTATCGCCAAGAGATAAGAGTGAAATTTTCTATAGAAAAAAAGTTGGATGGAAGTCTGGGGCGGTCGGGAACACTAGAGACCCAACACGGGGTTATCCATACTCCTGCGTTTGTTAGTGTTGGTACCAAGGCGACGGTTAAAGCACTTACTCCAGAACAGATTATAAGTACCGGAGCCGAAGTAGTTTTAGCAAACACTTATCACCTTTATCTAGAACCCGGCGCGGAACGTATAAAAAGTTTCGGAGGGTTACACAAGTTTATGAATTGGAGAGGACCCTTGATGACCGATTCCGGTGGCTTTCAAGTTTTTTCTTTAGGCTCGGCATATGGCAAAGAGTTATCAAAGATTACTAAAATTACCGACCCGTCTCGAATGATTGCCGAGAGATCTCTTGATTCTGAAACGCCACGTCTCGCCACTATCGGCGCCGACGGGGTTTCTTTTCGCTCCCACTTAGATGGCTCACTTCATTACATAACTCCAGAGAAATCTATTGAAATTCAGCATGATCTTGGCGCCGATATCATCTTTGCCTTTGACGAATGTACTTCGCCGGCCGAAACCTTCCAATATCAAGAGGAGGCACTTGAGCGTACCCACCGTTGGGCCGAGAGAAGCTTGGTGCATCATAAGAAACTGCTCGAGGAGAAGTCGTCGCCATTACCTCTCACTTCGGCCCTTTTTGGAATAGTGCAAGGGGGGAGAGAAGAGAGCTTAAGAAAAAGGTCCGCAGAGTTTATTGGCAACCTCGCCTTTGATGGCTTTGGTATTGGCGGTTCTTTTGCCAAGGAAGACATGGAGACGGCAGTCAAGTGGGTCAATGAAATATTACCGGAAGAGAAACCCCGACACCTCCTCGGCATTGGTGAGCCGGAGGATTTGTTTATGGGGGTGGAAAATGGTGTAGATCTTTTTGATTGTGTCGCGCCGACACGCAATGGTCGAGGGGGCACTCTCTATACTACAGAAGGTAAAATAAATATTAGAAATGCAGAGTTTCGGGAAGATATGAGACCGATAGACGAAGATTGTCTCTGTCCTGTTTGTGCAACACCGAGTGTTGAACAAGTGCCATACTCTCGTGCCTATCTTTGCCACTTATATCGCGCGCATGAAATGCTTGGTGGGACTCTTGGCTCCATGCATAATCTCTATTTTATTATTAATTTGGTAAAACGTATGAGGAAGACAATTCTAGATGGTAATTTTGAAGATTTTAAGGTAAGTTTTCTACGAAAATATATAGGGTAAATTATTTATGACAGTTTTTAAAATAAAACAAGAATTCAAACCAGCTGGGGATCAACCAAAGGCGATAAAAGGGTTACTCGATGGTCTCAAAAAAGGTAATCGTTACCAGACTCTTTTAGGGGTGACGGGGTCTGGCAAAACTTTTACCGTGGCCAATGTGATAGAAAAGATTGGTAAACCCACATTAGTTATTGCTCACAACAAAACTTTGGCCGCCCAACTGGCGCAAGAGTACCGCGAGTTTTTCCCCGACAATGCCGTGCATTATTTTGTTTCTTACTACGACTACTATCAACCAGAGGCGTACATGCCTATCACTGATACCTATATAGAGAAGGAAGCAATGATCAATGAGGAGATTGAGAGACTTAGACATGCCTCTACTCAAGCGCTACTGACAAGAAAGGATGTGATTATCGTGGCCTCCGTTTCTTGTATCTATGGTTTAGGTAGTCCAGAGGAGTACGAGAGAGTTAATCTGAAAATTGAAAAAGGTCAACCGATTTCTCGCGCTGGTTTCATTCACAACCTTATCAATATCCACTATTCGCGCACTAATTCTGATATAAAGTCAGGCACTTTTCGCGCCCTAGGTAATACTATCGAGATTATGCCTGTTTCGGAGAGATTTATTTATCGGATTGAGATTGAGAAAGAGAAAATAAAGTCTATACAGAAGATTGATTCTGTTTCTCGAGCAATTATTTCTGAGCCAAAATACTTTTTCTTGTTTCCCGCTAAACATTTCATCACCGCGGACTCGGCAGTCAAGCGCGCTCTCATAAGCATTAAGGACGAGCTCGATAAACGTCTGACTGAATTGAAAAAAGATGGGAAATTATTAGAGGCAGAGAGACTCAAGCGTCGTACCACTTATGACTTAGCGCTGATACGAGAGATTGGTTATACCAATGGTATCGAAAATTATTCAAGACATTTTTCTGGTAAGTCGGCAGGTGAAGCCCCCTACACTTTGCTTGATTACTTTCCTAAAAAGAAAGATGGCAGTTCTGATTTTCTCACTATCATTGACGAATCCCACGTTTCTGTGCCACAGATTGGCGGCATGTACGCAGGAGACAAGTCTCGTAAAGATGTTTTGATAGAACACGGTTTTCGCCTTCCGAGTGCCAGAGACAATAGACCTCTTAGATTTGAGGAATTTGAAGAGAGAGTGGGGCAAGTAATTTTCACTAGCGCTACGCCAGCGAAGTTTGAGAAGGAGCATAGTGACAATGTAGTAGAACAAATTATCCGTCCCACCGGTCTTATAGACCCAGAGATTTCCGTTAAACCGATTCAACAAAAAAGTTCTTACAAAGGACAGATATATGACTTTATCGAAGAAGCGGAGAAAGCCATCAAGAAAGGTGGTCGAGTGATAGCCACAACTCTGACCAAAAAGATGGCAGAAGACTTAAGTGAATTTCTGAAGCAAAAAAATATTAAAGCAGAATATTTACATAGCGAAATAAAAACTATTGAGAGGATAGAAATCCTGACCAATTTCCGTCGTGGTGAGTTTGACTGCATCGTTGGAGTTAATCTTTTGAGAGAGGGCCTAGATTTACCAGAAGTAACTTTGATAGGAATTCTTGATGCGGACAAAGAAGGTTTCTTGCGTTCCGACACTTCTCTTATCCAGATTATAGGTAGAGCCGCCCGCAACGTAGATGGGAGAGTCATTCTCTACGCGGACACCATGACGGGTTCCATGGAGAGAGCTATAGGCGAGACATCTCGTCGTCGCGCCAAACAGCTGGCTTATAACAAAGCTCACCGCATCACCCCCAAGACCATCATTAAAAAAATTAAAGATATCACCGATACACTTGAGCGCGAACATCATCAGGCTGTGGATTTATTGCTGGAGACGGATGAAAAACTTTTTATAAAGAGTCCAAAGAAGTTGATAAAAGATAAAAAACAAGAAATGGAAGAAGCGGTGCGTAACCTTGATTTTGAGACTGCAGCTATTCTGCGCGATGAGATTATCGTGCTAGAAAAACACCAAGAAAAAAAGAAATAATGTGCTATACTGACGACTTCGTATACTCCCCCAAGGGCTTGCTCTGGGGGATATAAGCTTATATGAAAGAAAAAAATCGAGATTTACCAAGAGAAGCAGACAAGATTGTTGTAAAGGGCGCTCGTACTCACAATCTCAAAAATATTAACCTAGAGATACCTAGAAACTCTATGGTTGTCTTTACCGGACTTTCTGGTTCGGGGAAGTCTTCACTTGCCTTTGACACCATCTTTGCCGAGGGACAGAGACGTTATGTCGAATCTCTTTCCTCATATGCTAGACAGTTCCTTCGCCAGATGCAGAAGCCTGATGTTGATGAGATCACCGGCCTTTCCCCGGCCATATCGATAGACCAGAAAAGTCGTTCCAATAATCCACGCTCAACGGTGGCCACTATCACCGAAATTTATGATTATCTCCGCATTCTCTACGCTCGCATTGGACGACCACATTGTTTAGTTTGTGGCGATGAAATAAAAAAACTCTCAAACGAAGAAATTAAAAGTTTTATATTGGAAAAAGTATCAAAGGGAACCTTCGATATCTTAGCTCCAGTGGTGCGTGGGAGGAAGGGCGAATACTATCAACTGCTCTATGATCTTTTAGGTAAGGGTTATAGAGAAGTAATGGTAGACGGCAAGAGATATTCTCTGCGCGAACGAATTAATTTAACCAAAACCAAGAAACATGAAATCTCGGTTCTGGTGGACTCCATAGATTTGAAAGATGTTTCAGCGGAAGAGAGATTGAACGAAGCGATAGAGAAAGCCTTGATCGAATCGGACGGGTTACTTCTTTTGAAAACCAAGGAAGAAGAATATCTAATGTCTGCCAAGTGGGCTTGTCCCAAGGACGGCTTTTCCTTTCCTGAAATCGAACCGAGACTTTTTTCTTTCAACTCTCCTTATGGGGCCTGCACAGATTGCAATGGTTTGGGTACCAAATATTTTTTTGGCAGTGAACCATGCCAAAGCTGTCAGGGTAGTCGTCTGCGTAAAGAGGCTCTGCATGTCTTGGTGGGAAATAAAAATATAGTAGAGCTCACCGCGCTTTCTATCAAAGATTGTAATGAATTTTTCAGGAAACTTAAACTCACTCCGCGGGAAAAAAATATTTCAAAAGTTGTGACCAAAGAAATTGAGGCCAGACTCTCTTTCATGCTCAATATCGGTATTGAGTATCTAGCTCTAGACCGGAGGGCACATACTCTCTCGGGCGGAGAGGCCCAGCGTATTCGTCTTGCCAGTCAACTCGGTTCTGGTTTGGTGGGGGCTCTCTATGTGCTAGATGAGCCAACTATCGGTCTCCACGCTCGGGACAATGCTCGTCTGATAAAAACACTTCTCAATCTCCGTGATCTCGGCAACACCATTATCGTAGTTGAACACGATGAAGAAACTATTTTCTCCTCGGACTATTTGGTTGATATTGGTCCGGGCGCCGGTGTCCACGGCGGGAGGGTTGTGGTTGCTGGTAACCTTCAGGAGCTAATTTTGGCAGAGAAAAATGATAGCAAATCTCTGACTCTTGCCTATTTGCGTGGCGAGAAGAAGATTGAACTCCCAGAGAAACGTCGCAGTGGAGAGAAAGGTAAAATTGCTATTCGCGCTGGCAAAGTTTTCAACATCAAACATCTCAACGTGGATATTCCCCTTGGTCGCTTGATTGCCGTCACCGGCGTTTCTGGTTCCGGGAAATCTTCTTTTGTTTACGAAATCTTGCACAAAAATCTTCAGGCAAGATTGGATAGGCGATACAGAAGGGCCGGAACTTTTAATTGCCAATCCTTCGAAGGGGCGGAATATATTAGTCGGGCTATTTTGATAGAACAGTCACCGATTGGTCGCACTCCTCGTTCAAATCCTGCGACTTATACAGGCGCCTTCACTTTCATCCGAGAACTATTTGCTGAGACGAAAGAAGCCAAGGCTCACGGGTGGAAGGCCAATAGATTTTCTTTCAACGTCAAGGGTGGGCGATGTGAGACTTGTCAGGGCAATGGCATGATTGAAGTGGAGATGCACTTCCTGCCAACCGTCTATGTGCCGTGTGATGTCTGTAATGGTAAAAGATTTATGAAGGAGACTTTAGAAGTTAAATATAACAAGAAGAGTATTTATGATGTTTTAGAAATGACGGTTGAAGAGGCACTCTCCTTTTTTGAAGACATTCCGAGTATCTACGATAGATTAAAAAGCCTTAATGACGTGGGTCTGGATTACTTGGTTCTAGGTCAATCGGCCACCACGCTTTCTGGTGGGGAAGCGCAGAGAGTGAAAATTGCTTCAGAACTTTATCGTCAACACTTGGAAAAAACTATTTATTTGCTCGATGAACCCACTATCGGTCTTCACTACGAAGATGTGAAAAAACTGATTGAGATTCTTCAGAAGTTAGTAGATAAAGGGAATACCGTGATGGTGATTGAACACAATCTAGACTTTATAAAAAGTGCTGACTATGTTTTAGATATTGGCCCTGATGCCGGAGATGCCGGCGGGAAATTGGTAGCCTCCGGCACTCCCGAAGAAGTCGCTAACACCGATACCTACACCGGCCAGTATTTACGAAAAACTTTACGGGAGAAAAAGATATATTTATTATTTGGTCAACACTCGGTGTTGACCAAATAAAAGTGCAACCCCATGGTGTTAACTTGACAAAAGATTGACAAAGTAGTTTTAAATGATATAATCAACAAAATTTTGTTCTTCGTAATTTGTTGTAGCATATTACTACAAGGAGGGTTTTATGAAAAAACTACTTATTCTTAGCCTATGGGTCACCTTCGGTTTGGAGTCGTGGAATGTATTTCAGTGGACGCTGGAGCAGGGTATGACTCCGCCGCCTCCACTGTCTTCGTCTTCATTGAATGATGAGCAGGCTACGCTCATGGAGCGGTTCATGGAAGAAAAACGAGCACAGCTCCCCGAGCGTATTGCGACTACTGACAACGGCATGTTGGTCTACCTCTACCCTGACGGCAAGTTCTCATTTGATTTGCCTGAGTGGTACCAAGACGAACAAATTGTGCTCTCTGAAAGTGAAGAAAACGAGATTGCTAATTTGGGTCTCATTACTCCTCCACCATGGGTGTTCTGGATGGATGAAATGACGTTCGGGGCATATACAGAGATCGTGTTCGTACTTGCACTCGGACTTGTGTTCGGACTTGCGGCCAGACTTATCGGACTTGCACTCGGACTTGCACTCGGACTTGCACTCGGACTTGTGTACGGACTTATGTACGGACTTGTGTACGGACTTGTGTACGGACTTGTGTACGGACTTATAGAACTCACCACGAAGTATTGGCACACCACGAAAGCGGTAGCTGTGTAAGGTCACGGGCGCTTCGATTTACATCGAAGCGCCTTTTCTATTA
>Ga0100379_10004512_pt1 | contig 12215 bp, 10 predicted proteins | sample CryGeymeta201503_FD_80418 | JGI IMG/M metagenome (GOLD analysis project Ga0100379, IMG submission 80418) | Groundwater microbial communities from Crystal Geyser aquifers in Utah, USA - Crystal Geyser metaG 2015-03 | ecosystem: Environmental > Aquatic > Deep subsurface > Groundwater | place...
CAGGTGGTTACATTTGGCATACCACTGGATCAGGCAAAACACTTACTAGCTTTAAAACTGCACAACTTGCAAGCAGGTTGTCGCATATTGATAAGGTCATCTTTATTGTTGATCGTAAAGACTTGGACTATCAGACCATGCGAGAATACGACAAGTTCGCAAAGGGTGCAGCAAACAGTAATACAAGTACTGCAATTCTCAAAAAACAACTTGAGGACCCAAATGCTCGAATTATCATTACCACAATTCAGAAGCTTGATCGGTTCATTGGACGAAATGACGGACATACTATTTTTGATGGCCATGTAGTACTTATCTTTGATGAGTGTCACCGCTCACAGTTTGGCGACATGCACGCTGCCATTACCAAGACATTTAAGAACTATCATTTGTTTGGGTTTACTGGTACACCGATTTTTGCCAAGAACGCCTCATCCAGCGGTCGCCCAGATTTAAAGACAACGGAACAAGCATTTGGAGAGAAATTGCACACTTACACCATCGTGGACGCGATTGCTGATAAGAATGTTCTGCCGTTTAAGGTGGATTATGTCTCAACTGTTCGTGAAGCGGAGAATATTGAAGACAAAAAGGTGAGCGATATTGATCGAGAGGCTATACTAGCTGCTCCTGAGCGACTGACTAACATTGTTGGTTACATCAGAGAACATTTTGATCAAAAAACCAAACGCAATAGTTTCTATAAATTACAGGATCGCAGGCTGGCAGGCTTTAATTCCATCTTTGCAGTGTCTTCTATTGAGGTTGCTAAGAAGTATTATGCTGAATTCAAGAAGCAATTAACTGATTTGCCCAGCGATAAACAACTAAAAGTTGCGACAATCTATAGTTTCGGGGTGAATGATGAAGATGCTGATGGGATGATCGATGAAAATTCCGAGGATACTAGTGGACTTGACGTGAGCTCAAGAGATTTTTTGGATAGTGCAATTGCCGACTACAATCGGATGTTTGGTACCTCGTACGATACTTCGTCAGATAAGTTTCAAAACTATTACAAAGATGTCAGTGAGCGGGTAAAAAATAGAGAAGTTGACATTCTAATTGTGGTGAACATGTTTTTGACAGGCTTTGATGCTACCACGCTTAATACCTTGTGGGTAGACAAAAATTTACGCTTACATGGACTTTTGCAAGCTTATTCTCGCACAAATCGCATCCTCAACAGTGTCAAGACTTTTGGAAATATTATTTGCTTCCGCAATCTCGAAAAGGCCACTAATGAATCTATCTCACTCTTTGGCGACAAAGAAGCTAGCGGCATTGTGCTTTTAAAGGCTTATGCTGATTATTATCATGGCTACAAAGATGGTGAAAAAGATGTACGCGGATATGAAAGTTTAGTCAAAGAGCTTCAGGAGCGGTTTCCTGTTGGGGAAAGAGTTATTGGTGAGCAAGATCAAAAAGACTTCATTAGATTGTACGGAGCAATTTTGCGAGTCCGCAATATCCTGACTACCTTTGATGAGTTTGCGGGCAATGAGATTCTGACTGAGCGTGATGTACAAGATTACCACAGTGCCTATATCGATATTTATAACGAATTCCGAAAAGACGTGGGAAGTAACAAAGAAAATGTCAATGATGATGTGGTGTTTGAGATGGAGCTGATTAAACAGGTAGATATCAACATCGACTATATATTGGGGTTGATCAAAAAATACCACGAGGATCATACCAAAAATCGAGAGATTTTATTGGATATCAATAAGGCTATAGACTCAAGCGTGGAGTTGCGAAACAAGAAGGATCTTATTAACCAATTTATTTCTACCCTCGATGTTCATTCCGTTGTTGATGATGACTGGCACAAATTTGTTGAAGGCAAAAAAGTTGAAGAGCTTGAGCAAATCATTATAAGTGAAAACCTCGATCATGATGCTACGTATGCATTTATTAAAAACGCCTTCCGCAATGGTAATGTAGCGACAACCGGCACTGCTATCACAAAAATATTACCACCTGTATCTCGGTTCTCACCCACTGGTGAACGAAGTAAAAAGCGTGAAAGTGTGTTAGATAAACTAACAAGATTCTTTGAGAGATTTTTTAATATTTCAGGTGAATAACAGGAACTAATAAAATATGCATATATCCAAGATACACATCGAGAATTTTAAATGCTTCGAAGGCACATTTGATCTTAATTTAAATCAGGGGCTTAATATTATAGTTGGCGATAATGAAGCGGGAAAGTCAACTATCTTAGAAGCAATCAATCTTGCATTGTCTGGGTGGATATATGGAAAATACATCAGCTCAGAGCTTACTCAAGCTTTGTTTAATAGTAAAGTTATTTCAAAATATTTACAAAGCCTCAAAACCGATGAAAAAGAGTTGCCACCAACCATAACAATTGAATTGTATTTTAATATCGAAGACGAATCACTAAAAGGATTGTTTACAGGAACTTTAAATTCTAGTCATAAACCTGCTTGTGGGCTTCAATTCAAAATTTCTTTTGACGAAAGATACAAAAAAGAATACCAAATACTTTTAGATTCAGGAGAGCCAGTAGCATCCTTACCCATAGAGTTTTATCAATTCTCTTGGTCCTCATTTGCAAGGGATGACAGAATAACTCCCAAAATTATACCAATTAAAGCAGCACCCATTGACTCATCAGCTAATACTGGAAAAAATGGTTCAGACATTTACATTGCTCGTATAATTCGTGACTCGTTAAGTGACGAAATAAAGGTAAAGGCATCGCTTGCTCACAGGAAGATGGTTGACGCATTTTCAATTGATGAAGCGATCGATAACATTAATAAAGAATTGTCTCAGAGGCAGGTTTCTGATAAAGAAGTAAAGCTATCTGTGGATGTATCTACAAAAAATGCATGGGAAACTTCCTTAACAACCTACCTTGACGATATACCCTTTCAAAATATCGGTAGAGGTGAACAAAGTGTTGTTAAGACAAAACTAGCACTAAGTCATAAAAAAGCTGAGCAGGCAAGCATTATTTTATTTGAAGAACCGGAAAACCACCTTTCTCATTCAAAACTCAACAGTTTAATAAATTTTGTTAACACAAACCATGATGATAAGCAGTTGGTGATTTCCACTCACAGCAGTTATGTGGCTAACAAGCTAGGCTTAGATAGTTTGATTTTGATAAATAAAGATTTATCAAACGATAAGAGATCTACGGTTAAGTTAAAAAATCTTGAAATATCAACCCATAATTTTTTTAAAAAACTTGCGGGCTATGACACTTTAAGAATGGTCCTGTGCAAAAAAGCAATACTCGTTGAGGGTCCTTCAGACGAATTGATCGTCCAAAGAGCATACAAAGATCAATATGGAAAATTACCCATTGAAGGTGAAGTTGATGTTATTTCTGTCGGGACATCTTTCCTCCGGTTTTTAGAGATCGCAAAAAAAATAAGCAAAAAAGTGATAGTGGTAACTGATAACGATGGGGATTATGCAAATAAAATTACAAAGAAATATAAAGACTATAAAGATTCCAAGTTGATTAAAATCTGTGCAAGTGATGACGAGCAAAATTACACACTAGAGCCACAACTAGTAAAAGCAAACAAGGACGATTTAGATCTGTTAAGGAAAATATTAGAACTTGACAAAAGTAAATATCCTGATGGGAAAGATATCGGTAATTACATGGAAGAACACAAAACGACTTGTGCTTTAAAAATATTCGATGCGCAAGAATCAATAAGTTATCCAGATTATATTGTTGAAGCCATTACCAATGAGAAATAAATTATTGATAGCCGCTGCTGGATCTGGCAAGACGACATACTTAATCAAAAAAGCCTTGGGTATAGAGAACGAAAAAGTACTCATCACGACGTACACAGAAGCAAATGCTGAAGAAATAAAAAACAAATTTGCATTATTAAATGGTTGTATACCAGAAAATGTCACCATTCAAACTTGGTTTTCTTTTTTATTAAGTCAAGGAGTTAGACCATATCAAGACCTAATGCATGAGGATCTATATGAACGTAAAATCGGCTTCTTTTTGACTGAAAGACCCTCAGGACATAGATTTACTAACAAACAAGGACGGCCAGTGTATTGGGGAGAGAGTGATTTTTTTAAATACTACTTCACCTCAGATTTGAAAATATATTCTGACAAAATTGCTCGGTTTGTTGTGAAGTGTAATTCAGTTTCAGAAGGTCATCTAATCAATAGAATTTCAAAAATATACCCTCATATTTTTGTAGACGAAGTGCAAGATTTAGCGGGATGGGAACTCGAGATTTTAAAGTTATTATTTTTAACCAGTTCTGAAATATATTTAGCCGGAGACCCACGGCAAGTTACTTATCTAACACACCATCCTAGAAAATATGTAAAGTATAAATTTGGAAAAGTTGATAAGTTTATTGAAGAACAATGTAATTCACATTCTTGCGATATTGACTACAAAACACTAAAAGCTACTCACAGAAATAATCAAGAAATTTGTGATTTTGCTTCAAAGATATTTCCAGAATATGATGATTCTGTTCCTTGCGAATGCCCAAAATGTAGGAAAAATCCTAGTGGACACAAGGGGATTTATTTGATTAAGAGAAGTGACGTAGCCAGCTATATTAAACATTGTAAACCAACTACTCTTAAGTGGAATGGATCCGTTTACCCAGAATGGAATTTTGGCAAGTCAAAAGGACTCACTTTTGACCATGTAATGATATATCCAACATCTAGTATAAAAAACTGGCTACAAGATAATGATTCAGACTTGCCTATAACATCAAAGTGCAAGCTATACGTGGCAATTACTAGAGCTAAATATAGTGTGGGTTTTGTTATTGATGATAATGAATCTTTACCAATCAAAGATGCGACAATCTATGGATAAAACTACTAATTTAACCCTTTCCAAATCCGACTACATGCTCTTTCTTCGCCACCCTGCATGGTTGTGGCTTAAGAAGTTTGATAAGAGCAAATTACCGCCTATTGATGACGACCTGCAAGCCATGTTTGACGCAGGACACGAGTTTGAAAGCCATGCAGAGCAACTCTTTCCTGGTGCAGTCAGGCTGGGATTTAACAATTATGATGAATATCTAGCACTTACAAATAAAACTGTTCAAGAAATCAGCAACGGCACTCAGACGATTCTTCAAGGTAGACTTGTCGCTGATGGTTTAACTTGTATTTTCGATGTGTTGCAAAAAGTTAATGACAAAAAATTTGATCTGATTGAAATTAAAGCCAGCACCAAGGCAAAGACAGAACATGAATATGATTTAGCATTCCAGCTTTTGGTTTTAGAACGGTCCGGCTATTCTGTAAGAAATATCTTAGTTATTCATGCCAATAAAGAATACGAGAGAAATGGTGAGATTGATCCCAACCTTCTTTGTATACAAACTGATATCACTGAAAAAGTCAGAGCTTTGAAGGGTATTACTGAGCAACAAGTATCTGCTGCTCAGTCAATATTAAATGAAAAATCGCTTCCTGACATTTCTCCTCGCTATGTCAATCAAGCTAATATCCCTGGTGTTTCTCAGTGGTTTCAAGAATGGCTGACAATTTTAAAAACTCTCAAACCAAATGGTGATCCATACAATGTTTATGAATTGAGTTATCCAAGTAGTGAACAAATTGGCAAGTTGGAAGATGCGAGCATTACTCGAATAGCTGATGTGCCAGATGACCTTGTTTTAAGACCAAAACAACTTGCTCAAATAAAAACCACTAGAGAAGATACGCCTATTGTAGATAAAGAAAAGATTAGAGAATTTCTAGAAAATTTGCAGTATCCGCTCTACTTCTTCGATTATGAAACCATGTCATCGGTGATTCCATTTTTTGATGGCATGAGTCCTTACAAGGATTATCCCTTCCAATACTCTCTACATGTACTTCGTACTCCAGATGCTAAGCTTGAACACTATGAATATCTGCACGCAGAAAATACCAATCCAATGCCTGAGCTATTAAAACAACTCAAGCTAGATACCGGCAATGAAGGCACTGTTCTCACTTGGAACATGAGCTACGAAAAAGGTTGTAATGATCGCATGGTTGCTCTGTATCCTGAATATGCAGAGTTTCTGGCGGAGCTTAACGAGCGAATTGATGACCTAATGACACCATTTTCGGAAATGTGGTATTTTCATAAAGACTTCTTTGGTAGTGCTTCTGTAAAGAAGGTAATGCCAGTCCTGGGGCAGGTACCCGTTTTTTAAACAATCTGTCTTTTCTCTCTGTTAATTAATACTTCCCTGTAAGCGACTGGCGACATTTTTAGTGCCGTGTGAATTCTTTTGTAATTGTAATAGTAAATCATCTGACTAATCTCTGCAAATAATTCTCCTAGAGTATCAAATCTTTCAAAATCTCCAAATTCTAATTTAAAGTGAGAAAAGAATGATTCTTGATGAGCATTGTGTCCTGGTTTAGCTTTATCTGACATGGAGACAATAATTTTGTTTTCTTCACATAATTTAATTTGTTTTTCTGATCTGTATTCACTGCCTTGGTCAGAATGAAAGATGAGAGGTGCTTTGTTTTTACTCAGAGCATCTTCTAGGGCTTCAATGACTAAACTAGCATCATGATGGTCAGCTAAGCTGTAGCCAACAATTTCTCTAGTAGCTACTTCAAGCACAGTGGCTTGGTAGTAGAATTTACCTTTAACTTTAATGTAAGTAAAATCTGCCCTCCAAAAAATTCCTCTTTCATCAATTTGATTAAGTTCTTTGTACATTTTGTAAAAGTTGTAATAGCTAGCTGGTTGCTGATGATAGTCTTCTGGTTTCTTTGGAGCTCTTTGGATTCTTCTACGAGCAGGTTTTAGATTAAACTTTTTCATTAATCTTTTGACATGATTCTTACCCCAGTGTAGGTGCATGGCAATTCTTTTATGGCCATAGGCTGGATTGTCTCTCATGACTTCAATAATGATTAGTTTTTCTTGTTCATCTAGCTGATCTTTGCTTGATTGGTAGTAGAGTGAGCTTCTGGAGACTCCAAGCTTAGTGGAGATTTTAGTCTTGTTTGGTTTGGGAATTACACTAGTCAGCATTTTAGTAATTCCTGCCTTTTTTCCCCCGTTTACTAACTTGCAGAGATAATTCACCAACCAAGACTTTAAGAGCTTCATTTTCTCTCTTTAACCCTGAGATAGCTAAACTGCTCATACTAGAGTTAACAGTTTTACTCAGCCAACTGTAGATAGTTTTTTGTCCTAAACCATAGACTTTGGTTAGATCAGCTACTTTTTCACCTCGATGAACCTTTTCAAGAATTTCGTCCCTGATCTCTTTGGGAATGATTTTACCCTTCATATTTTCCTTTCATGAGCACAATTATTCATTATGCTCTAGGAAAAGACAAAGTGTCTAAATTTTCGGGTACCTGCCCCCTGGCTCCCGAGTTGAGCTACAAAGAGCTAAATGTTGGGAATGGCCTCCTTGCAAGAAGAATGTGGACTCAGGTTGTTCTAGAAGGAAAACACCCAGATAGGAGACCTCAGATTATGGAAGACTTAAGTAAGTATTGCACCTTAGACACTTTTGCTATGGTTAGGATATTGGAAGTACTAAGAAAAATTGCTAATGAATAATCGTAATGATTTAGAATCAAGACTTGAGGATCTGGAAGATGTAACTTTCGATGAAGAGCGAGACGAGATTGCAGACCTTATTGAGAATGGTGATTTAGAAGATGCCGAGGGCTTATTGGATGATCTAGAAAATGAGAGAGGTTAAAAAGTTGTGTTGTGCCCATATCTAGGGTTAATCAAAGTCGGGAGTTTAGAGTGATTGCCACCGCAACCACTCATTGATCTCCCTCTCAATAGTATTTAGGACATTGGGAGTCAAGGCTAATTTGCGCCTCAACCTTGCTGAAAGAATTCGAATATATTTGTGGCGGTTGATGGTTGGGGCTGCAATGTCTAAAACGTGACTAAACAATTCACTATAGCCAGGGAGATATATTTGACGAGAGAAAAGACCAATGGCAAAATCCTCTACTACCACTAAGGTTGAATTTGAGTCGGCACTGCTACCTAACAGCCGTAATACTTCTATGAATGGGGTACTTGAATGCCAATCTGCCTGATTTGCTGCTTCCAGAAGCGTTTCTGAATCAATAGAAATATAGCTGTAATTCGATAAAATTAACTTTACTAAGGCTTTTTCATACTCTTCCCGAGGCAACTTAGCTTCAATTACTAAACGTTTCAGAACCGGCTGAATCCACACACCTGTCACTCCAAATTCGTTCCTCATTATGGCTCTCAGCCACAACTCATCAGAGTACATGGGTACATTTTCTTGCTTGGCCAAGAGCCCTGTTTCAGCATATGGTCTTCCCAAAGTGTCGTACATCATGCTTTTTTTGCTTTGTTCAAGCTTTAGAGCTTCCCTGCATGGAACGATATCACATCGTTTATTTACCCAATCTAGAACCGACTCGAGGAATTTTGTATTATCTTCAATTTGTTCTTTTGATATATTTTCTCTTACATATTTTCCATCATTGCCTTTCCCAACAGACATAAATCCATCTGATTGAATGCCTTTTCTTGTTGCCAAAACTTCCACCAACAAATCTCGTGTAGATTGAGGTACTATTAAACGCTCGAAATTGTCAGCGACAATATCAGCCAATCCGATTCCATGAAGAGTCAATATTGAAGTGAGATCGATTGCCACAGAGTGCGACTCTTGATTGAGTAGAGCGTCAGCTTCGTTTCTTTCATCTAGATTGCCCAAAGCACAACGAATTCCTAGCTCTTTATTTCCTATCGCGTAGCCCCAGGCATCTATCACATTACGTCCTAACATTGATGACAAAATCCAAAGGGTAATATTCCCAGCTTGGTAAATTTCTGTGATCCGATTGTGTCGCTCACGGTATTGATCGAGCATTTTTGTAAAAGCTTCCGGTAGTTTTTTCTCTTTTTCAGAAAAGTCCAGAGACAAAGACATAAAACTTTTATCACTCGGAAACATTTCATTGAAAATTTCACCGCTCTCGTGGACAGCGTGAACATATTTACTCTTAATCTCGATTACTTTCCCTTTCTGGTCTTGGAGATCGTTGGAATGCAAGACTACTGTGTCACCAACCTTTTTCCCTAAAAGTTCCTTTACTAGTGGATGACTTAGTGGAAGCTCACCGTTCTGAGGGTTACTTTTTCCCCTGTCCTCAATAACATACCAGCGCTTATTTGCCCTCTTACCTTCTATGCAAACAGCAGTATCAACAGCTACTTGTGGTGTTGAGAAATCCAAGCTTTTCTCTCTATTGAAAAATAACGCAATATATTTAGCATGAGACTCACTGTCATCATAAAAGATCCTCCGAGCTTCGTACATAACTTTCAAAGCACTCATCGAGTCATCAACGAGGGAATATACTTGAGAAAGTTGAATTCTTTTTGGCAACGGAAGATCAGAGTCACTTATGCCAGCCTGGAGTAGCTCTTTTAGTATTTTTATTTTTTGATCTCGGAATAACACCATTGCTAACCTGACTTTTACAGAATGATCGTCCGAATATTTTTCCAAATGCTTTTCACAAACTTTTCTAGCCTTTTTCAAATCCCCAATATCTTCGTAGATAGAAGATTCTAGTTCTGTAAGATCATCAACAGATTGGTCGTTATCTTTTAGGGCTTTAATTGTGTCCAACGTTTTTTTGTCGTCCCCAAGTCTATAGTAAGCATCAAGTAACCTACGAGTTATAAAGTTGTCCATCGACGTATCTGCCAGTTGTTCATATAAGCTTACGGCTTCCTTTAGTTTTCCCAGCTGAAAATATTAAGCAGCGATTGATAATAACTCTATGGAAGTTGCCTTGTCTTTAATTAACTCTTTAGCTTTATCCAAGACTTTGACTGCTTCTTCATTTTTCCCTTGATGTCTCAGTACACTCGCCTTTGATGCTAAATTTACTGGAATCTCATCGTCAAGGGCGCTCACTGTTTTGGCGGCTTCATTGTAATTCCCCATCTGGAGATATAAATCTGTTAAGTACCGTGTAAACTCTCTTTTCAGATTTACAGATAGACCGCTTTCTAGAGCTTTTTTTAGAATCTCGACAGCATCATCAAATTTTTTCTGCATCCTTAACACCTCAGCCAAGAGCAGAGGAGCCGTTTCTTCCTTTCCTATGAGTTTCGTGACCAATTTTTCTGCTTCTTGGAACTGCTTCTGTTCAAATAATAAGGATGCCTTCATCAATTGAAAATGAGTATTGTCCGGCTCGATCTCAAGAATTTTGTCAATATCTTTGAGCGAGTCATCAATACTCCCAAGTATGCGGTTCGCCAGGCTTCTGTTTCCTAGACATTGAATTTGAAAGTTCATCAATTGGGTACTCCGAAGAGTTTTCCATGCATCGTTTAGAATGTCCCTGGCTTCTTCAACTCTGTCCTTCCTGTCGCCTCTTACTACTTCACTTTCAGCCAAACTTTTTCCTTGAAGAACTGAGCCAAGTAATACGGCCGCCATTTGTAAATTGGTTTCGATACCACTATCTCCGCTTTCCTTTGCCTTTAAAGCTTTTCTCGTCCATTTTTCAGCCTCTGAGTAGTTATTTTTGCTTAGTGCCACATGGCCAAAAGCGGCCAGCACTTGCGGTAGAGATTGATATTCTTTAGGAACACTTTTGATAATTTGGTCTAGTTTTTTTCCTTCACTTTGGGATTGAATCAGTATCGAATAAGCTCCATCGTTTGCGGGATTAATTTTCAAAGTCTTTTTAGCCGCTTTCTGAGCCTCTGTAAAGTTTTTAGCTAACAACTGTGCGAGGGCTAAGTTACTCCATGACTTTTCGGAATCTTCGTACTGGTGAGCCTCAATAAAGTGCTTGCTTGCTTGTTTATCATCGCCAAGTGAAAGGTGAGCCGCACCAATATTTGTTACCAACCTAAACTTAACTTGATTTCCAGCTTTACTCCAAATTCTCTTTTTGAGCTCTATTAGATAATCTAGAGCTTCTTTAGGTTTATAACCATCAATTAAGTCTCTGGCGTAATTCAACTCGTCATGGAATTCGCTATCCAGTGTGGCGGAGACGGAAGTATTTTGAGGGTTAGTTAACAACCCTTCCAAAACAGATTGGAAATCATCGCCCTCAGCAGTAATTGTCTTTTTTTCGCCGGCGATGTTTATTTCTACATTTACTTGCGTTACATCAACTTTGCTGTTTGTAACATCCCTTACATCGGCTTTATTATTGGTTTTTTTGATTAATGGTGACATCAGAATCTTTGACTTTGTTAACGTTTGCTTTATTAGATTGGCCAGACCCTTTTTTAAAGAAAATCTTGATAGCAGCAAAAATACTTCCTATAACAACAACAGCAGATGCAAGAATTGACCATTTAGCATCTAAATTCGATAAGGTGTCCTGACTAAAAAATGTCATAATTTGGTCTATCATAATATTGTTCCTCAAGCAGTATTATACTACCACCGGGCAGGGGAAAGGTTGACTTAATCAAAGCTCACACTCGATAAGATCTGATCCGTAATCGCTTTGTTTCCCTCAGTCGGTGGCCATGTAGAGAAAGAGAGGGATTTGCCCTCTTTAATGATGAGAGTTTGGTATCTAGCCTTCGGTCCAGCAATAAGCCCTTCAAAGCCTTTATAATCGCCTACAAAGGCTTCTTTAATGGTATCAGGCTCCATCTCTTTCTTGATGAGCTCCAGACCGTCATCAGTTATGGTTCTGTTGGGCTGATATACAACATAAAGCTGATAAGTGGGATTTTCGGCGGAACCGTCTTCAATATAAAAGTTAACCGCTATTTCACTGGCCATGTCCTGCCTGAAAGTCATTCCCTCGGGTACGGTCAGGTATAGCCCCATTGCCCCTAGATATTCTTCATTTTGCTTAAGTGGTCTTCCTGGAGTTGGCTCTGGAGTCGATGTGGTTTGAACCTGTTCAGGTATTGGTTCTGCTGACCTAGTATCAGCTTTTCCTTGAGAATAAATCCATACACCAGACATTGTAATTACAGCCAGAGCGATAAGTGTTATTGGTTTCAATTTCATAGTGCTATTCCTCAGACCTTTGGCTTAGTCCACCACGTCCGCTTGGCATGAATAAGTAATTATAAGCGCTAAAGTCGTTAGCAAACTTTGCTTTGTTTAGCAGGGTATCCGCGATTTCTTCCTCGGTCATTTCATAGTTCAAGTAATAATGACTGTTTATATCGATGGTATTTTCAGTACCCA
>Ga0100379_10004528_pt1 | contig 12195 bp, 10 predicted proteins | sample CryGeymeta201503_FD_80418 | JGI IMG/M metagenome (GOLD analysis project Ga0100379, IMG submission 80418) | Groundwater microbial communities from Crystal Geyser aquifers in Utah, USA - Crystal Geyser metaG 2015-03 | ecosystem: Environmental > Aquatic > Deep subsurface > Groundwater | place...
AATTGTGGAAAATAAAGAAGAAGTTTTGGATTATATTGAAAAGACAAGTAAAAAAACTGAATTGGATAGACAAATTGAAAAAGAAAAAACAGGTATAGAGTTGAAGGGTGTAAAAGCTGTCAATCCTGTAAGTAAAGAAGAAATTCCTGTTTTTGTAGCTGACTATGTAATTGCTTCTTATGGCACGGGAGCTATTATGGCTGTACCTGCTCATGATGAGAGAGATTGGGAATTTGCTAAGAAGTTTAATTTACCTATAAAACAGGTTGTTATACCAAGTGATGTAGAACCAGAAAAAGTAGAAAATGGTAATTGGAAATTGATTATTGGTTTTGTAGAAAAAGGTATTGCATTTCATTCTGAATTTTTAAATGGTCTTACTACAGAAGAAGCGAAAGAAAAAATGATTGAGTATTTAGAAAAAAATAATATTGGAAACAGAAAAGTCCAATACAAACTTCGTGATTGGTCAGTTTCTCGTCAGAGATTTTGGGGAGCACCGATTCCGATGCTTCGTAATGAAAATACTGGTGAATTGAAGCCTCTTGAGCTAGAAGATTTGCCTGTACGTTTGCCAGAAGACGTGGATTTCAAACCAACTGGACAATCTCCACTTACTTATTCCAAAACTTTTCAAGAAGGTATAGAAGAAAAATATGGCAAAGGTTGGAAAAGAGAAGTAGATACACTGGATACTTTCATGTGTTCGTCTTGGTATTATTATCGTTATCTTGATCTAAAAAATGAACAAGTTTTTGCCAGTGAGGAAGCGTTGAAAAAATGGATGCCGGTAGATTTTTATCTTGGAGGACCAGAGCACGTCAATGGACATTTGCTTTATTCTCGTTTTTTTACCAAAGTTTTGCATGATGCTGGTTATATAGATTTTGACGAACCTTTCAAAGTACATCGTCATCAAGGTCTTATTCTTGGACCAGACAATCGTAAGATGAGTAAACGCTGGGGAAATGTGATAAACCCAACAGATGTAACCGAAGTTTATGGAGCAGACACTTTGCGTATGTATGAAATGTTTATGGGACCTCTTGAAGAAGACAAACCTTGGGATGAAAATGGTGTCAAAGGTGTAAGGAGATTTTTGGAGAAAGTATGGAATTTGCAAGATAAAGTGGAACGAGGAACGGGGAATGAGGAAAGTATAGAAAAATTATTACATAAGACGATAAAGAAAATTGGTGAAGATTTACCAAAATTAAGTTTTAATACGTCAGTAGCAAAGTTGATGGAATTTACTAATGCTTTACAAAAAGAAGAAAGTGTCAGTAAAGAAGTTTATGTTACATTTTTGAAACTACTCTCACCATTCGCACCACACATGGCTGAAGAACTTTGGAACAAATTAGGAAATGAAAATAGTATCTCAGAAGAAAAATGGCCAGAGTATGACGAATCAAAAATAAAAGAAGATACTATTACTATTGTCGTTCAAGTAAATGGTAAAGTTCGTGATAGTATAGAAGTACCTGTGGAAATTTCTGAAGAAGATATCAAGGTTCAAGTTTTGGCTTTAGAGAATGTGAAAAAATGGTTGGATGGCAAAGAACCAAAGAAAATTATTTATGTGAAGGGAAGATTGGTGAGTGTGGTTGTTTAGTTTGAATAGCACACAGATTACCAAGATATCCAAGATTTTTTATGAAGGAGGACAAAGTCAATAGTATAACTAGTAGAATAATAAAATCATATTATAATGTTTATAATACCTTAGGGTTTGGTTTTTTAGAAAAAGTTTATGAGAATTCTCTTGTTTTTGAATTACAAAAGCAAGGTTTGCATGGTAGAAGACAAGTTCCAATTGAGGTAAATTATCTGGGTAATTCTGTTGGTTCGTATTTTGCTGATATTATAGTAGATAATTTGGTTATTTTAGAGATAAAAGTGGCAGAAGCTTTGTGTGAAGCTCATGAAGCACAACTTTTGAATTATTTGCGAGCTACAAATATAGAATATGGTTTGTTGTTGAATTTTGGACAAAAACCCGAGATAAGAAGAAAAGTTTGGACGAATGAGTATAACAGTAAACGGAACATGGATCTCCATGATGACCGTGATTAACCAAGATTTAATCTTGATGTATTTGGGAAATCTTGGAAATCTGTGTGCTATTTCATAAAAATAAAAAAACGTCTTTTCCTCAAAGACGTTTTTGTTTTGTCTAAAATTTATCTAAACTCTATTTTCAACTTTACTCATCTTTTCAGCTTGCAAATATTTTATTGCCATCTCAGCCACACCAACAAATATTCCCACGTAAAATAAATCACCAAGCAAACTATTGCGGAAAAATGGTAGAGCCATATAGTAACTTTGCATTAGGCCAGGCAAATTGTGGGTGTACATAGTACCAAAAGCCCAGACAGAGAAATTAGTTACTAAGAAAAAAAGAAATGAACCAGCAAAAGTTGTTAAAATAACATTTTTGATATTTTTGTATTTTTTGAGCCAAGTGCCTAGTAGCGTCGCTAAGATAAAACTGGCGTAAACACTAAACATGATTGGTAAACTGTAAAAGCCCAAGAAAATATCACTTATAAGCATAGCTACGACTGGAATGATAATATTGAGCCTCTTTGGCAAATAAAGCCCGGAAAAGAGCGCTAGAGCCATGATAGGGGCAAAATTAGCAGGATGTGGCAGTAATCTGAGGGTAAATCCAACGACTATTAGAGTAATGATGAGAAGTGTGTATTTTTGTTTCATAGTGTATTAAGGCTTATCCGCCCTATGGCGGACCCATCTATGCGGGCAAAGCTTTTTTAATTATCGATATTATAACAGTGTTTATTATATTAGACAAATAGTTTGAATAATAAGTAAAGTCCATAGAGTAGGGTACCAGCTCCTAGGCCAAGAGCAACTTTTTTGTTGGTTGGGAGTGGTGTTTCTTTTTTTTCATTTGTTGGACTAAGATTTTCAGTTAGTTGAGGAATAATCTCTTTTTTTATATCAAGTGTACTCGTATTTTTTTCTTTAATTTTTTCACCTTGAACTTCTTTTACATTATTTTTTGCTACAAAAGTTTGTTTTGTTAATTTTGGCTCTGTTTTTTTTGTTTGCACAATTGTTGTAGTGGTATTTTCTGTTGGTAATTCCAAAGTTATTGGTATTATTTCAATTTCTGGTGTGGAAGTTGATATATCATCAATTATTTCAGGAGTAGAAGTAGCCATTTCTTCGGTAGAGGTTGCTGTTGTTGATGTTGTGATTGTTTCAATTGATCCACCGCCAACATTATTTGTTGGTTGAATTATAGGGCTTAAAATTATAGGCCAAGTTTTGCCAAGTAATGAAGGTACTGCGTGTTTCAAACCAAACCAGTCAATACTTACAGGCTCCCAAGTGGTATTATAACTACCGTTAGATTGTAAATTATCTATTAGAATATTTTTTGGATTATAACCTTCGCTTGTTTTCCAATCTAACATGCTTTCATTTAAACTATCAATTCCTAGCATAGCCCAGCTAGTTGTCAAAACATCAGAAGTTTCATAACCCCAACCACCATCACTAAGTTGAGTTGATTTCAAATAATTTTTGGCATTAGTTATCACGCTTGATTCAATACTGAGTCCTTTACTTTGTCCATAGTCTAAAGCATTGATAACAGCACCAGTCACGTCAGCGCCAGGATATCCAGTCCAAGTAAAAGCACCATCAGAATTTTGGTCAGAAAAAATAGTATTTTTTATATCACTAATAATTTGTGAATTGATATCATAGTCTAGAGCTGACAAACTTAATAAAGCAAAAATATCATCATTGATTCCTGTTTGTCCATATAGACTATTTTGATAGCAATTTTCGTTGGTAATTTTATTTTTTAAATCAACAATTTTGTTATCAGTCTTGGTAACGCCAGAAGCAAGTAAAGCTAAGATATGTCGGGGGTAAGCCGCACAAAGATTCATTTCACTTGGATCAGTAAAATTGTAATTGTAAATATAATCATAGAGAGAATTGTCAGAAATAGAATTTTTGATATCTTTGGCATATTGTCCATTGGCTCCAAAAGACATGGCAACCCAGTCACTTGTGCCACCATCCAAAATACTACCATCTTCGTTTTGTTGAGTTTTGAAATAATTTAAGATTTTGTTGACTGCCTCAGTAATTTGAATTTGAGTAGGTGAGTGGTCAATAGTGGAGTTGGAACTTCCTCCACCAGAAGTTGGATTTTCTATTATATTATTTTCAGTTGAAGTTGGCGTCGTAGTTGTGATTGTAATAGTAACACTTGGCCAATAATCATTTGCTAAAGTTATGTAATAAGTTCCTGTAGTTGTCTGATTGAAATAAGCTTCACCAAAATCGTTGGTTGTACTTGAAGAAAAAATTTGTGGTGGCCAATTGGAATAATCAGAAGCAATTGGTTCTGTGAGTAAAATTTCTTGCCCTGCTTTATTTTGCCAAGTATTATTGGTAAAATCGTATTCTTGCAAAGTGGAAGTCACTGTTTCATCAGTTGTATATTCAGTTTTTTCTGTGTTTAATTTGTATCTGTCACCAAAGTAAATATAGATATTTTCATCACCAATTAATTCTTTTTTGTCCATGCTAACACCAACATATTGTCCGTCTACTGTATATTGCCAATTGTCACAAGCTTCGGTAGTCGTAGAAGTTTGAAAAGTAATACAACGTAAATAAAAACTATTGTAATAAGAATTAAATTGATCATCAGTTATTGCAAAATTTGTACTAGAAGCATCAGTATTTACTAAAGTAGAAAAAACTGTTGAAGTCGTTAGCGAATAATCAAGATTGTTGATTTCATCGTGATAAGTTGTGGTGGTAAGTTCAATATTTCCTGAAAAAACTACTTCGTCATTGTAACGGATAGTTAAGTTTACACTTGGTAATGAAATAGTGGAATTATTTGTCGTAGTATTTTTTAAACCTGAATCTGTACTAGATGTAATTACAATCTCTGGAGTCGAGCTTGTCGTTTCGGCATACACAAAATCAAAAGCTGACAGGCTCAAAATTGTTACAGCAGTAACAAATAAAATTTTAGAAAGTACTGTTCTCATATTTCCATTCTATATTATCTTGTGAATTAATTTTTTGGATAGATATTCCAGCTTTGGCACTAACGCCATTTAGGTAGTAAACCCAATATTTACCTTGTTTGTTATCATTTTTTATTCCATTTATTTCAGTAATAAAAAATCCCAGACCAGAATAATTTATTCCAGAAAATGTGAAATCGCTTTCAGTTTGTAATTTGTTCAACAAATCTTTCAAAATAGTTCCTTCTTTTTCAAAATCTACTGTATAATTTTTTTGGTTAACTGTAATTGTCGCAGAGTAGGGAAGTTGTTTGTGTTCTTCTGTTGTAGCTTGTATGCTAGTTATGACTGTCTCTTGCACTAATGTAGAAGTGTGCTGTTCTTTGGTTGTTGGTTTTATTTCTGTTTTTTCTTTGTTAGGAATAATTTTATCTTCAGTAGTAGTTACTTTGTTGTTCGTTTCAATATCATTGTTTGTAACTGAATTATTATTATTTATCTCAACTTGTTTATCACTACTTTTTTCAACATAAAAAGATTGATAAACAAAAAAGGCTGTAGAACCGAGTAAAATAAAAAACAAAGTTAAGTGTAGTGATAATTTATTTTTTTGCATAAAAAAAATCTGCTTGGGAGAGCAGAAAATGTTTCAAAAATTTCTTGTTGTGATAAAAAATAAGAAAGTTTTTTCCTGCTCGGGATAATTATATTTGAAGACCGGACTCATCCCGATTTAATCGGGAATTACCGTTGCGGCACAGTGGAGGAATTCCCGCCCGCCTGGGGTGGGTCACCTCACTTCCAACAAATATAAATTAATTTGTAAGTGTTTTTAGAGTAACAGATTTATTTTTTTCTGTCAAACTTTGGTTGTTAATAATATTTTGACGGCATAAATGATAAATGATATAATCTTAGTATCTTTTAATATTCACAAAAGTTATACAAATAGCTTTGTGGCAATTTGCCTACTTGTCCATAATACTATTTTTGTAACTTAGTGAACAAAATTAATTCTTAACATAGAATATCTATGAGTCAAAGGCTTTCATTGGTTGTTATCGCAACTGCTTTTGTACTTGTTGGTGCTGGTTGTTCATCTACAACTACTACAACAGTACAACCTAATAACACCGCACCGGTGCAACCTGCTACAGTGGAAAAGGCAGCTTTTTCGGCTGGTGATCATGTTTTTGCAGTCTGGACATCAAAAACTTGGTATCAAGCTACTGTTGATGGAGCTTGTGCAACAGGTTTCAATGTTACATATTATGATAATGCAAAAAAATGTGTAGCAGAGAGTGATCTTATCAAAGATCAAGTACCTAGTAGTGCTAGTTTGAAAGTAGGAACAAAAGTTATCGCACAATGGACAGGTACAGCGTATTATGATGCTGAAATCATAAAAGTTACAGGTCAAACTTATTCAGTAAGATATTATGATAATATTGAAAAGGATCTGTCTGTAAGTCAATTGAGACTTGATCCTCGTGTTACTTCTGTTGTAGCTCCTAAACCTACTCCAGCCCCAACACCTACACCTACGCCAGCACCTGTTGTAGCTCCTAAACCTGTTACAACACCTGTAGTAACACCTACACCTACACCTACTCCAGCTCCAACACCAGCCCCAGTAACCAAAAATGGTTTTGCAGTTGGTAACAAAGTTGTGGCTGAATGGGCAAGTAACACTACTCTTTATAGTGCTACTATCACCTCTGCCTGTGATACAGGTTTCAACGTCAAATACTATGATGGTTATGAGAAGTGTCTAAAAACTAGTCAAATGATCAAAGATCTTACTTCTGCAGCTACTAGTTACAAGGTTGGTTCAAAAGTTTTGGCACAATATGGTAGTGCCAATGTCTATTATCCAGCTACTGTGACTGCTATAGCTGACAAAATATCTATCAAATATTATGATGGAGTAACCGCTGATTTGACATCCAGTCAAATGAGAATGGATGTTCGTAAATAATATTTAGCAATAAATATTTCAAAATAAAAATCATCCTAGAAATTAGGATGATTTTTTATTGCTGTATTTTTAGGTTAAACTTTTTTTAGTTCATCTCTTATCTCTCTTAAAAGTTTTATTTCCTCAGGTGTTTCTTTTGGTTTTTCTTCTTCTTTTTTCTTGAATTTATTTATTTGTCTGATGACAAAAAAGATAGAAAAAGAAACTATTAGAAAATCAATAACAGTATTGATGAAAATACCATAATTGAGAGTGATAGCCTCAGTTGTTTCAGTAGCTTTTTTCAACACAATAACCAACTGAGAAAAATCTACGCCTCCAGTTATGAGACCAACTGGAGGCATAATAATATCTTTGACTAGAGAAGTAACTATTTTCCCAAAAGCTCCACCGATTATTACTGCAATAGCCAAATCCACCACGTTGCCTTTGATAGCGAATTTTTTGAATTCTTTAAACATAACTTTTATTTGTCTACCTAGTCTTAAAATGAAAAGGATTTGACCATTTGTTGAACAGCTGGTACAAATTTTTCAAAGTCACCTTGTTTGCCTGTGAAAGTTACTATATAAACATAATCATCCCAAACAGTGTAGGCTTGTATTGTAGTATTTGGAGTTGTTTGTCCAGGCATTGTACCAGTGTAAATAAGAAGTTTGCCAGGTTCACCACTAATTTCCATATCTTCTTGTTTGGTAATTTTCAAATTTGTCATGTATTGTCCCAAAGCGTCAGTAGTTTGTTTATTAAATTGTTCTAGAGTCATACCTACAGAACTAAAATCTTGGATCATCACGCTGACATTTTCTTGAAATTGATCGACACTAGATTGTAAGGGAGAGAAAAATTGTACGAGAATTGGACTTTTGCCGTCTTGTTTGGTCCAGTCACTTGGGTAATCAATACTAACACCTTCGGCATCATTGTTGTAGGTCAAAAAGTTTGTTGGCACTGTAGTATTTGTCGTTGGTTGTGTAGTATTGGCATTAGAATTTACTGTTGCAGTAGGTGGAGTATTGGTGGTAACTGGTGCTGGAGCTGTTGTCTTTGTGCAACCTGCACCTCCCAAAATTAAGGCAATACTTATAGTACCTAGAGTTAAAAATTGTTTTTTCATAAATATTATGATTAAAATTAAATAAAATAAAGTTATTTCTTACATAAGGTATTTATTATTTAATAATTAAAATTTGTTAATAAAGTTAATCAATTGTTACGTTCTACAATAAAAGCTGAAAGTTGACGTAGTGGATCAAATTCCATACCTAGTCCAGACAATTCTTCTAATGCTTTTTTGTACAGTTCTTGTGCTTTATTTTTTGATTCTTCTAGACCAAATAGTGATACATAAGTAGATTTGCCTCTGGCCTGATCAGAACCATTTGGTTTTCCTAAAATTTTGCTATTAGTTTCTACATTGAGAATGTCGTCACGGACTTGGAAGGCTAGACCAATGGCTTTGGCATAGTTATCCAAAGCTTGTTTTTGTGAGTCGCTAATTGTGGTACAACTAAGGGCACCCAAACGAACACTGGCAAGTATTAGCGCCCCTGTTTTTTTGCTGTGCAAAGTTTGTAATTGTTCTAGGGTTATTTGTTTACCTTCTGCTTCCATATCTAAAACTTGTCCACCAGCTATACCAGGTGAGCCATTGGCTCTAGCTAATTCAGTTATCATTTTCAATCTAATTATAGGGTCAGTTTTCATCATTTTATCATTGGCTAATACTTCAAAAGCTAAACTTGGTAGGGCATCACCAGTCAACAGAGCTGTTGGTTCGCCAAAAGCTATATGACAGGTTGGTTTGCCACGTCGTAGCATATCATTGTCCATACCTGGTAAATCATCATGAACTAATGATGAGGCATGAATGAGTTCTACAGCGCAAGCTGGGCCGTCTAGTTGCCCTAAGGTAACGCCTAAAGCCTGTCCAGTAGTATATACTAATATTGGTCGGACTCTTTTACCTCCATCCAGAGTGGCATAACGCATGGCTTGGTGTAGACTAGTTGGTATTTGATTTTCATCAGGGAGCCAAGATTGTAGTGCTACTTCCACCCGCTTTTGGTATGTTTTTAGCATTTCCGTGAACTCCATATTATTTATTTAATAATTAGTGGTTTGGAAAAAAAGTTCGGGTCTAATTTAGTAATGTTGTCTCGTATTTTTTGTCTTATGTTTAGTAAGTTTGTGTAGGTATAAAAGAAATCTTCTTTTTGGTCTTTTATAAGTGTATCAAATGTTGGTTTTTCACGCAAAACAAAATTGGCAAAGCTCTCTGCAATATCTTCATCCGGGTCAGTAGCCGCATATTCTGTCACAAAGTTATTTGGATATTCGTCATAGAAATATTGGACAGCATCTTCACTGCCACCATCAACATTATTATACCATTCATCAAATAATTTTCCATCCCAAAATTTCAAGTAATATTGGTAAGAGTAAGAATTTTGGTAAAGACAACCTTCTGATAGTAAGTGAGTGTTGCAAGTATTTTCATCATAGTTATTATAATCTACTTGAGTTTTATTTAGAGCGAGTAAATGCCCAAATTCGTGAACCAGTGTATAAATAAAATCTTGACTATCAAACATTTGTCCATTTTTGAGGATATCTACTGGATCTATGACTAGTTCCCATTCGTTATTGTCGTTTAAATACATTGAAGCAAGATTTCCCTCTTTACCATCAGTATTTATAATAAATTTTTCAATATAATTTTTTTCATTTATACTTGCAAAAATTTGTGAAGCAAAATTCCAGAGATATTCGTGTTCGGAAATATTGTAAGCCTCATCTCTATATTTAGCTTCATTTGTAAAAGTATTTTGTCTTAGAGTGTTGTCTATATTTATATCATAAGTAACAAGATTTATTCCTTCTTCGTTATTATCAGTGTATGATAGGTTATCCAGGTAAGAAATTATGTTGTTGGCTATTATGGCTTGGTTTGTATTGTTTGTTGGCAATTCAGTGACGGTCGAATTTTGAATAATGTCATTTTGAAAATTTATATTGTCAATTGACCAATTGTTGGTGGTTTTGGTGTTTTGTGTAGTATTTCCAAAAGGCCAAAAGTAGAGAGTAATAAAGGAAACGATTATCAAAGCTAAGACACCTAAAATAATTTTCCAAAGATGTTTTTTGAAAAAAGACAGTCTTATTGGCGGAGTAATTTCTGGAGTTGCATTTTCTAAATTTGAGTTGTCTGTAGGTTGGTTTGGCAAATTATCTTCCTCCATATGGTTTGAAGTTAACTACCTTATTGTAAAATAGAGTAGGGGGTAAGTAAGTGATTAATTTGTAATGTTTGTCTATTAATATCAGTATAGCACTTTGATTTTTAAATAAAACTCTTTGTGTTGATAAGATTTCTATGGGGGAAACAAAAAACTAGCTAGATTTGTTGGCTGGTTTTTTGTAATAATATATATAACGTTTGTATTTTTAATTTGATAACCCCAGCAACCTTTCCTGCATTTCTTTTTGCATTTCTGGACTAAATTGATTTGTCATTGCCAGACGTCTTTGTAACATAGATTTTTCAATATCAGTACGTTCTGGAGCAAATCTTTTTCTAAAAGTTTCTCCACCACCACTTATTGAAGGTTGGACTAATTCAGCTTTTTCGGGCAAAATGTTTGCAATTTCATTCCATTTTTTTTTCATTTCTTTGAGAGAAGCTGTGGTTGGTTTGAATGTTACATAAGTATATTGTTCACTTTGGTAGGGAATACCAAAGTCTTTGCCCTTCAAAATTTTTCCACCTAGTGCTTCTATTTTTCTTTTTGTATTTTCATCTATTTCAAAATAACCATCTATACTTTGTATTTCTCCATATTTACCACAAAAACCAGAACATTCTGTGTTGTAACCTTTATGATAAAATTCAAATAAGGCATCACGAACTTGTGGATCAATCATTTCACGAAAAGCACCAATAAGAATTTCTTCATCGGTCGGGTGAGGATTTTCTTGGATACGTTTTTCTGTCTCAGCATCTGTACCTAAGTTTACTTGCTTACGTAGCGCTATAAATTCTTGTAAACGTTCAAGTTCTGGGTTATGTGGTTCTTCATTCATATAAAGTTGTTATACATTGACTAAAACAAGAAAATTGTATAAAATAAGATACTTACATTATAACACAGAGTTATTTATACAGCCAAACAATTTATGTGGTACAAAGATATCAAAAAACCAATTCTAGCTCTAGCCCCTATGGTTGAACCCACCCTTCGCGAAGGGTGGGGCGAGAATCTTAATTTTACGTTATGATATTCAAAAATGACAATAGACCTTTGTTAGCTCTTGCCCCTATGGCTGATATGACGGACTGGGCTTTTGGGCAGATCTGTCGCCAAGTGAGTGGTGATGATTTTGTGATATTTCGTGAAATGGTCAGCTCAGAAGCAATTGTACGAACCAATAAAAAAACTCTAAAAATGTGTGAATTTGATACTAATGAATATCCTATAATTCAACAAGTCTTTGGTGCTTATCCAGAAGTAGTAGTCAACGCTGCCAAACTTATTGTAAAAAATTACAAACCAGATGGAATAGATGTGAATATGGGTTGTCCGGTGCCTAAAATCGCTGGGAAAGCCGATTGTGGCGCAGCACTCCTAAAAGACCAACAAAGGGCTTATGAGATAGTGAAAGCCTTAAAAAACGCAAATTTGGGCGTTACAATAAGTATAAAGACCAGACTTGGTTGGGCTGATAATGATGATATTTTGAAGTTCGCACCTCTCATGGAAGAAGCTGGAGCTGACTTTATTTCTATACATGGTCGCACCAAACAAGAAGGATATACAGGAACAGCTGATTGGGAAAAAATTGCGCAAGTAAAAAAACTAATTTCTATTCCAGTCTTTGCCAATGGTGATATCAAAAACAACGCCGATATCAAGCGTTGTCTAGAGATTACTGGAGCTGATGGAATTATGATTGGTAGGGGAGCACTTGGTAATCCTTGGATTTTCAAAGGAATGAATAGGGAAGATATACCACTAGATGAATTGAAACGAGTCGTAATAGAACATGCCAAATTGCATATAAAGCATTATGGCGAGAAAGCTATTACAACATTTCGCAAGCACTTAGCTTATTATTTTAAAGGTATGGCAGGAATGAAAGAACTTAGAGGTGAATTGGTACGAGTGAAGAGTATTGAGGAATTAGAAC
>Ga0100379_10004537_pt1 | contig 12179 bp, 12 predicted proteins | sample CryGeymeta201503_FD_80418 | JGI IMG/M metagenome (GOLD analysis project Ga0100379, IMG submission 80418) | Groundwater microbial communities from Crystal Geyser aquifers in Utah, USA - Crystal Geyser metaG 2015-03 | ecosystem: Environmental > Aquatic > Deep subsurface > Groundwater | place...
AAGAATACTTGCAATAATATAATATATACTAAGATTATATAATAATATGAAATATTTATTAAGAATTTACTTAATTTTTGCTAAATTATTATGTATTATATTACTTTTAATTAATACTTTATTGATAATATAAACAAATAATTTAGTATAGATTTTACAAATATCGGAAGGTTCCTTTAACTTGGCTCTATTTCAAATACTATCTTATATATAAATCTTATCATATTTTTTTTTGCTTCCATTATCAACAATATTGTTTCCATTATTTCCATTATTTTTATTATTTTCTTTCATAGATATTGCTTGTATTTCGATAAAATTCTTAAAATCATTGCTTTCTTCCTTTTTTAAGATAGTTTGAGATTCTTTATTATCTTTATTACTATAATTATAACTATTTTCCTTAGAATTACTCTCATCATTGCTTGTTACATTTTTAGCCTTATAGTTAAGGAACTTATTTCTATAGTCAATTAAAATAGATCTATAGAAATCAAATGTACAATAAAATATTTTATTATCTTCATCGAAGTCTCCTTTTACATCTTTACTAGAACAACAACTTTTATACTTCTTTTTTGAAGAACAATGACACATTCCTTTATCATTTGGCACTATATTATAAAAATTCATTAAGTTAAATATACCTTTACAAACACTACCATCTTTTAATAAAATTTTTGAATCAAAAAAAGTATTTTTTGGCATATCATCCATATCTTTTACTATTAAGTCATATATTTTATATTCTTTTGCTTTACGGTCTTCTTCGTGTATTAATTTAATTTCCTCTTTTTTTTCTTGTAGTTTTACGCTTTCTACATTTTCATTTGTGATTTTTAAACTGTTTCTAATTGCTAAGTTTAATTCTTTGTCATCAGTATCAACTATTTCTTCGTCAATTAAATTGTCCTATTGTTTATTTATTTTGAATTTTACTCTTTTACTTAGCTGTAGGGCCAATTCAAAATCTTGATTAAATTGATCATCATTATTATTGTTATTAAAGTCATCAAATTTTTTTACTTCTAAGTTAGGGATTTCTAAATTTTCTACCAATTTTAAGGATTCTCGTGGTTCTTTATCAACAATTAAACTGTCTAACACAACTCCTTTTAATGAATTTCTTTCACTTAATGGTTCTTTGTCTGAATTATCGAGTACTTCTACTTCGTCTAGTGCTTCAGCATTTGTTGTCTTGCCAATTTCCTTTAATAAGTCTAAATTGATATATTCTGGAATTTCATTTTCTTTAAAATCTGTTTCTAATCTTACGCTATTATAATGTTGCTAAAAATATAATAAATTATTTATTATATGTTATATACTCCTTCATGATAAGATAAATGAACATTTAGCATAGGTTCTTTAAAATTTTCAATAATATAAATAGCACTATTGTAGATATGTATATAAAAGTTGACCATAAATTTCATTGAAAGTGCCTAATATGTATTGATATTAATAAATATAATTAATATACATATATTTCAAGATTTCCACCCCATTTTCCATCTTTTTTCATATTATCAATATAATCTTCAAATTTGACATCGTCTTCGATATAATTTTCAAAATGATCTTTATTTTCTACCATATAGATAACTGCTTGTTCTCTGTAAAATTCGTGTTTGTCTTCTGTTCCTTCCAATTGATCTGAAAAAGCTCTAAATAAACAATTTCCATCTCCTCTTACGACTATTTGTTATATTAAGTTAAGTTTTATTAGTTATTTTTTTGTACTTTTAATTCTCAAGTGTATATTCTTGAGTTGATCTACAAATTTATCCATATTTTTCTCTCCTCTTTTTCTCTAAGATTTATTTATAATTATATACACTTTCTTCTCGATTATAATTATTGTATTTGCTTTTATTCTTTTTTTTCCTTGTGTTATTCTTTTTCTTTCCCATAATTATTGTCTAATATTAAATATATATTAATTAAAATATTAATATATTATAATCTAATGTACAAAATCTAAAGTATTTAATATTTATTTAATTTATTAATTTTCGAATTGAATGATTAATTAAAATAAATATGTCTTTCATAACAAATATTTTCAAAGGCCAAGAAAACAGCCAAAAACCAAAACACGAAAGTAAACCAAGTGAAGAACAATCTCTATTTGATAAATTGAATATATTTAAAGGAAACACATCAGAAATAAAGAAAGATCAACCAGAAATTAATACAGGATCAGATAAAAGTCCAAATTCAGGTGGTTTTTTTTCATTCATTAACAATGTCACTGATAAATTAAGAGGAGTTAATTCTCCAATAAAAGAAGAAGATTCAAAAAAAGATAACCAGAAAGAAGAAAAAGGAGGAGGCTTCTTTTCAAATTTTAACATATTTAATAAAGAAAAGCCGAAATTACAGCCTCCGCAACCTTCTTCAAGTGATGATAAACTAATTACTCATAGTCCAGAGAGCAGAAGATATACTTTAGATTTTATTACAAACTTGTTTCCTTTTGGTAAAAAGGATCAAAATGTTGAACATACAAATAGTAAATCTGCGCTTAAGAATAATAAACCTGAAAAAATATTTGAAGAAGACGGAACGAAAATGGAAATATTAATGCAAAGGAACAGGGATATATAAACAAAAAACTTTATAAAGAACATTTAAGAAGAAAGCAAGAAGAGGAAGATGAAAAAAAAGAAAAGGAAAGGAGAGAAGCTGAAAGTAACTCAAATTACTTAGTAAACTTTTTGTTTGGAACGTCAGCTCCAAAAGAGAAACCGAAAAAGGTCCCAGATACATCTAAAAAGCATTTAAGACCTCATAGTATACAATTCTCAGGACCAAATAGTTCTCAAAATAACTTAAAGAAAGTTAATCAAGAAGCTGAAATGGATAAAAAGCCTGCATATAAAAGAGACTCTACAATTAGTAAAGGTGATTATGTTTCTCATTCTCGTGATTCCATTTTTAAAAGTAAGAAATATATCACTATATATTCTTATTAATTTTTAGAAACAAAATTTATGAAAGATAAGCGAGATAGCACAAATAAAATCCTAATAAATAATAATATAACAAATAACAATATAACCCATAAAGGAAGTCTTTTTGCAAAAAATCGCAGTAGTAATGCAAGGGGAACTCTTCCTTTTAAAAGAGATAGTTCAAAAAACGTACTTTTTAATGATGAAAATGTGATTTATAGTTTTCCTGATTGTGAAGACGATGAAATAAACCCAGAAGATGAGATCCTTGATAGTTCACCAAGACTTTTAAAGAAGAAGTCATTACAAAATGATAAAGGAGAATCAGCAGCTGAGAAAAATCTTAGACAGAGTTTAGAACTTCTAAGTGCAAAGATAAAAAATCAGACAAACCTAAGAAAGTTTGAAATAGAAAGTAGAAGCTTTAAGAAAAAGATGGATATATGCTCGATCGAAAATGCAGATACAATTGGGAAACATGAAGAAGATTCTGATTCGAGTCTCCAAGTTATTAATGATGACCCTTACTATAACAAAATTGCGGAACAATTAAGGAATGACTTAGACAAAGAGAAAATAAAAATGTACGAAGAAGCAGAAAAGATTAGGAATCTAAGAAAAATTAATAATGTTGAGGATTCTGTTTACTCTAACGATGAAAATATATTGAAAAATTTAGAAAGTAAATCAAGAATTATCATGAACCCAAACTCAATTATAATTAAAGTTTGGGAAATTATTATATTAGTTAGCACTATGTATTTTCTTACTATAACACCGGTTATTGTTGCATTTAATGATCTTAATGATTATAAATTTACTATTACTGAAGTAACTTTTGAAATATTTTTCATATTAGATATTCCTGTTAACTTTTTTACTGCTTATTATAATAATGAAGAGATATTAGTAAGGAATAAAAAACTAATTGCATTGAATTATTTAAAGAAATGGTTTACAATTGATTTAGTGTCTTCTATACCTACTTCAATGATTTTCGATCTAAGTAATATAAGTGATAATAAACTTGGAGCTGCTGTTAGTAATTTTACAAAGTTTCTTAAGCTGTTTAGATTTATTAAGTTTTTAAAAATAGTAAAATTACTAAACAATACAGAAAATGTCGATAGTGTGTCATCGGTAACAGTTATTGATAAACTACAAATAAGTGAGGCTTTAGGACGTATATTCACTTTTACAGTAACTTTCTTTATTGTTTCGCATATTATTACTTGCTTTTTTATTTTTATTGGTTATTCAGAAAGTTCTTATAATTGGATTATCAATACTGGGTTAGCTGACCAGGATCCTGGTGAGATTTATATAGCATCTTTATATTTCAATTGGACAACCTTATTTACAACAGGTTATGGAGATATAATACCAGTTAATACAGGTGAAAGAGTCTACGTTATATGTCTGATGTTCGTAGGGCTTCTAGTTTATTCATTTGCCATATCAGCTCTAGGTCAAGTATTAACTACAAAAGACGATCAAACAAAATCATATATGAAGGGAATCCAATTACTTGATGATTTTAGATTGAAATATAATAATGATATACCTGATGAAACCTATAATAGATGTTTAAAGTATTTTACATACAATTATGATGTTAATAAAGACTCTACTTATGATTTAATTAACGACTTTCCTAAAAAGTTAAAATTGAGTATTTTATTCAGCATTCATGGTAGGATAACCAAACTTTTTAAGTTCTTTAATATACGAAACCAAGACACAATCGGAGAAATCTTAGATAAAATTAAACCACTCAGAGCTTTCAAGGACGAAGATTTACTAATCGAAAATGAAATGGTAGAAGAAGTTATCTTTGTAGAAAATGGTGTACTATCACAAATCATAACAGTCGATGGTATTGAAATAAAAGTGGCTGAACTAAGACGCAGATATTACTTCGAGGATATCTTTTGCATAACAGGTCAGCTATCTCCTATTGGTATTAAAGTCTGCTCAAGACACGCTGAACTCTTTATTTTAGCCAAAGTAGATATAGATTTTAAAAACGAAGATTTAATTAGTGATATTATAGATAACGCAAAGGAAAGACATTTTGGTCTATTAGAATTAATAGAACTAAAGAAATTCCATTTAGAGGAAAAGAAAAAAAGAGTACATGGGAAAATCATAGAAAATGATAATAATTCTCAAAGTGGTAATAGTGAAGAAGGATCTTCATTTAATCTATCCCAATATAACGAAGAGCAAGAAGAAGAAAATTTACTTGCACCAAAAAATACACAAAATAGTATTAATAGCGAAGGATCCTCATGGTTTGGACAAAAACTTGTAAAAGGGAAAACAGCAGGAAATTTAGAAATAAAATCATCATTACATAATATCAGCGAAGAATTCGACGACGAAGAAGATGAACCACCAATGATATTAGATAAATTAGACAGGCTAAATGATAAACAGAAAAAATCATCAACAAATTTAGATAATAGTCGAATATCATCAAAAAAGGATTCTATTTCAGATTTAATTAGCCACGGTAAAAGTTCTAATACTGAATTATTAGACAAACGTAGAGTTACTATGCTTTTTAATATTGATAAAAAGAAAAGAAGTTCTATGAGGACAAATTTGTATATAAAATTAGATAAAGAGATCGATGTAATTAAAAAAGAAGATATCAATAAGAATAAACATATTTCTAGCAAAGATTTAGTTCATATTAATTTAAAAACTAAATTTTCACTTGAAGATGAAACCAAAAGATATGCCACAGATCCTGATGATCCAACCGCTCTTCAAATGATTGCAGTTGCTAAAAAGACTTCGTGGGTAAAGAAAGCAGTTGGAAAAAGCAAGAAATCTTCAGATAGGAAAAGATTAGAAACTAAAAAGTTATTTAAGAAAAGAATTACATCGGATCTAACAGACTTCGAGATGAACAACAACTTTAAACAAAAAGAAGGCTCAGAACTAGGAAAATTAGTCAAAAAGCAAGATAACATAATTCAATTTAACAATAATGTTGTATCAGATGAAATGATCAGCATCTTTTCCGAACAAAAGAAAATGGAAAAAATGGATCATCAAAATAAAAGAATAAGTGATTTATTAAATAAAGTTATGAAAAAGCATGGTTAAGTTAAAACATAGTAATGGTAATGTTAAGACAAGATATATAAAAGGATAATGATAATAAATAAAAATGTAGATGTAGGTAATATAAAGCATATTATTTTAAAACAATTTTTATATTATAAATATATTATATTAGAATTAAATTTATAAAACTTAAATAGTTTAAATATATAATTAATTATATAATTATATATATAAATTTATTATTAAAGAAACTTAATAAATAATATAAATATAATAATAAAATAACGAATTAAAATCAAACAATAATCATGAGAATAAATTATGATTCCATTTAGTCAATATTATGTGGTTTTATATTTTGATTATTATTATTACCAATTGATTTATTCGTTTCAAAACTATCATCTTTATTCTCAATCAAATTGTATGATGACCTTCCTTTATCCAATTTTGTATTTTCGTCAGTTATTATATATTTATCTTCTACTTTTTGAGATTCGCTTGTTTTCAGGTAAACATTTTCATTTTTTCTGGCTGAGTTCTTATTTGGAGTAACTTCTTTCTCAATCACATTAGGAATATTTGTAAGTACTAGAGGAATATTTTGTGATAATGATGCCTTTTTTATATGATGTCTAGGTGTTAACTGTTGTATCTCATCATCATGACCTTCATGACCTTCGTGACCTTCTTGTCCATCATCTATATTACTATCTAATATATATTTATCCTGGTCATCTGCATGATTTTTGTCATCTTGGTCCACATCTGTCATTTGAATTTTCTTAATGTCATCTATTTCAGAAGGAGTTTTAGTTTCTCTTAATGTGTTGCATAATGGTTTTAATTCTGATTTTTGATATTTTTCTTTGAAATCTCTTATTTCCTTTTCTTTCTGGTCTTCGATTGTTGGTCTTTTATTATTTTTTACTGCGGTCATATTTTTTTGATTATAATTTTCGTTATTATAGTCAAGTTTAATACCTTCTTCAAAATGAATTATATTATTAAAATCAACAGATCTATTTTGACGACTATCTTCTGCTGAGTTAGTTAAATGAATTTTATCTTGACTTACTTGACTATTTTGATGTTGAATATTTTTATTACTATTGTTATTACTTGGGTTGTTTCTATTACTTTGGTTACCTTGATTGTTAAGATTAATTTGATTGTTTAGAGAATGTTGATTGTTTACTGATCTTTTTGTATTTCCCATTTCAATCATATGATCACGATTATTATTTAAATCTTTTTTGTCATTATTAAATGATATATTAATATCTTTGTTACTTATCTTACTTACATTTGCTTGATTTTCTTCACTTGCCTATAAATTATATATAAATTTTCTAAGTTATTATTACATTGTTTAGGCTTTTCTCTTCGATTACCTCTAAAATATTTGGATTAGGTTTTAAAGTTATACTTTTACTTATAACACTGTTAGTTCTTTTGCCAATTTGATTAACATTATTATTATTTGGAGAAGCTTGATTTTCTAATTTATCCATCTATAGTTTAAATTATAATTTATTATACTTACTCTTAAACTTGAGTCTTCATTTTGTTCTGTATCTTCATTTTGTGTTTTATTTTCTTCCATTAATGTTCTCATAACTTGTAAACTTCTTATTCTATTTCGTTCAGGGCTTGAATTTTCCGCGACAGTGTCCATTACTGTGTTGATTTGAGCAACATTATTATTGTTATCGACAATATCATTGTCATTATCTATATAGTTAAAATATTATAATACCTGCATCGTTAGCAACCTCAAATATATTATTATTTGTATCATCCATTAAAGCCGTTGAAGGAGGGTTGAAAAATTTCGCCTCTGCAGTTCTTTTTTTAATATCTTCTATTAGTAGAGATTTTTCCAAAACACTTTCATCTTCTTTTGATTCTTCAAGTAAATCTTGATCCTAATTGAATAATTATTTAATATAAATTTACTTTTAGATTTCTGTAATGAGATAATTGCTTAATATATTGATGATTAGCTAATTGATAATCCATTACTTTTAATTCTTTTTCACAACCACAACATCGAAGAAAATTAAAACTTGGAACTGTTTTTAATAAGACAAGAGATCTTCCACATTGTATTGGAAGAACCATTTGGCTTGATATTATAAATTTTTGAACTTGAATAAGAGCTAAACTACCGAACTTAGAATCATTGTCTGATAATACAAAATCGCCATTTTTAGTTTTTTCTATAATAGCATGGAATCTACTTACTGAAATATCAGAGATTCTAATATCAGAATCATTTCCTCTCCCCTGTAATTAATAATATTATAATTTATTAATTAAAACTTACAAGTTTTATATTTTGTTTTAACTCCATATTAACCGTAAAAATAGTCCTGTTTGAGGATTTATCCAATGGAATACTTTCAAACGTTATGTACGATTTATAATTATGTTGTACAAAATCCCATACATCATAATAGTTATCACCACATTTAACATAATCAGGAAAAACCGTTTTACATAATTCACATGCAATAGGTTTCAGACTATAGCTAGTTGATAAATTAGTCGAAGAGGTTTTAACTGTTATTTTTGATTTTAGCCTAAAGAAATATTTAATAACAAAGTTACCATGTTTGTAAGCAGCTAAAATGAATATACTTCATACTACCAGAACAAACACATGGAACCAATAAAGGGCTATTAATTTCTTTATCGTCGCAATAACATATTCTACATATACTCGGTCTCTTTTTAGTTTTTCTAATAAAATTATATGATAAAACAATAAATTCTTACATTATTCCCTGCATTTTCGACTCTACTTTTTCTAAATTTAAATCAGTCTTATTGTCCTTATGATTTTCAGTATTCGCAACATTATGTCCAGTAATAATATTATCTTTCCCTTCTTTGTTTTCTTTTGATTTTCCATAATTTGGACCGTAACTCTCATTATTCCTATTTTCTTCATTGTAGATTAATTCTTTTACTCTTAATTTGACTCTTCCAAGCTTTATTATATCTCCTTTACAAACTTTATAACCCTTAATTATTATAAAATATAATTACTGGACTATATAAATTAGGCTGATTATATAATTTTGCTACTAACCATAAAGCTTCTTCAAAACTTTTTGAATTTGCATTTTTATAATTATTAATAAAAAAAGATGTTTTATCACAATTTATATCAAGTAGTTTTTGCCATGGTGTGTTATAAGTTTCTGCGGAATAAACTATTCCATTTTTGTGCCTGTACAAAAATCCACTTTTATTTGTAGTTAAAGTTAAATTGTGAGTTTCTTTTGTTTCATAATCAAAAAGTTCATTTGAGTCTTTAGACCAGGTTTCTGTATCTATCACCAAGCTATTATAAATAAGAATATTGAATACTCATAATTGCTTTTATTCATTTATATTTTTATTTTATATGTTAATTAAATTATTAAATTTAATTTAATAATAGTTTCTTACAAATAAATCAAATAATATATATCATTTTAAATATTAAACAATATACTTATAAGTTATGTTTCGAATTATTTATCATATATTATATTTACATTACATAAATTCATTAAATTCATTTATTTAACAAGAGTAAGATTACATAAAAATTAATATTTTAAAACGTGATTATGATTGACTAACTTTTATTAAATGTCTTGTTTAGCTGTATGCCGTTTCATTAAAGACTTTTATATTCACCACGTAATTTATTTTATAATATTTTATAATTCAAATTTAATTAAATTATTAAGTAATTAATATAATATGAAATATTATTCTACCATTACAAAATTTATCCTTATCATAATTTTTTCACTTATATGCTTTTCTAATCAAGCAAAACCAAGAGTAGCTATTATCGGAGCAGGAGTTGCAGGTTTATCAGCAGCAAAATATCTTACAGATAATTTACAAAATATTGAAGTCGAAGTTTTTGAAGCAACACAAACAATTGGGGGAAGAGTAGGCCATAACAGTGGTGTAAGTCTAGAACTAGGTCCTGAGGCTATATACGGTCCAGATACAGAAATTTATAGAATAATTGATAACTTAGGAGGGAAATTAGAAGAAGTACATTCATTTAGAGATAATATGGATACAAATGTTTATATTCCATATAATAATACATATATAAGTTTAGGAGCTTTAAAATCACAAAATGCTGAAGCAAAAAGATTTATGGAACTTGTCAGTACTATATTTACTAGTGAATTAAATGACTCAGAAAATAGTAAATTACCTGATGTTTCTGTATTTGATTATTTGTTCAAAATTAATAATTTCAACCAAACCTCTTATTTATCATTAGCACAAAGTTTTTTTACAAGCAGGTATTCAGCTGATTTAGAAAAATTGAATGTTAAAGGCTTAAATAAACAAATACAATTAAACAAAGATTATAAAAGTTATAAACTTGTCAATGGATTTTTTTTCAATATGTTAAAAGAATACTATTATGATCAATTACACCCAAAAGTAATGTTTAGATTAAACACACGAATTAAGGAAATAGACTATGCAGATAGTAATGTAAAAATATTCGATAAAAATTATGAAAGTTTTAGTTTTAGCTATGTTATTGTAACTGTTTCTACTGGAGTTTTAAGTAATGAAAATATTATATTTACTCCATCGTTACCTCAGTCAAAATTAGAAGCTATATCAAAGTTAAAAATTCAACCAATGGGAAGACTCTTTTTGAAATTTAATGAAAAGTTTTGGAATGATAGTATGAAAATGGGAGTTTTAAACATAGGCGACATTGCATCAATTCATGTTTCAACAGTTGACCCTTTAATGCTTACAGCTACAATTGCTGGAAGTAGCTGCGAAAAAATACAACAATTACATGAAAGAGATCCAAACTTAGTTATAGCTCAATTATTGAACACTCTTGAGAAATCGTTTAATGTTACAGATTTAAAGGATACTTTAGCTGGGTTTCTATGGTATAATTGGACAGAAAATGAGAATGTAAAAGGAGGTTATACATATCCAGCTTTACAAGAAGAGAAAGCAAGGTTGGAGCTATTAAAACCATTAAAAAACAGAGTTTATTTCGCTGGAGAAGCTGTATCAAGAGAACCTGCTACTTTTCATGGTGCTATTGAAAGTGGTATAGATGTAGCAAAATTACTAATTAAGTACTTAGAAAGACATTCAGACTTATAATTAACTAGATTTAATATTATAATTTATAATACTAATATTTATTTCATTTATAAATTATAACTTAAGTATAATTAATAATATTAATTAATAAGGTAAAAATAAATAAGACTCTATTAAAAATATAAATTTACTTTTATTATTGATCAAATTATATATATTTAACTAGTTTAAAATCAATATCATTCTGAGTTAGTATAGTGGTCAGTATCCCTGCCTGTCACGCAGGAGACCCGGGTTCAATTCCCGGACTTAGAGTTTTTTAATATTTATTTAGCATTCTTAATAATTAAATTATATTTCTTATAACTTATTTATTTTTTATTAATTAAGAATAAATTATGTATTATGTTAATAATAAAATTTATATAATAGCAATAAATTCAACAAATATTTAATTATTATTATCTAATTACTATTTATAATTAATTATCTAAAAAATAAAACTTATTGAAAATTTATAATAATGTTCTAATAATATTAATTAAATTATATATTTTTATTAATAGTTATTTTACAAATATATAATTCATAATATTCATATGATTCTTGTGGTTCATATCACTCGTATTTATTTTTTAATAGAGTCTTTCTTAACAATATCTAGAGTAGAATCATTGATTAATGAATGAATAGCTGAAATTAATACTTGAGCATTAAATTTTCCGAAATTCTCAAAAGCTAAAACAGTAAATCTATCCGAATAAAGGTTTGCTTGTAAATATTGTTCAAAGTTAAACTGATGCAATCCAACAATTCTAAATTAAATATATTATATACTCTTTTGTTTGTGCTTTTATATATTTCAATTCAAAATACTTTGAATTATCATTAGGCACAATTTGTAGATTTGTTTTTGAAGCATTAATATCTTTTGGTTCTGTTTGAATCAACAAACCATTTTCAAAGCAAAATGATAAAGGTTTATCAAACTAAATATCATTAAAGTCATAATTACCATAGTAAATCTTATATTTTCAA
>Ga0100379_10004542_pt1 | contig 12172 bp, 16 predicted proteins | sample CryGeymeta201503_FD_80418 | JGI IMG/M metagenome (GOLD analysis project Ga0100379, IMG submission 80418) | Groundwater microbial communities from Crystal Geyser aquifers in Utah, USA - Crystal Geyser metaG 2015-03 | ecosystem: Environmental > Aquatic > Deep subsurface > Groundwater | place...
ACTTTTATGGGGATTGGGGATTGGGGATTGGGGATTGGGCCCAATCCCCAATCCCCAATCCCCAATCCCAAAATCAAGTTCCATTTATTAAAGTTTAAACCTAAAAACTAAAAACTAATGATAAATATAATAATCTAAATAATTTTATTTAAGTTTATTTAATTTTATTTAAGTTATTTAAAATAATTATTTAAATTAATACAAAATAATGAATGAAAATAGTTTTTATGACAACATTAATATTTTACTACAGCTTCTTGATAAGGCAGAACAAATTTTAAGTTTGATTAATTTACCAGAGTCCACCATTTCGAAATATAATCAACTTAAGGAATTAACATTTGAAAAGTTAAATTTAAATTTTCGTCCTTTAGAAAGATCTTCAAAAATAAATTTTAAAACTGAGAAAAAGTCAGAAGGTTCTTCGAAAATCCCTTATAATGAAATAATTTTAAGGTTAAAACAACAAAACCATAAAAAAAATATTATAATAGAAAATACTTTTGAAATGATAGATAAATTCAGACTAGACGGCAATTCATACATGAGAACACATCTAGCAGATAACTTTTCTTTTAATTTAACAAAACAACTTGAAAGACCAAGTATTTAATCTTAATATTAATCTTAATACTTAATATTTTTCTGAAGTAAACCTACCAGAGATTCACTCATCAGAAGATTTCGATTTCGAATTCAAACTCGATGACATTAAACTCAAAGACTATATTGGAAAAGCCGAAAATTCTTATAAAAAGCTAATAAATAATTTAAAAGACAGCAATACTAATTCTAAAAACTCTATCTCAAATAATAAATACGGTGGTGGCTCAAGTCGAAACTTCTATGGCTCTAACGAAGATAACCTTAATTTTGGTAGTACAGGTAACAGAGGTGGCGATATGGAAGAGGTTATTAAAGAATACGAGAAGAATATCGAATTTTTGAAAAATGAACATACTAGAGAAATTATTGAATATCGTCAGAAATACGAAGATATGAAATTAAAATACAAACCAGATTTAGATATTTTACTAAATAATAAAAACGAAGAGCTTAGAGAGGTCTATTTCATCTTAGAAAAGATTAACGAACTAATGATTCCTGTTTATGATAAATTTTATCAAAAAAATGCAAATTGGTTTGCAGACATACCTGAATTTAAATGTAAAGAAATCGAGAAGATTAACTTTCTTATTCATCTTGTGAATAAATTTTTTTCTGATAATAAGTACTTAGTTGAGTTAGTTGCTGATTTGCAAAAAGAAAAGAATTCTTTATGTGAGGAAAGAAATTTACCGTTTGTGCTAAATAGTATTCAAAAAAATAATGTCTTAAACGAGGTAATATTATACTATTTATTATTTTTCTATTTAGATTTATGATGATTTACCTAGTTATGAAAAGAACTCAGAAAGCTTACAGAAGAACTTTGATAATATAATGGTAATAATAAGCTTATAACAATTTATTAGGACTTTGTAAATAAAAATTTTGCTGGCCTAGTAGATTAAATTGAAAATATTGATAAGATATTAGTAATTAATAATATTAAAACATTTATTTAATTATATACTAATTACATATATAAATTGATATTATTTATTTATTATGATTTAATTCAATATAATTATTTAAGTAAACAATTTAATTTACTTTAACTAAATTAAAATTAAACTTTTTATTTATTAAACTTTTTCTCTAAACCATCAAAAAGCTTATTAGCTGCTCGAAGTAAATTATCTGGATTTACAACTGTTTTACCCAATTCTCCACTTATAGCATTGTTATACTTTTCTTCATCATTTCCTATAGTACTTTTATTTTCTGTCTTTTTAGTTATGCTTTTTATGTCTAAATTAGAAAAGTTTGATTTCTCTTTTGTATTTACTCCTTTATTATTTTTTGAACTAGTATTTTTTCCTATAGTAGATTTGTTTTGTTTACTTTTTATTTCCATTGATGCATTAGTTGCTATATTTTTATTACTATTTATGTTAATTGGATCTATTATTGCAGCACCTTCCTTATCAATTGTATTCATATCTTTATTATCTTTAATATCTATATTTTCTCTATTTGAAGAGTTATCATTATTATGATCAAAGCTTATATTATCACTACTTATTTTTAACTTTCCTCCTTTATTCTTTTCAACAGAGTGAGATTTTATATTATCTTCAGATCTATTTAGTATAATTTCAGTTTCTTTAGCGTTATTATTAAAATTGATTATTTTTATAGAAGCGCTTGGGTTAATGTTATTAGAGCTAGTTTTGTTATTAAATATAATTTTGTTGTAGTGATTAGTATTTTTCTTTGGTTCATTAATGTCAGGAAGAATTACTTCACCTTGATTGTCTTTATTTTCTTTGTTGTTATCTTTGATGTCTTTGTTTTCTTTATTTTCCTTGTTATCTTTACTGTCTTTAATTTCTTTATATTCCTTGTTTTCTTTATTTTTTACTTTATCAATATTTTCTTCAGGAACTTCATTTATAGTTTTGTTTTTATTTAATTCATATTTTCCCTTTCTTGTTTGATCAATACCGTGATAGTGATTTGCATGTGAGGAATCAGCTCCAGTGTTTGTAGAGCCTTTATTTTGATTCATTACTTGATTACAGGATGCACATTTTTCACCTGCGTTAGTTTTTCTTGTAATTAAAGGCATATCATCAACTTGTAAATCAATTAAAGTCTCCACTAAAGTTTTATTTAATTTTCCTTCTAAGTTATTGATCTATATGATAACAACATTATTTTACTTTTTTAGTTATAAGATTAGTATTTTTCTGAAGATCTGTCTTATCAATTTTCTTTCCAACTTCATCGGAGATTTTCGAATCGATTTTCTTACCAAGATCCTCTAAATTAAATTTATCAACTTTTTCTCTTAGTTGATCGTGTATTCTTTCAAGACTATATTTTAAATCTCTTCTGAATTCATCAAATACCTTATTAGAATCATCTAAATAAATTATAAATTAGTTATTTAGTTATTCTATTTCTTACAAACCAAATCTTTTTTGAGTTTCATTAAAGTTTCAGCTCCAAATGTATCTTGTCTTTGACTTAATTTATCAATTTTCTCATTTGAGAATTTCAATGTTTGAATCACACCCTTAACCATATCTTTCATAGAAGTTGCTTGACTTTGGATATTATTCTCATTTTGATTTAGATTTGGATTGATAGGTTCATGTATTTCTTCACCATCTACTTTTTTTAGAAGGTCATCATAAGCTTTCTTTTGTATTTCTGATGTATTTTCCAGTTCATAAATTCTTCTTGTTGCCTCGTCAAATAATCTTTGATTTTCTATTCTTTCATCTTCTTTTTCTTGTAATAGTTCATTTACTTTGCTGTTCAGGGTTGATAAAGCATCAGCATGTATCTCTGAATTTTTAAAATACGTTTTAAGATTTTGATTATTCTTCATGCTGAATAAAATAATTTTGTTAATTTCTTGAGTAAAATCTTCTTTTAAATGTGCGTTATCACTATGAAATAATTCACCCTAATAATTAAATGTATATTATTAAGTTAAATTAAATATGAGCTTCTTACCATAACCGCTTTTCCAATACCAGATCGCATAAACATTTGCAACTTACTGTCAGTTAACTTCATATTATCTAGTAATCTTTGATTCTATATTAATTTGTTATAATAGTAAAAATACTAATTTTTCAATTTCAAGGTTTAATTGTTTTGTTGAATTTTCTAACTCATCCTTATTAATCTTTAATGTTAGTGTATTTTCAACATGTTTACTTATTTCTTTTATCTCCAATATAGTTTTATGTAAAAATGTATTTGTTTTTTCTCTTTCAAGTTTCTCTGCTACTCTTTCATCACTTGCTTTTTTCATTTCTTCTTTAGTCTGCTGGTTAGCTTGTAGGTCTATTAAAACACCTCTTAATTTTTTTATTTTTTCGTCTAATTCAATATTTGCTTTGTCAAATTCTATATTTTTCTTTTTGAATAGACTTACATCCTTTTTCAATCCTTCGAATTGTTCTAACATTTCCGGACTCATCCCTTTTCCAGGTCTGTCTAGGTCCCCATGGCTAATAGTTTGCCCTCCACCAGAATTGTTATTTCCTCCTATTCCACCTCCGATCATTCCGCTTTGTGTAATAGATATTTTCATAACATTGTCTCCAAGTTCATTTATTCTTGTAAAGACTTTTTCGATTAAGTTACTGACTTCAGTAAATTTTGTGAAGGTAGTACTAACATGATCATTGAACTAAAATTATATTAATTATATATGTTACTTGTCTTTTCATATCATCAATTCTTTTTTCATTTACTTCTCTTAGAACATAAACTTACTCTTCTAAATTCTTAATCTTTTTTGATTCTTCATATATTTTATCAATATGAGTTTCCATAATTTCTATTTTTGAAGAGTTATCTTTGATCCTTTTGTCGTGTTCTTCTGAAGTTTTTTCACTAATTTTTATTCTGCCTTCGTGATCTTCTAATGTTTTATCAACTTTGCTTAAATTTGAGTTAATAATCTATAAATTATTAATTTATTAGGATTACTTTAGAATTTATAATATAATCTTATTATTAATTTACATCAATGCTTTCTCTATCTTCAGCCTCTAAATTTTGTAAGGTTTTTAGATGGGCTTCTGTATCAGTCAACTTTTTCTTCAATGATTTATTTTCATTTTCTTGATTATGAATTCTGTCCTCATGATTTCTTAATTGATTTCCCATTTCTACTATTTTTATATTATTTTGATTGGTTAGTTTAAGTGCCTCAAATAATTTTCCTTGTAAGAAATCTTGTTGAGAGTAAAGATCCTTTACTTGTCCTTTTATTGTTTCTATATAACCAACTTTAAATCTTAAAGTATCTATGTCATCATTAAATTTAATATCATTTTCATTTAGGAAGTCTAAATAATTCGAAAGTTTTTTAGTATCATAGGATAGTGCAACTAAATTATCCAATTCAAATGGTGGATGAGGAAATTCAATTTCCACTGTTGTGATTTTGGGTTTTCTATCTGTCATTTATTATCTTAATTATTAATTAATTTAAAATAATTAAATAACTTAAACTTATAACTAAAATTTATATTTAAATATTAAATAAACTTGAATATCTTTTTGATTAATAATTAGTAATAACTTTTTTATATGATTTTATTGTATGTTTATATTAAGCTTCAACTTTTATATAATCACTCTCCTCTTTCTCCTCTTTATCGTCTTTCTTGTCTTTCTTCTCAAATGTAAATAACTTATTATAAAATTCCTCATTATCAGGTCCAATTTGTTTTAATAAGGTAATAAAGGCTAAAAATAAATTTTGCTTAACTTTTTCTTTATCTAATCCATTTAAATTTGCGTTAATCAACAAATATTCCATATCATATTCCAAATCGGATTTTCTAATAAATTGTTCATTTCTATATAAATCTCCGTAATTTGTTTTAATCATAAAATTATAATTTATCCAATGATAATAATCCCAAATAGTAATTGGTTTGTATTGTAGATAATTCTAATTTTGTATAACAATATTATATAAATTATGTTACATCAAGATCAAATCTCTTATTGATATTTAAATAATAAGCAGATATGATATTAGCTCTTTGAAGCTGGATATCATTCCAAGGCTTTTTATTGTTTAAAGTTTCTAAAAAAGGATTTTCCATTAAATCTGGCCTTTCTTCATTAAAAAGTATTTTCTCAATGTAATTATTTCCTTTTCTGTCGACAAAGTATAGCAATTTCTAAAGAAAATTTAAAAGAAATTTTATTTACTGATGTTGGATCATAATTATGATAAGAAAACGTCTTAGATAGTCCACGAGCAATTCTAGACATTTCCCAATATATATAATGTTCTCTTCTTGAATGATACACTGATTTTGGAATGAGTATATTAGGCTTTGGTCTCCTGTCATACTCCTAATGATTTTAATATAAATTAGACTAATTTATTATTGTTTACTGCTTTTAAATAATTATGACTAATGTATTCAAAAACATAGAGAGCAGCAAATGCACCTAAATAATATTTGTAGTAATTATATGGCTTTGCATGAGATATAAATATAATAGTAATAAATACTTATTTTCTTCTATAATTTTTGCTCCTTTAAGAATTAATTTAATATAGTTCGATTTTAATTTAATGTAAACTGATGGTCCTTTTCTATTTCTTCTAAACATTTATTAAATTATAAAAAAATTATTTAGTATTTAAGTATTTAATGAATAATTATAATACTAAATCTTAATATAATTATTTTTATTAACATAATTATTTTTATCTACAATAAGCTAAACAAATCAAATATGACCGATTCAAAATGAAATAGTATCATATTTTCTCCTTAGCTCTCTTTTTTCTTCTATAAATTTAATAAACTCTTCATGTTGATAATACAAAACTAAATTAATAACAAGATAAAATGTATTAGAACACCAAGAGAAAAATGAAGCTCTTACGAAGAAATATAAGAGAAAGTATCCAATTGATATTCCACAAAAAACAATTAGAGTAATATGAAAAATATTTGATTTATCCCTATCTTGCTTTAAGAAAGATTGAATTCCTAAAATATATCCTAAAATATACAAAACATTAATTAAAAAATTAAAAATCTCAGTTCTTCCTTCAGAATGCTTGTATTCCCTATCGTAAAATTCAGATGAAGAAAAATAAGAAATATTATAAAAGATAGCAAATGTACTAAATACTAACATTGTATATAGCCAAGATAAAAAATAGCCAAAATTACTAAGTCTATTTTCAATGAATAAAAGTTTGTTTTGTAATACTCCTATTTCATTTAAGTTAATATTAGGGTTTACTGATGGAATTGTATTAATAATATTGGGATTGTTGTTATTAAGATTGTTGCTATTGATATTTTTGTTTACTGGATTGTTATTCCCTGTTTGATTAGGATAATTTTGAGTTTGATAGGTTTGAGTTGGATAGGTTTGGAAGTTTGGGTTTTCGAAATCACTTCCCATAACTTCATTTTTACTTGGATAAGAAGGTCTATTTTGTGGATTTATTGCAGCTTCAGAAAGAACTTGATTAGGATTTGCGGTACTTGTTATAGGTTGATAACCATATTGATTATCGTTATTATATATACTTATATTTTGTTTAGGATTTTGATTTGAATTATTAACATTATTATTAAGTAAAGGCTGCTCAAAATTTTTACCACTAAGAGGATCATTCATTGATTCTTTAATATAAGAATAAATTATTTTATAAAATTAAAAAATAATTATAATGCAATAATTATTATATAAAACATAATTGTTACAATTAATAACTTTAATAAATATTTAAATCAATATGTTTTCTAATTTTAATCAAACCATTAGATCTAAAAGTCAAACAGTGTCAGATTTTAAAAAAACAAAGTTATCTTCAACATCAGTAGATAAAATAATACCATCTCATCGAAGAGACAAATTAAAAGATCTCTTACTAGTAAAATTTATGAAAAAGTATGGACTTAAAGATTCAGAACATATTCTCGACGAAGAAATTACAAATTTTCTGAGGTCAGAAAAGCTAACAGATAAGGATTTAAAAAGATTTGATGATAGACTTAACAAGATAATATCAGAGAGAAAATCAACCCAAAATCTACGTCAAAACCTTACATTAAATGATATTTCTAACAGTCAAAATATTTTAGATGATAGAAGGAATAATCTTCCAGATTTAAACAATGACAATATGAGTGTAGTGTCAAAACAATCAAAAATGTCTGGAATCTCTAAGCTTTCCAATTTCTCTGATATGAACGATTTAAAACTAGAAATGAAAAAAAACAATTATAAAAACTTTAAGGAAGAGAGCGAAAGAGAAAATAAACGAACTCAAAATCCAGTTGATTTAGGTGGAGATAACTGGGACGCTATTAATATGTATCAGAAAAAGGTATTTGAACAAGAAAAAATTGAGAGTCGTATTAAGGATAGAGAAATTAAAAAAAGACTTAAAGATGACTTAGACGTACAAATAAGAGATAAGTTGATTAAAAGCAATGCTGAATTGTTAAGAAATAGAGAATTTGACAAGGTGGTTTTACAACATGTAGAAAACATGCTAGCGCTAGAAAAAGAAAGAGAGCAAGAGGTTAAGAAGAAAGTTATTCAGGAAAAGTCATGTAGAGATAATCAACTTAAAGATGAGATAAAAAAGAAACGTCAAGAAACACTTAAAAATAAGAAGTATGAACGTGGATTAGGTAATTACTATACTAAAATAACTTAACTTATCAATCTTTTTAATTTTGTTAGTTAAAAAGATTAAGGAAGAAATAGAAAAAGAAAAACAAGTTGCAATTACAAAAAAGGAAGAAGAAAAACAGGCATTGATGTTACTATTAAAAGAAAATGAATCAAGAAGAAATACATTGGCAGAGATTAAACAAATTCAAAGGGATATTGATGTTAAATCATGTCTTGATATGATTAAAGTTGTTGATCAACGAGAAAAAGATCGAAATGACTATTTTAAACTTAGAGAAAGGACTTCAGGAGAAACTAATCAAAAAGCAATTGACACTGTCGTTAAAGATATGAAATTGAAAGATAGAATGGAAGAAGAAGCTATAAAGAAATTCGAAGCTGAAAGGGATAAAAGGTAATTTACACTTATATAAATAAAATAACATTAATTATATAATAGAGCTGATGAAGACGAACAAAGAAGAATTAACTCTATTTTAGATAATAAAAAAGAAATGAGAAAGTATTTAGATATGCAAGTAGAAGAAAAACAAAGAATTAAAGAATACAATAAAATTGTAGATTCCGAACAAGGTAGAATTTGGAGAAAGGATGCAGGTCTGTTTAAACAACAAGAGGAAGATACCAATTCCATTGTAATTTTTTTGTTTAATCACTTAACTTTAGATAAAAAATATGTATAAAGCATTTAATGACGATATAAAAGTTCAAATTAAAAACCGAGTTGTAATGGGAAAAGAAGGAAATATGTAAAAACAACTAATAAAATTTCTTATAATACATATATTTTATTAATATTATAATAATTTAATTATTTTCATTAATTATTTTAACATAACATTAAATCATTTCTATAAAATATATTAAAGCAACTTAAGTTTTCAATTAATTTTTAATTAAAACTAAAAACTAATCTAAATAATTTAATATTAACATGAATGCTTTTTAACAAACTCAACAGTTTCAGCAAAAGCTTTTTTAGCAGTTTCTTCATTATACTTTTTAGTGTTATCAACATTCATAAATGCATGTCCTACTCCAGGCCATATTTTTATACTTGAATCTTTCAAATTAGCGTCTTTCATTGCAGCTTCTAATTTTTTGGCTTGCTCTACATCTGAAAATCCTTTAAGATCATCTGTTTCTCCAAACATAGCAAGAACTGGACATTTAATTTTCTTAACATCATTTTGACTTAAATCAGGACATCCATAAAAAGGAACACCACAACAATATCCTTCAGTATTGATTAAGGCAGCTAAAACTAAAGCTCCACCCATACAATAGCCGGTCAAAGCAACATGAGTACAACCATTTTCTTTTAAAAAATTAGTTGCTCCTTGGATATCTTTAAGTGCTCCCATCCAGTCTAAGCCAGTCATTAAGTGATTAGCAGATTCCATATCCTTTGCTATTTTTCCTCTGTAAATATCAACACATAGTGATCTAAATCCTTCTTTAGCGAATCTATCGCATATATTTACCATATTTTTATTTAGACCCCACCATTCTTGAATAACTAATAGCCCAATCTTTGAATCTTTATTTTCTGGAGATAGATAACCCATTCCGTTATCTCTTCCTTCAACTTTGAAATTTGTGTTGTTTTCTGGTTTTAAGAAAATATTTTCTGTTAGTCCTGAATCCATTTTATATAATAATTCTTAAAAATTAATTAAATGTCAATTGTATTATTATATTTAATAATTTAGTAAGAGGTAATTTTACAATTAAATAATATAGAATAATTTATAAGAATATTAGTAATAAGTTATAAGTTTTAATTAAATTTTAGTTATATTTTCATTATTAAATTTAATTTGAAATAAACATGTATAAAAAAGTTTCAGCAAGACATAAAACAGGAATGCAAAACAATCATGACAATAATTCCAAACTTGATAAATCAACTAACTCTAATGCTAGTTCGAAAGTATCAGGAGTTGGAAAATTTACACAAACATTAAAAAGTGTCGCAGCTAAAAACTTATCACAAGATGGTAAGAAACTTTTAAGCAAACAAAAAACAATGCAGTCTCAATTAAGTAATAGTGAATCAATAGATAATAATCCAATTATAAATGGAAAAACCATATCAGGAAATGTTGATTTACCACATGTAAAAATAGAAACGGTCGAATCAAAAATATTTAATGTTATTGAAGAAAGTACCGAAATGCTCACAAACAAAAATTATTTTGAAAAAGAATCCACAGGAGAACAATATGAACTAGTAGAAAAAGAAATTCTTCGCAAATTTGAATTAGACAACGAAGAACTTAAAATATTAAAAAATACACATGGTGAGAAATATAACCAACTAGTTGGAAAACATAGTATTGCTGTGGATGATCTTAAAAAGTTAAAGTCTAAATTTAAAGGTGAGGAAAAAATGCAAGAAGAAGATATTAATAAAATATTTGAATTAGAGCAGGCTAATACAGAAATAATAATTTATAATCAGAAACTGAGAGATATGTTATCGAAAGAGCTAAGTGAAAAAGAAAATATATATAAAGCTATTGTTGCTTTTCAAAAAAAGTTTGAAGGTAGTATTAATAAAGATATTAAAAAAACGCTGAAGGGATTTACTCATGAAATGTTCTTGCCAATGGACAAGAAAAAAGAAGATGAAGAAAAAATAAAAGACTTAACAGCTAAATTAAGAAAATTGGAAAAAGAAAGTAAAAATTTAGATGTAGATATAGAAGGAATAAAGAAGACGTTAAATGAGGAAAGAATAAAAAGTATTGATTGAAAGAATTTGAATGAAGGTTATAGTATAAAATTTATAATTATTATAAATATTTTTTATTGTAAAATGATTAATACTTAATTATTATTGTTAGTATTGTCAACTACTAAAAATTATTTATTAACTATTTAACTAAATATATTATAAGAATAAATACTATTTTCTTCAATGAAATTTATTATTATAAACTTTAATATTGAATTTTCATTACAATATAATATTTCATAATTTTCGTTTATTTAAGTAAATTCTCAAAGAAAGTCTTTGCTCTATTATAGTTATTCGAAATGAAAATCTCAAATCCATTCCAAATTGTATTATAATACATTAATGTATGAACATATTTTCTTCGTACAGTTGTATAACTATCATTAAATATTGCAAAAATGATGTTCATAAAAATAAAAAACGACTATTAAAATAAATATCATATTTTTACCAAACATAAATATGAAAGAATAATGACCTTCGCTATTATTGAGAATTTTTCATTCATTAATTTATAGATTCCAATATCTAAACTATCAAAATAAAGCATAGAGAACATAGCTGAGAGTAAACTTTCAAATTCTAATTTTATAATAAAATATTTTACGAGGTATATAAGGTCCGAATAAATATGTATTAACCGTTGCATATGCTAGTATAAATACAAAGTAAATCATCAAATAGGGCATAAATTTTTTAATCGATTCTGAAAATGTAAGGAAAACTTGTTCGAAAAACTGGAAATAAAATATATTGAATATATTGATAATCATAAGGAAACAAGTAAACATTTCCAGCATTTTACAAGGAGTTTCGTAAGTATCAGTTAAGAAATTAACTGGAAAATGATCAAGGAATTCATTTTTAGAGTACTTTCTTACATAGTAATTTTGAATATAAGCTAGGAATATTCGATATCCAACAATTGATAATAATAGCAATCCTATTATTAATTTAAAGAAAAATTTTAAAGAATTTCTTGTCAGAACTACATTTCCCTCTAATATGTAATCATATAAACATGTTATAACACTTCCAAAGCCATATAAAAATACAAGAGAAAGGAAAATAAACTCAGATTTATAATCTTCCCAAATAGAAGTTAAATTTTCTAAGAAACCTGCATCAAGATCAAAATTTATAAACACTCTAAAGACATTTATATCA
>Ga0100379_10004557_pt1 | contig 12139 bp, 10 predicted proteins | sample CryGeymeta201503_FD_80418 | JGI IMG/M metagenome (GOLD analysis project Ga0100379, IMG submission 80418) | Groundwater microbial communities from Crystal Geyser aquifers in Utah, USA - Crystal Geyser metaG 2015-03 | ecosystem: Environmental > Aquatic > Deep subsurface > Groundwater | place...
ACGCCCCGACCCGCGCCCGCGCCGCGCTTCAACGCTACGGCGCGAGCTTCGGTCTGGACGCCTTGGAGTTCGTGCTCGGTCGCGTCACGTCCACCTCGGGCATGACGGTCGTGCGCTTTCATCGTGTCGTGCAGGGGCTGCCCGTGTTGGCGCGCGGCGCCGTGGTGCGGCTGTGGCCGGACGGAAGCGTCGAGTCGATTCAGGCGCGCGTCGGCTCCGCCACCTCGACCCTGAGCGACGCTCGCCTCGACGCGGAGCAGGCCAAGGTCGTGGCCCTCGGCGATGGCTTCCACTTCCGCGAGCCGCGCGTGCTCGACGTTCGCATGGCCGCGCTGGACGACACGGAGCAGCTCCACCGCGCCTTCGTGGTCGAGGTGCAGGACGGAGAGCGCGCGTCCACGCGCCTCGAGGCCTACGTCGACGCCCACGACGGCAGCCTGCTCGTCGCGCGGCCCCTGACGCAGGAGGCCCTCGGGCGCGTCTGGGATCCGAACCCGGTGGTCGCCGACATGATGACCAGCGACGTCGACTTGCCCGACCTCACCAGCGCGCGCTTCCTCACCGGTCGCTACGTGCGTGTGTCGAGCTGCTCCGCCACGGGCTCGAGCTGCGCGCCCGCCCAGCGCGCCATGGCAGACACCGACGGAAACTTCCTCTTCGATCCCGTCGATCCCTCCTTCGACGATCCCTTCGCCGAGGTGAACGTCTACTTCCACGTCGACCGCGTGGCGCGCTTCTTCCGCGAGCGCCTTGGCTTCGACTGGAGCTGCTGCGACGCCACCGGCGTGATCGAGGCCATCGCCAACTACACGGAGACGCCCGGCCTTCAGTACGACAACGCCTTCTACTCCCCCGCCTCCTGCGGTCGCGCCGAGTGTCCCTTCCTGGCCATGGGCCAGGGCATGAAGGACTTCGGCTACGACGGCGACGTCATCTATCACGAGTACACGCACGGCGTGGTCGACCTGGTCTCCAGCATCGTGGGCTTCGATCTCGATCCGCGCCTGGGCGTTCACTACGAGCCCAGCGCCGTCAACGAGGGCACCGCCGACTACTTCAGCGGCAGTGTCACGGGCGATCCCCTGATGGCCGAGTACTTCACGGGGCTCGGCGGCAGCTTCGGCGCCGAGGGCGCGCTGCGACGCCTCGACAACACCATGACCTGCCCCAACGACCTCTTCGGTGAGGGGCACGCGGACGGAAACCTCTGGAGCGGCAGCGCCTGGGACGTGCGCACCCTCGTCGGTGCCGACGAGAGCGACGCCATCGTCTTCGCCACGCTGGCTGCCTTCCCCGACAACCCCGACCTCGCCCACGCGGGCGAGACGCTCTTGGCCACGGCCGCGGCCTTTGAGGGCATGGGCCGCATCGACATGTCGCAGCTCACGGCGATCGAGGCCGCCCTCGCCACCCGCGGCCTCGTGGGCTGCGCGCGCGAGGTGCCCCTCGACGACGGCGAATCGCACATGGGCTTCAGCGGCGACAGCCAGATCACCGGCAGCTTCGGCGCGAACGTCACGCCACTTCACTACCGCATCGAGCTGCCGGCGGACGCCACGCGGCTCTCGCTCAACATCCAGAAGCTCACGGCCGCGGGCCGCTACGGGCTCTATCTGCGCGTGGGTCAGCCCGCGCTCTTCCGCTCCACGCGCCACCCGCCTCTGGTGGCCGACGGCGAGTACCCGAGCGTCACCAACGTCGTCCTCGATGGCTCCAGCGATCTGCCGCTGCCGCGATGCCAGACGCTCTACATCGGGATCGTGGCCGAGGACCTCACGGATCGGGGTCCGAGCGTCTACCAGATTCAGGCGGAACTCACGCGCAGCGGCGACGCCTCCGCGACCTGCCCGGAGCCTGCCATGGATGGCGGCGTGGCCGACGCGGGTGCGGACGGAGCGGTCGATCTCGACGCGGGCGCCGCGGCTGACGCGGGAGACGTGGACGCCTCGACCCCGGCCGGGGATGGCGGCGGCTGCGGCTGCCGCGTGTCCACGTCCGAAGGCGGCCGTCCCCCGGCCTCGCTCCTGGCCCTGGGCCTGTTGGCTCTGGGCTGGCGCCGAAGCAGGCGCTGAGCGGCCTCACGCTCAGGCCCGGGCGGCGCTTGAATGGGCGCCGTCCGAGGCTCACTCTGCACCTATGGCCCAGCCTGAAGTGGAAGTTTATTTCACCCCCTATTGCGGCTACTGCCAGGCCGCGCGCCGTCTGCTCGACGACAAGGGCGTCGCCTATCGCGCCATCGACGTGAGCGGCGATCAGGAACAGCGACGACGCATCCGCGAGCTCTCGGGGCAATCGACCGTGCCCCAGATCTTCATCGATGGTCGCTCCATCGGTGGCTACACGGAGCTCGCGGCCCTCGATCGCAGCCACGAACTCGACGACCTGCTCGCCTCGCCCTGAGGATTGATCACAAGTCCGTTTGGCTCGCGACGAGCTCCTCGTGACCCTGTCGATCGAGGGCGGGAGCGGCTCACGCTCTAGAGCGGCCTGAGGGTCAGGTCGATCACGCGCGCTTCGGTGTCGAAGAAGACCGTCGCTTCCGCGGCGGTGTAGCCATCGTGCTCGGCGCGAACCTGTCCGAAGGGCACGTCGGACTCCACCGCCATGCGGTAGCGACCTCCGCTGTCCGTGCGGGTGGCGGCGGAGAAGCCCGTGTCGGAGGTGAAGGTGACGTCGGCTCCGGAGAGCCCGCTGCCGGTGAAGTCGTCGGTCACGCGCCCCTCGATCTCGTAGCCCACGGTCGGGCTGGCCCCGGTGCAGGAGAGGCCTGCCAGCGCGCTGCCGAAGGCGAGGGCGAGGACGATCACGTGGGCCGCTCGCCGCGACGCCAAGGACGAATGGCGTCCGTCGAAGACCCGGCCGAGATGGAAGTTCCGCCTCACGCGCCCGCCCCGTTCAGCCGCGCCCGCCCCGCTTCAGCTCGGTCAGCACCAGCTTCGCGATGGCCTTGAGCGTGTCGAAGACGCCTTGTCCAGAGACCGCGATGGCCTCGAAATCGGGCACGCCGCCAGGGTTCAACAGCGCCCTCAGCTCTTCGACGGGAGCGATCGCGGGCATGTCGCGCTTGTTGTACTGCACGACGTAGGGGAGCTTATCGAGGCTGTAGCCCTGTTCCGCCAGGTTGGTGCGCAGGTTCTCGATCGACTCGATGTTGGCCTCGGTGCGCGCAATCTGAGAGTCCGCGACGAAGACCACGCCATCCACACCCTTCAGGATCAGCTTACGGCTCGCGTCGTAGAAGACCTGGCCGGGCACCGTGTACAGGTGGAAGCGGGTCTTGAAGCCGCGGATTTCTCCCAGGGCCAGCGGCAGGAAGTCGAAGAAGAGCGTGCGCTCGGTCTCGGTCGCGAGGCTGATCATCTTGCCCTTCGCGTCCGGATTCGTCTTGTTGTAGATGAACTGCAGGTTCGTGGTCTTGCCACAAAGCCCAGGACCGTAGAACACGATCTTGCAGTTGATCTCTCGCGAGAGGTAGTTGATGAACGACATCTATCGGCTCAATCGTTGAAGAGGTTGTCGATGTCGTCGTCGGTGATCTCGGCGAAGGGAGCCTCCCGCTCTGGATCCTCCACCTTGGCCAGGAGCCGCTCGAAGATGCCGTTGAGCTGTTCGCTGGACTTCTTCACACGCAACCGCACGAGCCCCAGGCTCGTCTTGTTGTCGAAGATCACGACCAGGATGACGCGGTTGCCCACCAGCTGGATGTGAATGTTGGCACGCTCGCCTTCGTGGAACTGAGTGGTGAACTCGTTCTCACGTAGGAGCTTCGCGATGCCACCGGTGGCGGCGATGTTACCGGCGGTCAAGGACGCGAGCGAAGTCGTGTCCACGTCTGCGGTGTCACCGGCCGCTGCGATGAGCTGACCATTTTTGTCGATGATGAAAACGACTTCGGCGTTCGCCTCACGAACCAAACGATCGACGATCGCCTGGATCTGATTGAACTCCTCCTCGTACATCACCATCTGCGGGTTCGCCATGAACTCCTCCGACGGATCCTCTCCCGGTCACCGGACCGGCCAGAACAGCGTTGCACGTACCTATCAGATGCCGTGCGGTGGGGTAAAGGGTCTTCCTCGCGCCCGGCCCCTGGGCCCCTCCCTCCGCGGGGCAAGCTCGGGCCCGGTCGCCGCTTCCGTGGACGCCGTATGGCCTGGCGCTCCGAGGATGCTTAGCCTGCTCCCGTGATCCTGCTGCCGCTGCGTGCGCTCGAAAATCTACTCCGCCTGTTGTTCGCGCCGCTGTGGCTCCTGCGACGCCGTTTCGTGCCCCTGCCGGCGCCCTGGGTGCGTCTCGAGCTGAACGGAAGGCTCGCGCTGCTGCCTGCATCCGTGCCCTTCTGGAGGAAGTGGCTGCCCAACGCCTCGCGCTTCGAGCGCGACTCGCTCGAGGAGATCGACGCGCTCCTGCGCCGCCTGGCCCGGGACCGCCGGAGGCGAGGGCTCTTGCTCGAGATCCCGAGGCTGCATGCGGGCTGGGGCAACCTCGCGGCTCTGCGCGCGCAGCTCGTGACCCTGAAGTCGGCGGGCAAGGCGATCGTCGCCCACCTGCCGGAGGGTGGCGGCATGCGCGAGCTGTACCTGGCCTCGGTCGCCGGGCGCGTGATCACGAGCCCCCAGGCGAGCTTCGAGCTGCCGGGCATCGGCGCCACCAGCCGCTATTTGGGCGCCGCCTTCGCCAAGGTGGGACTCAAGGTCGAGCCCTTCGCTCAGGGCCGCTACAAGACCGCGGTCGAGAGCCTCGCCTCGGAGCAGATGAGCGAAAGCCAGCGCGAGCAGCTCGAGGCGCTGCTCGAGGCCTTCGACCTGGAGCTGCGTCGCGCTCTGAGCGAGCGCGAGGCGCTGGACGAGTCGTCCGTGGAGGCCCTGTTCGAGGCGGCGCTGGTGTCGGCGCAGGAGGCGAAGGAGCGCTCGCTGGTGGACGCCCTGGGCTACGAGGACGAGCTGCCCACGCTGCTCGACGCGGACCCGAAGCGCGCGAGCGTCAGCGCTGAACTCTACCTCGAGGTCGCACGAGCGCCGCTCTTCCGGCCACTGCGCCGACGGCGCCACCTGGCCGTGGTCGAGATCCACGGCGCGATCACCCGTGAGGGCCGAGGGGCGAGTCAGGTCCGACTCGTGCGCCAGCTGCGGGCGGCCCGGGCCGACAAGCGCGCCCTCGGCGTCATCCTCGACATTGACTCCCCTGGCGGATCGGCGCTGGCCAGCGATCTGATCCACCGCGAAGTGCTGCGTCTGGCCGAGAAGAAGCCCGTGGTGGCGCTCTTCGGGGCCGTGGCGGCCAGCGGTGGCTACTACGTCGCGGCGCCTGCGCACGCCATCGTCGCGGCGGCCACGACCATCACGGGCTCCATCGGCGTGATCTCCGCGCGCCTGGACGCGAGCGCTCTCCTCGAGCGCCTGGGCGTGCGCAGCCACACCCTGCGCCGGGCGCCCCATTCGGATCTGCTCGACCCGTCGCGGCCCTCGACCGAGGCCGAGCGCGCGCTGATGGATCGCGAGCTCCACGTGGCCTACGAGGGCTTCGTGCGGCGCGTCGCTGACGGACGCGGACTGAGCTTCGATCAGGTGCACGAGCTCGCCCAGGGGCGCGTCTGGTCGGGCGTGGACGCGCACGCCCATGGCCTGGTGGATCATCTGGGCGGACTCGCCGAAGTGCGGCAGGTCTTCGCGGAGCGACTCGGCCTGAGCCTCGAGCGCGTCCGGGCGCTGCGCCTCGTGCGCGCGAAGGCGGGTCGTCATCGTCCGCCCCCCGCGCCCCCGCCCAAGGTCGAGGCGCTGCTGCGGGAGCTGTCGCCCGAGCTGGCCGACCTCTACTCCCTCAGCTCCGGACGAGACCGCGTGCTCTACTACGATCCGGCCCTGCCACGGGTCTCGTGAAGCGTTCGCCGAGGCCGGTGACGCCTGCCTCGACCAGGCATGCCTTTCCAAGCTCGCGGCCGTGGTCTATCGTCGCGCCGACGGAGGTTTTCGGATGAACAGGTATTTCCCAGCAATGCTCCTGGTGGGCGTCGTCTCCTTGGCCCTCGGCTGTGGCGGCGAAGGCTCCAACCTGCACGCCGGCCCCATGCCCACGGGCGGGACCTGGTCGGGGGTGTGGCAGTCTCCGCAGTACGGCGAAATGCACATCTGCCAGACCGGGGCCAACGTCACGGGCGACTACATCAAGAACGAGCGCCACGGCACCCTGCAGGGCACGGTCCAAGGTGACCTCCTGCGCTTCTCGTGGGAGGAGCGCCGCGAGCTCGTTCAAGGGCGCCCCGGCGTCAGCCGCGGACACGGCTACTTCCACTACACCATCGGCCAGGACGGCGATCACTACTTCCAGGGCGAGTGGGGCATCGACGACGCCCACGACGGCGGCGGTCCCTGGAACGGCGTCCGCATGCGCAACGGTCAGCCCACCCGCTGCATGGGCAGCCACGGCGGCGAGCAGACCGACGACTCGAACGCCAACGACGACTCCGACTACAACGACGACTCCAGCGACTCGAGCTCGTCCTCCGGCGGCACCCCGCCCCAGGACGACGCGCTCTCGGGACTCGACGAGTATTGACCTCGTCCGCCAGTCTTGACCTCCTCCAGGCATCGCTGGCTGCGGGTTAGGCGGGGCGCGCCATGTCGCAGCTGAACCCGCTCACCCGCGAGCTGCTCGTCAAGCTCGTGTATTACGGTCCGGGCTTGGGCGGGAAGACCACCTCCCTCGAGCGCGTCCACGCATCCTCACCCCCCGAGACGCGCGGTCAGATCGTCAGCCTCGCGACGCCGGTGGACCGCACGCTCTACTTCGACTTCTTGCCCCTGAGGGCGCCGTCGTTGCGCGGGCACCACGTGCGCCTTCAGCTCTTCACCGTGCCGGGGCAGGTCTACTTCAACGCCACGCGCAAGCTCGTCCTCACCGGAGCCGATGGCGTGGTCTTCGTGGCGGACTCGCAGGCGGAGCGTCAGGACGCGAACCTCGAAAGCCTGGAGAATCTTGCGGCAAACCTGGAGGAACAGGGGCGAACACTCGCGGACATGCCGCTGGTCCTGCAGTACAACAAGCGCGACCTGCCGGGCGTGCTCCCGGTCGCGAGCCTCGACGCTTCGCTCAACGCGCTGGCCGCGCCGGCCATTCCCACCTCCGCCTTGAGCGGCGAGGGCGTGATGGCGGCGCTCGACGCCTTGCTCGGTCTCGCGCTCGACGATCTCGAGCGACGCGGGACCTTCGGACAGGTCTCCCATGCCTCCGGGCCCGTGCGCTTCGCCAAGGCGGAGACCTCGCTGAGTGACGAGCTCGGCCGCCTCAGCCAGCGCATCCTCGGCGTCCCCGAGCCCGCCTTCGAGCCCGCCCTGGCGGACGTCGCGGCGCTGGCCGCGTCCGAGGCGAATCGACCGCAGCCGACCGAACTCCACAGCGAGAGCGCGCCGACCGGTCCGAGCTGGGCGCCGCTCTTCCCAGAGAGCGCGAAGGAGCTCGGCGTCATCGAGGGCGCGATCCGGCAGGGTCGTCTGGCCGACGCCATCCTGCGCATCGAGGCGCTGGCCGTCGAGCTTCTCGTCAGCGTGGGACGCGAGGCCGGGCTCGAGGATCCGGCGTCCGAACCTGCCCTGGCACTCTCCTTGCTCGGTCTCGATGGCGCGCGCTGGCTCTGGCTGCGGCGACTGACGCGACGCGCCCGTGAGGGCGGTCCCCTCGACGTACGCGACGCGCTGCTGGCCTTTGCGGCGCTGATCGAGCTGCGCAGCGCGAAGCATCGCTCCCTCGGCTGAGGCCGACGGCCGCGATCTTCGACCTGCCGTGTCTGGGAGCCCCTGCATGTCGCAGCTCCCCCGGTCAGAGGCTCAGGGCGCGCGGCACCAATCGCCCGCGAACTGGCTGCGGCTCGGTCGATCCGCGCCCACGCCACGCAGGCTGCGGTAGAGCGCCTGGGCGCCCGGGCAGTTGCCCTGCTGGAGCAACACGCCGACCTTGAAGGACGCGCGCTGGCCGAGCTGCGTGCGCAGCGGGCGAAGCACGCTGTTGCTGCGTCCCACGGCGCGCTGGGCCTCGTTCAGGGCGCGCACGGCGCCGTCGATGTCGTTCTGGCTGATGGCCGACTGGCCCTGCTGGACGAGATCGCGGGCTCGCGCCAGGGCGGCGGCCGAGGGCCCATTCGAGCTCGGGGAGTCGTCCATGGTGGGCGGCGTCTCGGGCGGCGTCTCGGGCGGCGTCGGCACGGCCCGCACACCGGCGTCCACCACCGTGGGTGTGGTCGGCTGCATCGGAGGCGGCGTCGGGATGGTGGGCTGCATCGGCGTGCTGGGCACCATCGGGGCGACCGACGTGCCCGCGCCGAGGTTGGTCGGCGGCAGGTTCGGGGTCGCGCCCGCCACGCTCGGCGTGCGGTTCATGTACCACCAGATGCCCGCGCCACCTGCGCCGCCGAGGACGAAGAGCACCAGCACCAGGCCGATCAAGATCTTGCCGGCGCTGCCCCCGCTCGAGGGAGCCGAGCCCGTGGCGTAATCCATGCTGGCCATGGGCGTCGGCCCCGAGCCGTAGCCGCTGGGCCCCGAGGCATAGCTTCCGGGACCCGAGCCATACACGCCTGGCGCAGGCGTGGGGTTCGCGCCGGTGAAGGGCGCTGGGCCTGTGGGCGGCGGCGTGATGGGCGCCTGCGAGTAGTTCGTGGGCGGGGGCGTCGCGCCGCCGCTGATGCCGCCGCTGGTCGCCATCGTCCACGCGGATTGGGCGTCGCCGATGCCCGTGAACTCTTGCATGAACGCCTGGGCCGTGGGCTGGCGGTGGTCTGGCGACTTGGACAGGGCGCGCATGATCGCGTTCTGCTTGTTGATCGGCAGCGTCGCGCCCGCCGGGTATTGTCCGATGGGCGTGGGTTCGCAGGTCAGGTGCTTGGTCGCCCACTCCCAGGGCGTCTTCGCCGTGAAGGGCAGGCTGCCTGTGACCATCTCGTAGGTCATGGCGCCGAGGGAGTAGATGTCCGAGCGGCGATCGAGCTCCTGGCCGCTGAACTGCTCCGGGCTCATGTAGGGCGGCGTGCCGAGCACCATGCCCTGCTTCGTGAGCTTGGCCTGGGAGTCGTCCTCGGCCTCATTGCGCTTGGCGATGCCGAAGTCGAGCACCTTAACGAAGTCGGTCTGTCCACCGCGCTCGGTCAACAGCACGTTCTCGGGCTTGAGGTCGCGGTGCACGATTCCGTGCTCGTGGGCCTCGTGCAGCGAGCCGCAGATCTGGATGATCAAGCGGTCGGCACGGGTCGGGGCGATGACCCCCTGCTCCTGGAGCACGTGCGCGAGATCCGCGCCCTCGATGTACTCCATGACGATGAAGAGGGTGTGGTCCTCCATCTCGCCGAAGTCGAAGAACTGCACCGTGTTCGGGTGGTGGAGCTCGATCACCGTCTCGCATTCGCGATGGAAGCGCGCGACCAGCTGCGGATCGCTCGACATCTCCGGATGCAAGGTCTTGATCGCCACCTCGCGCGTGGCGTTGCCCATCTTCTGGTTGCCCAGGTAGACGGTGCCCATCCCGCCCTCGCCGAGCACGCGCAGGATGCGGAAGCGTCCGAGCAGGATCTTTCCGATCAAGGGGTCGGCGGCGTCCACCACCTCTTGCTCGACCATGGCGCCACACTTCAAGCAGAAGCGCGCCTCGTCAGCGTTTTGGTGTCCGCAGCGCTCACAGGGTGATGACATGGGAGATGGTCCTGACGCGCGCGCCCTCGTGGCCCGCTGCTCCTTGGACGCCAAGTCTAGTCGCTGCCTTGGAATTCTCAAACTCAGGACTGCCCTCGTCCCGAGAATCCATGGAATCGGCGCGAGTGGAATGCGTTGACCCTGCTCCGACGGCGCGCGTATGATGCTCGTGGTCGCCGTGCCACCCGGATTTCCCGGAGGTCCACCGTCGCCAGGAGGAGTTGAGACATGAAGGGTGAAGTTCGCAATCCTATGACCACATGGCTTCTGGTGATCGTCACGTGCGGCCTCTACGGCTGGTACTGGTGGTACACGATGGCCACGGAGCTCAAGAATTACCTCGGTAAGGAAGAGCTCAACCCCGTGATGGACGTAGGCCTCTGCTTCGTCTGCTTCCTCTACATGTATTACTTGCCGATCAAGTACGGCAAGCTCATCCAGGAAGCGCAGCAGCGCGCCGGCATGGCCAACGCCGAAGATCAGGGCGTGATGTTCTTGCTCATGACCTTCTTCCTCTGCGGCTTCGGTTACTCGAAGATGCAAGAGGAGCTGAACAAGATCTGGGAAGCCCCTGGCGGAGCTCCCGCGACGTTCTGAAGCACGGCGTGAACGCCGCCGACGCGACTGAGAGCACGCCCGGCCTCCACGAGGGGTCGGGCGTCTCCGTATCCAGCGCTCCGAGCGTGTCTGGCGCTCCGAACGCCTCAGACCCTGGCGCTTGCCCGCCGGGCGCGGCCAAGGCGACTGGCAAGGCGACTGGCAAGGGCAGGGTCGGCCGAGGGTTCGCGGCGCTCTTCCCGCTCCTGCTGCTGGCCGTGATCGCGTGGGTGGACTTCCCCCTCTGCCCCTTTCGCGTCCTGACCGGCGTGGACTGCCCGGGTTGCGGGCTCACGCGCGCGACCGGCGCCATGCTCCAGCTGCACATCGGCGAGATGCTGCGCCTGCACCCCTTGGCGCCGATCTTCGCGCCTCTGGTGATCATCACGCTGGTGCGCGGCGCCGCGCGTAGCCTGGGTCGGCCGCTGCCTCCCTTGCCCTTCCGCGTGCCGGACGCCGTGTGGATCGGCCTGACCGCACTGCTCCTCGGCCTGTGGGCGCTACGCCTCGCGGGCTACCTCGGCGGCGTGCCAGACCCCATCGACTTCTCGCACGGGCTCATCGGCCGCGCCGTAAACCTGGTGTTCTAGAGTGCAGGGCTAGGCCTTGGCCATGGCGTCGACCAAGCGGTCGAGGTCGGCCTTGGCGTGTCGTTCGGTCACGGCGATCAGCAGATCGCGGTCGTGCTCGGGATCGAAGCGGGCGAGGTCGACGCCGGCGTGGATGCCGTGTGCGGCGAGCGCCGCCAACAGAGGTGCGGCCTTGCCGTCGCTCCGGCGCACGACGAACTCGTTGAAGGTCGGCGCCGCGTAGGGCAGCGAGAAGCGCCCCGTCTCGAGCAAGCGCGCCTTCAGGTACTCCGTGCGGCTGAGGCAGACGCGGCCCACGGCCTCGAAGCCCTGTCGGCCCAGCATCGCGGTGCGCATGGTGAAGGCCAGGGCGACGAGCGCGTGGTTGGTGCAGATGTTCGAGGTCGCCCGCGCTCTGCGGATGTGCTGCTCGCGCGTTGACAGGGTCAGGACGAAGCCGCGCTGTCCCTTGGAGTCGACGGTCTCGCCCACCAGGCGGCCGGGCAGCTGGCGCACGAAGTCTTGCCGCGCCGTGAACAGTCCGACTCCGGGGCCGCCGAAGCTGACGCCGGTGGCCAGGGACTGGCCTTCGCCGACCGCGATGTCGGCGCCGAGCTCACCGGGCGGAGCGAGCACGGAGAGCGCGTAGATCTCGGGCGTGACCGTCACCAAGAGGGCGCCCGCCGCGTGGGCGATCTCGGCGGCGAGGCGCAGGTCCTCGATGGCGCCGAAGAAGTTCGGGTACGCGATCATGACGGCCGCGGTCTCGGACGTCACGGCCGCCCGCAGGCTGGCCACGTCGGTGACGCCGCGCGCGTCGAGGGGCATGGCCTGGATGCTCTCGCTGTCCGCCCGGAGGTAGGTCCGCAGCGTCTCGGCGTAGTCGGGGTGGATGCCACCCCCGAGCACGATGCCTTCGCGCTTGGTCACGCGGCGCGCCATCAGAGCGGCCTCGGCCATGGCGCTGCTGCCGTCGTACATCGAGGAGTTGGCCACGTCCATGCCGTAGAGCTGGGAGACCAGGGTCTGGAACTCGAAGGTCGCCTGCAGCGTGCCTTGCGAGAGCTCGGGCTGATAGGGCGTGTAGGCCGTGTAGAACTCGCTGCGCAAGAGCAGCTGATCCACCGCGGGCGGGATGTGGTGGTCGTACATGCCGGCGCCCAGGAAGCTCAGCGTTCTCGCCGCCCCGTTCTGCCCCGCCAGCTCGTCGAGGTGGGCCATCAGGCTCGCCTCGTCCATGGCCTCGGGCAGATCGAGGGTCCGCCCCAGGCGACCGGCCTCGGGGATGGGGGAGAA
>Ga0100379_10004570_pt1 | contig 12127 bp, 7 predicted proteins | sample CryGeymeta201503_FD_80418 | JGI IMG/M metagenome (GOLD analysis project Ga0100379, IMG submission 80418) | Groundwater microbial communities from Crystal Geyser aquifers in Utah, USA - Crystal Geyser metaG 2015-03 | ecosystem: Environmental > Aquatic > Deep subsurface > Groundwater | place: USA...
AGGGTGCTGCCGTCGTTGCTGCCGTTGGGCAGGAAGACGCTGTAGTTGGTGCGCAGGGCGAGGCCGCGGCCGAGGCCGTAGTTGGCGCCCAGGTCGAGCTCCGTGCCGGCGTAGCTGTCGACACCGGGGCCGGTCTCGGGGCGCAGGAAGCCGTGGCCGTCCAGGTTCAGGGTCAGGCGATCGTTGGCCTTTACGGCCAGGTGCAGCGCTCCTGCCATGATGTTCGTGCGACCGCCGATGATGTCGGCGACACCGAGCCATTTGTGCGCCGTGGGGAAGAGCTGATTCCAGCCCTCCACGTCGCGCGTGTTCGGATCGTCGCCCGAGGCGTAGAGGCCCTCGACGGCGATGCGCAGGTGATCGTCCGCGACGTGCACGCCGAGCTCCACGTCGCCCTGGTAGGCCAGGATCGAGCGGCCATCGACGGGCGTCTGCCCGAATTGCAGGCCCACCTCCGCGCGATAGTCGACCATGCCGATGCGTTGCTTGGCGCGGACGCCGAGGGTGAGCAGGTAACCCGTGTCCCCGTTGATGCTGGGCACCGCCGGGTCCGGGGTGCGCGGTTGCACCACGCTGAGCAGGTAGGCGTCCAGATCCATGTCGTCGGCGATCAGATGACCCAGGCCTGCGTAGACTCCGCTGAAGACGACGTCGCCGGCGCCGAAGGGCTTGGGCGTGCCATTCACGACGCCTTCCTCAATCCAGCTGGTGAAGATGTCCAACCAGTAGCCCGACGCCTCGGGCGCGAGGTGCAGGCGCATGCCGTCGAAGCTGCGCCCCGTCTCGTGCCAGCCGACGTTGCCGATGATGAAGTGGTCGCCATAGACCAGCTCGAAGCGGCCGGCGTCGAGGCGGAAGCCGCCGCCCGAGATCTGAATCAGGCCCTCGTGCATGCCGATGCTGGCGTCCGTCAGGCTGTCGCCGCCGACGTTCCAGGCGCCGGACGCCTGGGGCACGAGGCGCGCTGTGACGTGCAGTCCGTGGCCCACGTCGAAGGCGCGAGTCACCAGGCCGAAGCGCGCTCGGTAGTAGATGGCGTCTTGATCCGAGTGCAGGCGCCCGCCGCCGATGCCGAGCTGGTCGTAGTGCGTGCGGTTCTCGAAGCGGCTGAAGAAAGAGCCGACCGGACGCAGCAGGGGCTCTTCCTCCGCTGCGGGCTCGACCTCGGGCATGGGCGCGATGACCGGAGCCACCTGCGTGCTGGTCGGCACCACGGCGACCGGTTGCGGCCGCGGCACGACCACGGGCGTCGGCTCCGGGATGGGTTCGTAGTCGTCAGGCGGCGCGACCCGCTCGGCGGCCTGACCCTCGGGCGCCACCTGGTCAGCGGACTCCACCTGCTGCGCGCGCGCCGCGGGCACCGCCATGAACCACGCGATGGGCATCGCCATCAGCCAATAACGAATCGATGTCCTCATGATCTCTCCTTGCCTATCGACCCGCCCCCCGGCGGGATGCGAGCGCCATATGCGCACCATCGATAGTGTTGCAATCGGTTGCTCACTAAACTCTTGCCCACAGTGCCTACATGAATTGAGCCTGAGCAAGCTCGCGGCCAACGGCCATCATTCAACCGCGAAAGCCGTCGGTCGCGCGCACCAGGGCGGAGCGCGTCCCGTCCTCGAGCGCGGCGTGGCCTGCGTCCGGCGTGATGTGGAGCTCGGCCTCGGGCCACGCGCGATGTAGATCCCACGCGCTCTTCATCGGGCACACGACGTCATAGCGCCCCTGAACGATCACGCCGGGGATGTGGCGGATGCGGTCGACGCGATCGAGCAGCCCCAGGCCATCCGGCAAGAAACCGTGGTTCACGAAGTAGTGGCACTCGATGCGGGCGAAGGCCTCCGCGAAGCGCGCCTCACCCGTATGCGCCACGAGCGCCGGGTCCACCAGCAGCCGGCTGGTGCTGCCCTCCCACATGCTCCACGCCTTGGCCGCTTCGAGGCGCGTCGCCTCGTCGTCGCTCGTGAGCCGCGCGTGATAGGCGTGCAGCAGGTCGCCTCGCTCCCCCTCCGGAATCGGCGCCAAGAAATGCTCCCAAGCGTCGGGGAAGATGTGGTTCGCGCCCTCCTGGTAGTACCAGTGGATCTCCTCGTCACGCAGCAGGAAGATCCCGCGCAGCAAAAGTTCCGTCACGCGCTCGGGGTGCGTCTGGGCGTAGGCGAGCGAGAGCGTGCTGCCCCAGGAGCCGCCGAAGACCTGCCAGCGCTCGATGCCGAGCTTCTCGCGTAGGCTCTCCATGTCGGCGATCAGGTGGGGCGTGGTGTTCGCCTCGAGGCTCGCGTGCGGTGTGCTGCGTCCGCAGCCGCGCTGATCGAAGAGCACGATGCGGTAGCTCTCGGGATCCCAGAAGCGTCGATGGTCGGGCGAGCAGCCGCCGCCGGGACCACCGTGCACGAACACGGCCGGCTTGCCCTCGGGATTGCCGCAGCACTCCCAGTACATCTGGTGGCCGTCGCCCAGGTCGAGCATGCCGTGCTCGTAGGGCTCGATGACCGGGTACAGCTCGCGTGCGTCGTTCGTCATGGCGCGACTGTGGCAGAGCTCGGCACGCGCTGGAAGCCGCAGGGCGCCCACGCCACTTTGATCCTCGGCCGGGTTCGACGCCTACCAGAACGCGATGCGTGAGCCGTCCCCGGGCTGCGCGCGGTGGGCCCGTGCGGCCAGCGTCGAGAGTTCGTCGGCTCCACAGGGCGGCTCGTCGGCGAGCGCCAGCGCCAGCGCGCGCTGCATGGCGCCGGCTCCGCGGAAGCGCATCTTGGGGTCACGCGCCAGCGCCTGCAGCACGATGTCGTCGATGATCGGCGGCATCCCCAGCACGACGCGCGACGGCGCCGGCACCTCGCTGCGGAGCACCTGCTCCACCAGCGCCGATTGGGACTTGGCGCGGAAGAGGTGGGTGAAGGTCAGCAGCTCGTGCAGGATCGCGCCCAAGGCGAAGACGTCTCCCTCTGGGCTGACGCTCGCCGGATCCAGGAGCTCCTCCGGGGCCGCGTAGCTCACTCCATGAACGCTCAGAGGCGCCGTGCCCGTGCCGCACAGACGTCGACCGCGTTCGCCGCGCTCCACTCCGAAATGGCTGACCATCAGCGCTCCACCATCCTTCAGGAAGAGGCGGTCGAGCGTGAGGCCGCCGTGGCAGGTCCCCGCCTCGTGAAGCGTGCTGAGGGCGCTGGCCGCGTCCGCGATGAAACGCAGGGCGAAGCGTCGGTGCACAGGCGCCTCGACCACGGTGGTGGCGTAATGGTCCGGTCCGACGCAGGTAGTCCCGTCGCTGCGACGGTAGTAGGACTCGTCGCCCTTGGCCCACGGGCGCAGCTCGTATTCTACGACCCCGCGACCGCGCGAGGCGCCCTTGTAGACCTCGCGCAGCGGCAGACCGGGTCCGGAGGCGATGGCGAAGTAGGGGCCATCCGCGAAACCCGTGTCGAGGATGGGCGCGAGCCGCGGGTGGCTCAACTCCCTCGAGCGCTGGGGCAGGGCCACGATCTCTTCACGCAGCGCCTCGATCGCGGCCGCCTCGTCCGGTGAAGCCTCGTCGGGCCAGTGCACCCACGCCAACTGCACGCGCTCCTTCGTCTCGCTGTGGACGGCGGACTGTGTGACCGCGCCACGCTCGAGCAAGGCCGCGCGCGCGTTGTCCGCGTCCACCGACCAGAGGCCGAAGGTCGGAGGCGGCGGTGGCCTCTGCGTGTCGAAATGCCCCACCGCAAAAGCGTATCAGCTCTGACCGCCGGGGCGACCTTTCCGGCGCGGGCTGGACAGGATCAACCGTGGAAGGCGAGGGGGCGCTGCCAGGCTTCTCGGGCGACGTCCTTCGCGTTCTTTTCCCGCCGTTCATGCCCGCATGACGAAGTCCGTGCCCGATACCCCGAGAAGCTGCGTCACGCCGCCGTCGCGCAGCGTCGCGACGGATGATGCTCAGCTGCGCGGCGCGCGAATGGGCGCGGTGTCGCGGAACGTCCAGTCCTTGTTGTCGCGGATGGCGCGGTCGACCTCCCAGTCGTCGCGGAACAGCGCCACGAGTTGGCCGTCCTGATCTTCCACCGCGAGCGGGATGCGTTGGGCCAAGAGCTGGTCCGCGCGCTCCGGGCCCACGACCCAACGCGCTCTGGTGTAGGGCAGGATGTCGAAGACGATCTTCGCGCCGTACTCGTTCTCGACGCGGAAGGTGAGCACTTCGAATTGCAGCCGACCGACCACGCCGCAGATGGGATCCTTCTCGCGGCCCGGCTCGGTGAAGAGCTGCACCGTGCCCTCCTCGGCCAGCTCCGAGATGCCCTTCTGGAGCTGCTTGCGCTTCATCGGATCGAGCAGCTGCAGGCGTCCGAAGTGCTCCGGCGAGAAGCGCGGCACGGCGTCGAAGGTCATGGGCCCGTCGGTGGAGAGCGTGTCGCCGATGCGGAAGAGCCCCGGATCGTAGAGCCCGAGGATGTCGCCGGCGAAGCCCTCCACGACGGTCTCGCGCGCCTGGGCGAAGAACTGCTCCGCGCGGTTGAGCCGGATGGTCTTGCCCAGCCTGTCGTGGGAGACCTTCATCCCGCCCTCGAAGCGCCCCGAGCACACGCGCGCGAAGGCGATGCGGTCGCGGTGGCTCTTGTCCATGTTCGCCTGCACCTTGAAGATGAAGGCGCTGAAGCGATCGTCGCTGGGTTCGACGTGCACGCCGTCGGCGGCGTCACGACCCCGAGGCGGTGGGCACAGCCCGCTGAACTCGTTCAGGAACGGCTCCACGCCGAAGTTCGTCAGCGCGCTGCCGAAGAAGACGGGCGACAGCTCACCCGCCAGGAAGCGCTCCTCGTCCCACTCCTCGCCCGCGCCGTCGAGCAGCTCGATCTCCTGCACCAAGGTCGCGGCCGCCTCCTCGCCGAGCAGCTTGGGCAGCCCCTCGTCGCCGATGTCCATGCGCGCCGATTCGAGCTTGCGTGCGTTGCCGCCAGGCTCCTTCAAGAAGCGGAACACCGCGCCCTTGCGCCGGTGGTAGACGCCCTGGAAGAGGTCGCCGCTGCCGATGGGCCAGGTGATGGGCGCCGTGTGCAGTCCGAGCACGTCCTCGACCTGACTCATCAGATCGAACGCATCGCGGGCCGGTCGATCGAGCTTGTTGACGAAGGTGACGATCGGGATGCCGCGCATGCGGCAGACGTGGAAGAGCTTGCGCGTCTGCGGCTCGACGCCCTTGGCGGCGTCCAGGATCATGATGGCGCAGTCGGCCGCGGTCAGCGTGCGGTAGGTGTCCTCGCTGAAGTCGTTGTGGCCGGGCGTGTCGAGCAGGTTGTAGCGGATGCCTTCGTGCTCGAACTGCAGCACGGAGGAGGTGACGGAGATGCCGCGCTTCTTCTCCAGCTCCATCCAGTCGCTGACCGCGGCGTGGCTGGATTTGCGAGACTTCACCGTCCCGGCCATGTGGATGGCTCCGCCGTAGAGCAGGAGCTTCTCCGTGAGCGTGGTCTTGCCCGCGTCCGGATGGGAGATGATGGCGAAGGTTCGCCGACGTTCGTATTCCGCGGCCATGGGCTCGCACGCATAGGCGGACGCGCCTCGGCACGCAAGGGGGCTGGGCTCCTGTGACACGCGGCGAGCCGCCCGGAAGGGTCGCTCCACGGCGCTCCAGAACGACGAAAGCCCCTGGGCGTCACGCCTCGGGGCTCTCGATTCGGGCGTTAGGCTGTCACTCGGTCATGGCGCGCAGGTTCACCGTGACGGTGATCTCGTTGCTGACCTTCAGCCGGACCACGGCGGGGACGTCGATGCCGAAGTCGGAGAGCTGGACCGTGAAGCGGGCCCGGCCGCGCAGAACGTCGCCCGTGATGCCCGGGGTCGCGCGCATCTCGGCCGTCAGCGGCATCCACTTCACGCGGGCGTTGGCCACCACGTTACGCGTGACGCCGTGGAGCGTGAAGCGACCGTGGAGCTGAAGGCGCGCCTCTTGGTTGGGCGAGAGGGAGGTCGCGCCCGTGATGCTGGTGATCTCGAAGGTGGAGTTCGGGTGGTGCCCCGCGTCGAGCCAGTTCTCGCCGCGCAGATGCTCGTCGCGAAGGTCGACGCCCGTGCGAATCGAGGCGACCGGGACGCTGACCGTGCCAGTGGCGTGGGCGAGGTCGCTCGGATCGAAGCGGAAGTCGCCGCTCACGGCGGAGCTGACGCCGTTGATGGTCTCGAGGGTGGCGTCGGACACGAAGGTCACCCGGCTGCCGCCGTCGTCGTGGATACGGAAATGCTTCTGCTGGGCCTGGGCTACGCCGCCATGGGCGAGCAGGGCCGGGAGGACGAGGAAGGCGCTCAGCGCCAGGTTCACGAGTCGGTTGGTCTTCATGTTAGTTGTGCTCTTCGTGTGATCGACTTCGGGGGACGTACGCCCGGATGGGTTCTGGTGTGGGTACGAAGGAACGGGGATCCCGTTACGTCCTGGGTCGATTCGACCCGTCGGCGGGCCGGATGATGGGACAGGGTCCCATTTTTGGGAATAGCGATGGTGGAGGCAACCACCAGCGGGCGATGGCGGTTTCGACGCCGACGTCCCGAGGCTATTCACACGCCCGCGCCCAGGCCACGATGACGCTTCACCGTCGTCCAGGCCGGTTCAGGCCGAATTTGGGCCGTTTCGCCCCCATTCGCGCCCCGGTTCGCCGGGTCGGCTGACGGCTCATGGCCCATGCGGGACGCTTCGCGCGAAAGCCTCGGGCGGCCGGCCTGGTCCTCTGGTAGCTCTCCCCCGCCTGCGCCCTGCGCCAGACCCCGAGGAATCATGCAGCTCACCAACGTCCCGACCCGCGTCAAGCGACGCCTCGAACGTGTACTCGCCCGCCCCACGCACCACCCCAAGGCGCCCAAGCGCCTGTCCGGTGCGCTGCCCGTCGTCGGGCACATGCTCGAGTTCGGCAAGCATCCCTTCGAGTTCCTGAAGCACGCGCGCGCCGAGGGCGGCGAGGTGGTCGAGTTCAACCTGCTCGGGCAGGACGTCGTCTTGATGACCGGGCCTGCCGCCAACGAGGCGTTCTTCCGCGCGCCCGACGACATCCTCGACCGGCGCGAAGCCTACCGACTGATGACGCCCATCTTCGGCAAGGGCGTGGTCTTCGACGCGCCGGGCACGAAGCTGAACGAGCAGATGCGCATGGTGATGCAGCTGCTGCGCGACGAGCCCATGCGCACCTATCCGCCCGTGATCGAGTCCGAGGTTCAGTCGATGGTCGCCGCCTGGGGCAGCGACGGCGAGATCGACCTGCTCGAGTTCATGAAGGAGCTGACGATCTACACCTCGACCCACTGCCTCGTGGGTCCGGAGTTTCGGCGCGACATGACCTCGCGCTTCGCCGAGCTCTACGGTCACTTGGAGAAGGCGGTGAACCCCATCGCCTACGTCTACCCCTACCTGCCCATCCCGACCTTCCGTCGCCGCGACGCGGCCCGGGTCGAGCTGGTGGCGATGATCAACAGCATGGTCGAAGCGCGGAAACGCCTCGACGACAAACCCAGCGACGGTCTGCAAACGTTGCTCGACGCACGCTACGACAATGGCGAGCGCCTCTCGCCCCACGAGATCACCGGCATGCTCACGGCCATGATGATGGCCGGCCACCACACCAGCGCTGGCACGGCGGCTTGGGCCATCCTCGAGCTCGCCCGCCGCCCGGAGCTCTTGCGTCGCGTGCGCGCGGAGCTCTTCGCCATCTTCGGCGCCGACGGCGAGATCACCTACCAGGGCCTGCGCCGCGCGCCCTTCTTGCGCGACGTGCTCAAGGAGGTGCTGCGTCTCCACCCGCCGCTGATCTTCCTCTTCCGCAAGGCGCTCGAGGATTTTCAATACGGCGGCTACACCATCGAGGCGGGCAAGTTCGTGTGCGCATCGCCCGCCATCTCGCACCGCATCTCGAGCGTCTTCGCCCAACCCGAGGTCTTCGATCCGGATCGCTACGCGCCGGGCCGCGAAGAAGACAACCAGCCCTTCGCCTGGATCTCCTTCGGCGGCGGCAAGCACAAGTGCACGGGTAACGCCTTCGCGACGCTTCAGCTCTCGACCATCGTGGCGCTGATGCTGCGCGAGTTCGACTTCGAGCTCATCCAGGGCGAACACGGCTATCGTGACGACTACACCAAGGCCACGGTGCAGCCGGCGGATCCTTGTCGCGTGCGCTATCACCGTCGCGATCCCGAGGTCGAGGTGCCCGTGCCCATGGCCGAGGCGCTGCGCGAGACGTCCGAGGACGTGCTCGACCCAGGCTTGAAGGTGCGCGTCACCATCGATCGCGGGCTGTGCCAGGGCCACGCCGTGTGCACCAGCGAGGCTCCGGAGATCTTCCGTATCGCCGAGAACGGGGAGGGCGAGGTGCTGCTCGCCCAGCCCGAGGCCGGGCTCTACGCCGCGCTCTCTCGCGCCTACGAGTTCTGCCCGAACCACGCCATCGTCCTGGCCCTGCTCGAGGAGCAGTCCTGATGAACGAGCTCTCCTTCGACGCCATCGTCGCCGGTGGCGGAATTGCCGGCTCCACGACGGCCGCCGCCCTCGCGGCCCAAGGGTTGGAGGTCTTGCTGTGCGAGGCGGGCCTGCCGAGCGACAAGCGCCTCGCGGGCGAGCTGATGCACCCACCCGCCGCGCAGCGCCTCGAGGATCTCGGGCTCCTGCACGTGCTCGAGAAGGCCGGCGGTGTGCCCGTTCATGGCTTCGCCGTCTTCACGGGCGGCGACGCGGCCGAGGCGATCCTCCACTACGGCGAGGTGCCCGGCAGTCGCAAGACGGGCCTGGCCGTGGAGCACGCAGACCTGACACGTGCGCTCTTGGCGGAGGTCGCCACCCGACCCCACGTCACCTTCTGGGATGGCGCGCGCGTGCTCGAGATGCAGGCCGAGGCCTTGTCGCCCACGGCGCGCATTCGCTACCAGGGCGTCGAGCACAGCGTCCGCGCCCAGCTCTTCGTCTCGGCCGAGGGCCGAGGTTCGGGCCTGCGCGAGCGCGCCGGCATCGAGGTCGAGCGCGGCGACAGCGCGCAGATGGTCGGCTACCGCGTGCACGGCGGGCGTCTGCCCCACCGCGGCTTCGGTCACGTCTTCGCGGGCGGCCCGGCCTCCGCGCTGGCGTATCAGGTCGCCGAGGACGAAGTGCGCGTGATGTTCGAGCTGCCCGAGGGCCAGAGCTTCGACGCGGAGGCCTACCTCGCCGTGCTTCCGCGACCCTTCCGCGACGACGTGCGCCGCGCCATCGCCGAGACCAAGCGTCAGACGAGTCGCATCTACGCGCTCACGCCGCTACAGACCACGCGCGGTCGGCTGGCCGTCGTGGGCGACGCCGGTGGCTGCGTGCATCCCCTGACCGCGAGCGGCATGGCCTTCTGCACGGCCGACGCCATGCGCCTGGCCGAAGAGGTCGGGACGGGTCTGCGTCGCGGCGAGGACATCCGGCAGGCCCTCGCGCGTTATCAGCGCGGCCGCCGCGGTCCCATGCGCACGCGCGCCACCCTGGGCCCCGCTCTCGTCGAGGCCCTGTCGTCGCACGCACCCGAGATGGAGCTCTTGCGTCGCGGCCTCTTCCGCTACTGGAGCAAGAGCTCCCGAGGTCGAGGCGCCTCCCTCGGCTTGCTCTCCACACAGGAAGCGCGAGGCTGGGTCATGCTCCGTGAGTACGCTGCGGTCTGCATGCACGCCGTGCTGGCCGAGGGCCGACGGATCGACCTGAACGCGGCCGTCGCGCTGGCGGGCCGCAGCACCGAGCAGCTCGGGCGCTTGCTGGATCTACCGGGGCGCTTCGCCGCCTAGCGCCCGACAATTGATTCCTGACCCCCCATCGAATTGAAGCGAGCGAAGACCATGGCCAAGTATCCGAGAAAAGAGCTGGACGAGATGATGCAGCGTTGGCTCGAGGCCAACAGAAACGCCGAAGCCGCAGGCGATTGGACGAAGTATCTCGGCCCGCTCTACACCGAGGACGCCGAGTACCGCTGGAACGTGGGTGCCAACGAAGAGTTCGTCGCCGAAGGTCGCAAGCAGATCGAGGACTGGGCCCTCGGTGTGCAGATGGCCGGCTTCGACGGTTGGTCCTACCCCTACGACAAGGTGTTGATCGACGAAACCCAGGGCGAGATCGTGTGCTTCTGGCGCCAGATCGCGCCGTGGAAGCGCCCCGACGGATCCAACTACGAGGTCGCCGGTCTGGGCGGCTCCTGGTTCCGCTACGGCGGTGACTACAAGTGGGAGTGGCAGCGCGACTTCTTCGATCTCGGCAACGTCTTCGCGCTCCTGGCCGAGCTCGCCGCCGACGGTCACCTCGCGCCCGAGGTGAAGGCCAAGATCCATCGCATGGCCAAGGGCCAAGCCCTCGCGGGTCATCGCCCTCTGCGCGCGAAGGCGAGCGTGATGCGCAAGGCCAAGATGGGCGCCGCCATCGCTCGCGCCGCGCTCCTCGGTCGCTAGACCGAAGGAAGCGTGCGGCGGGGAGGCGTGCGGGCGTCGACGTGGGTGATGGTTCGCTGCGCAGGACAAGTCCTGCGCGCCACGTTCGGGCGTCGACGTGGGTGATGGTTCGCTGCGCAGGACAAGTCCTGCGCGCCACGTTCGGGCGTCGACGTGCGTCGCGACGTGGTCGACGTGCGCCACGTTCGGGCGTCGACGTGGGTGATGGTTCGCTGCGCAGGACAAGTCCTGCGCACCACGTTCGGACGTCGACGTGGGTGATGGTTCGCTGCGCAGGACAAGTCCTGCGCGCCACGTTCGGGCGTCGACGTGCGTGATCGTCCGCTGCGCAGGACAAGTCCTGCGCGCCACGTTCGGGCGTCGACGTGCGTCGCGTTCGGACGTCGACGTGCGCCACGTTCGGACGTCGACGTGCGTGATGGTTCGCTGCGCAGGACAAGTCCTGCGCGCCACGTTCGGGCGTCGACGTGCGCCACGTTTGGGCGTCGACGTGCGTGGGCGTTCGCTGATCAACGACGGGAGGGCGCGAGGGTGACGGTGCCGTCACCGTCGTGGTCTAGCCAGATCGGATTGGTGAAGGCGATGGGCAAGGCGCCGGAGCGTCCGAGCAGGTCGCCCATGGAGGTGCGGCCGCGCACCTGCACCACTAGGAAGGCGTCGCTGCTGACGGGGACGTCGACGACCCGGTCGAAGCGCAGCACGGGCAGCGCGCGACGCGGAGGCGCCGTTCGACCACGCGTCACGGCGGGCGCCGCGGGACCGATGGCCAGGGTCTTCACGGCCTCGCCGTTGATGAAGAGCGTGAGGTCGTCGGCGCTCAGCCAGGGTGCGGCGCGCACGAGCACGCGCACGTGCGCCACACGACCGCGCGTCTCGGCGATCTCTCCCGGACCATGTCCGTCGACGCTGACCTCGAGGAAGGGGCCGCTGGTGACGAAAGCTCTTCCTTCGCGCAAGGCACGCACGACCGCGCGGCCGTCGTCGATGCGCCCTCCCGGCACGTTCACGTAGGTGCGCGGGTATCCGACCAGCTGCAGCCGAACCAGGTGGGAGTCGCTGTTGCCCGTGGCGATGTAGCGATGACCCAAGGCGAGCAGCTCCAGCCACTCGCCGAACACGCGCTCGAACTTGGGCAGGCGCCCGAGGTCGAAGCCGTTCCAGACCTCGAGGGTGTCGAAGGAGTCGCTGTAGGGCCCTTCGGCTGCGCCCGTCTCCGGATCGAAGCCCATCACGTCGAAGTAGCCGATGCCTCCCTCGAGGCGCGGGTGGTTCACCTGCACCAGCGTCTCCGGATCACGGGCGTGCAGCTCCATGAAGAGCGCGCTGGGAGACGTGTCCGAGAACCGGGGCGCGCCGTTGAAGGGCAGACTCGGATCCAGAGGGAAAGGAAAGGCATTGAAATGACCGAAGCTCGGCGACTCCGTCGTCACTTCGACGCCCGTCACCGATCCGAAGTCGGAGATCCCGACCTCCTCGGCGGTGGGTCCGTAGGCCGTGACGTAGTTGTGATCCGTGGCGGCGGCGAAGCGCACGCCTTCGGCGGCGAAGCACGTCAGGCGGTCCTCGAGGCTGACGCGGCTGTCGTAGCTCGGCGCCGAGTGCACGTGAAAATCGGAGGCGACCCACTCGCCAGGATCGATCACGTGCTGGAGTATCGCGCGGACCTCGGGTCGATAGGTGGCACTGACCTCGACCGTCTCGTCGTGCAGCGTCCACTCTG
>Ga0100379_10004573_pt1 | contig 12125 bp, 9 predicted proteins | sample CryGeymeta201503_FD_80418 | JGI IMG/M metagenome (GOLD analysis project Ga0100379, IMG submission 80418) | Groundwater microbial communities from Crystal Geyser aquifers in Utah, USA - Crystal Geyser metaG 2015-03 | ecosystem: Environmental > Aquatic > Deep subsurface > Groundwater | place: USA...
CGAATCTTTAAGTCTCCAGGCACTATGCCTTTGAAGCTACTTTATCCAACAATCGTCAGAATGAGAAGGTAATACAAGTCACAACTCGAACAGAACTTTAACAAAAAGATCGTAGAAAAGGTCAATCCTGACTTTTTGCACATGAAATATTACGATACTGTGATTCCTTCTTCCTTTCCAGAAGGATGCAATTCCCCTCTTCTGCAATCAAACAAAAACACTGTCAAAAGATATATTCTTCACAAAAACGAAAAGTATACGATAGCTTCTCTCTAATAGCACAAGATGAACTAACGATAGCCCTTCTGTCTGGTCATGTATTCAGATGGCAATTGCCAATTGTTGAATCAAATAGAGTTCGACATGTTTACGATTCAAATGAAGGATAAAATATAAAATGAAGTTTTATACTTTCAGAGCTACATCAAGTACAAAAAATAAACAGAAAGCATTCTATACTCAGAATATATCTACGATTCATAATTTCTAAATTTTGAGGTCGACAAAAGAGCTGAATTGGATATCATGATTTTGTTAGGTGGACTGAATAAATATGATTAAGGATATCGGGAGCTATAGGCTATTTAGGAGATCGATCATGAACTTATGGTTTAGAACCCCAGTCAGTATGTCTAGGTTATGGTATACAAAATAGCACACTATCTCGCTATGGCCTCTCGAATTTATGTCAGTAAGCTGAAAATTAAATGGATCATTAATGATATTGGCTCAATTTACTTGCAATAAATAATGGAGTGCATCGTAACAGAAGCTCCCAAAAGGACTATCAAATTTAGATTGCCAAAGAGGAACGAAAGCATCGATTTTTATGGAGACACTGGCAATTTTGTTGAGATTTACAAAGATATGAAAAGAAGGAAAAAACTCAACACTCTCATTATCAAAAGGGACATCCATAATAAGACCTATGATGAATTATTATAAATCATGAACCCAGAAATGAAAGCAATGCGTGATGAAGAGAAGCAATAGGAAGAAAGAAAAAGAAAATATGTGTCATTTGTCAGCAAGCCCAGAAAACTTGAGAGATTATCTCAGACAATTGATGTTCAGAGAGAAGTCCTTCAAGGACCCAACAAAAGCAAGCAACTAAATAGCAGCACATACTAATAACATCTCAAGTAACATCCTGAATTCGCAGCTAGGAATATGAGATACAATTCGATTGCTTTGAGTAATTACTCTCCGTAGAAAAGTCAGATACTAGACCAAAAAATGAACAATCATTTCAGATATCGCATGTCAAGTTAAGACAAGAAGATTTTAGGGGATATCAAACGCAAAAAGAGTTCTCAACCAAATTCCAGTTTTGAAAGCTATTTTGAAAAGAAAAAATAGAGAATCACAGGCAGCGTTCTTTACTCCACATTCTCTGATCTAACAAGGGAAAAGACAAAATAGATCAGCAAAGTGCTGTAGCACTAAAAAGTTGGGGAAAGAATCATGAGGAGCAGTTTGAAATGATATTTGCTAACTATTTGCTAATGATTGTAATAGTTGAACAATAAAAAATAGGTGATTTATCTATTGTTAAAATTATTATGATGAGAAGAAGGTACAGCAAGAAGGAGACCTCTCCCAAGAAAGATTTCATCCACACTTATCATGTCAACGAAGTTCCTCTGCCTTACTACAACCCCTTGGCTGATCCTTACCTCAAAGGTTACTTTTCCAATAGCAAAAATAAAGGACAAATCGAAAAGATGGGATTAGTATACAAACCAGAAAAGGAGTATCCATATGAAGAAAGGAGGCTGACTAATTTCAATAAATTTCTCAGAAACAACTCCTTTCTGACACCAGCCTCTCATCTCTCTGAGAAAGGATCCTTAAGGTATGGAGTTAGAAGTTCCAGTTTCTCCAATTTCCTCAATTAATAAGAAACATCAAGAAGCAAGTATGTAAAAAGAGCATTCGAAAGGGATCTTCTTGTCAAACCAGACCTCAGACTATCATGGAATAAAGATAGTTGGTCACAGAGGCCCAGCACTAACACATCTTCTCGAAGAGGTGCCTTTTCAACAGATCTCAAGCGACAGAGTTACTTCAGGCGATCGCAAAGAGCAGCCAGAAATATGATGGAAGGGAGTGGCGAATTGATTTTCTGACAGAGCTTATATTAAGAGCTATTACTAAAAGTCATTTGGCATAAAAAGTAGAACTCATTTGAAGTCTTTGTTGAACAGTTCTACTTTGAATTCCTATTCACTTAAAGGAGGTAAGTTCTTTGATTTTCGTTTAACGTTCTCTACATGCCATTCAGCTTTAAAATGTTGCCGTTGCTCATGTGCTGTTCCAAAAACTGCAGTCTATCCGCAGGTTGTGCACTTTAGTACTTTCTCTTCTGTTTTAGTATCTTTCTTTTTCTAAAATTTGACCTCCTTCTTTTCTTCCTCAACAGTGGGCTAATCTCCTTCTTTTTCATTCACATCATCCCGAACCTCAAGGGCGCTAAACTGCTCAGCTTCTAGTCCTTTGTTTTCTTCATTGACCATAACTCCAACTAAAACTTCCACAGTGACATTTCCTATTTTTTTGCAAATAGGGCTCAGCTCATGATAGACCTTAGGCTCTATGTTGTAGATTCTGCTGATTTAGGTGCCTTTGACTTACTATTGCTCGAACTCTTCAATTTATAGTTTGTGTAGAGCAGCTTAAAGGTTTGTTTTTTTGTTATTCTCAAAGGTAATTCTGATTTTCATCTAGCCTCTTGCAATTTTATATCTTTGCTGAAGCATTTTAATGCACATCAAAGCTTGCCTCTTAGCAGGTTGATCGTGTTTTACTGGAAAATGAATATCTTTGATAGCTGTTCTAATTGTCTCTGGAGTGAATCTTCTTTTGGTGACGGGATGCACACACTTTTCAACAATGATCTTGACTATGTCAGAGAGAATGGAGGAAAGATGAACTTATCTTTCCTTGTCAGATACTTGCAGTTCTCCTCTTTCTAGAATGATCTCCAATATCTCAGTTTTGCTCTTGTTGGGAAAGAATTTGTTCAAATCTGACTTTTTCGTCACTGTGCCGTGAGAGGCGTTCTCGTAGACCTCTTCAATTTGCAAAACTTCTGAGAGATCCTCTTCCAATCCACTCCTCCAATTGACAGCTTTGTTACGATAGCAAACGATTTCGAACATTTTGTTGTTGATTCGATATCGAATGTAAGCGACATTGGTTTGTTTGACGTTGGTAGAGGGCTGCTTCAACATTGGTTTATTATTCTTTGATTATATAAAAGGTTATGAATTAGTTTAAATAAGAGAGAAAATGAACAATTCTGATGGAGTATAGGAAAGAATATATTGAGTATGAATAAGGTCGAATAGAGTATATGTTCTGTTATTCCGATAGGGAGAAGTCAATATATTGATTTTAATATAGGTCTATGTCAGAAGGATTTAGAAACTACGAAGGCCAGAATACCATTCGACCTTTGATCCCTCAAACCACATCTTTCAACCAACTACCAGTGTTTCAAGGAATGCACAGCCACGCAACAATCAACAGTCTTTTTGATCACTATGTTCGATTGATTCGAGAAAACAACATTTTGACCAACCAACTCAAGCTAATCAACACTTAGAAGGATACTTTGTCCTAACGCTTCGACCAAATGAAAGTAAATAAATCGAATATGTAGAGTGATCAAGATAAAAAGAAGAGACACAGGCGAACTGCAGACGAAATCAAAAGAAACCACATATGTCCAATAAAAGTGTGTGGGAAGAGCTATGGCTCTGATGGCTCACTATTGCAGCACATAAAACTAAAACACCATGAGTTTTACCAGTCTGACTAGTATTAAACCTTATTGCTGAGCAAGCAAAAGAAAAAGAACAAGGGATCCAACAGTGACAGTGATAGTTAATCAGAGTGATGGATTGATGAACAATATATTTATCATCAGTCAAGCATGCTGCTCACGATATTTTCGTCAATTGCTGCAATGATCAGCATCTGGTAATCTACATCAATACAAATGTACTTAGTTTTTGCTCAACCTCGACTACCTTGCACCTAAGTTTGCTGTCCTTATCGATTTTTAGCTCTTCCCTGAACATATAGATGTTTTCGTTGGCTCTGAACTCGCAATCAGCATCAGGCATTCTCGCCCTCGGAATCAAGACTGAAGCATGCCCTATTTTTCCCTTGATGCACCCATCGCTGATCTCTGAAACAATGATATCAATGATGTCGTTCTTTTCAGCTGGGTAATCAGATGAGTACGTTTGAAAGAAATGGCGCTAAAGGTGATGAGGACTGTACATCCATCAACATCAACTTTGGGAACTCCAATATCAATTCCTGCGTTTGATTTAGCGTTGGGATTTTTGCTGACTTGCAAGATATATCCATACTCCTGCATGCACCTTCCTTCAACTTTTTCCTTCAGCTTCTTGAGTATTTCTTCATCATTTTGCAAACGATCCATGTTGTAGTGGCTGAACAAAAGCTAAGTTTTCAGGTTACGATTGATGTAGAACATAAGAGACACGAACTTTGAAAGGTGGTTATTATGATTTTTATATAAACTATTGAATTAATTCAAGTGATAGGGATATTTTAATAAGTCAATGAATGAGTTTAGAGTCATTATTTATCGCCTTACTCGACCTCATTCTGGAAGCATTGATAGAAACGGTCAATCAGCTCTTTCAGTCTTTCCGAACGGCTTACCATCAATTCACGAGGCTTGATGTCCCCATCAAATTCAAACTGAACAATGTTGTAAATCACTTCAGCCAATAACTTCTCAGATAGAATTCTAGTTAGCCAGACAAGCAAAATCTTATTGAAAAGTGTCACACCTGAGTAGAAATGACTGTACCTTCATATTCAATGTGGAATTTGCTTCTTTTGTCGGGAGATGTCATGAAAGTATGAATACTGGCAAAGTTATAGCTATCGAGGTTGTCTTTGTAGAGCGCACTTTAAATCGGATCATAAAATTATGGCAAGTCATTCTGAGCAACTATTTGGTTAAAAGCTCTCAAACCCAGGAGATATTTGTGCTTATTTTAAGTCAACTCGTCCTACTTGCTGAGCCAGTCCTCAACAGTGGCAACAGCGCTGTCTAGACGTTAGATGGGATTTTCAACATAAACAATAAGTTCTTCGGCTTTTTTTGTTTTGAGCGTCCCTGAATAATTCTGATGATTACCAAGAAATTAGATCAGCTCATTTTATCTTTTCATGGCTTAAATTTGTGACTAGTCTTTAGTCTCATTTTTCTTGATGCGAGGCCTTCCTCTATTCTTGGAAGGTCCTTCGAAAAGTTTACCGTTGTGAATGGAATTTTCAGGAAATTATCCACCATGAGATTTTTTGCAGTGATTATAGAATGCCGTATATGAGTGGTAAAATTTTCCGCAGGGAGGATCTCCACATTTATAAAGATCATTCTTTCCTTCTTTTTTGCCTGAATGATGATAGGCTTACTTTTCTGTTCGGACTCGTACTATTGTTTCGGTCTGAACTCAAGGTCATCATCAGAATTCTTGTTATTCTTGGGCATATGAGAATAGTAGAATCAATTATAAAGAGGAGCATAATTGAATGCTTTCAATAAAGGATTTTAGTAATATTTCTGACTTTAAATGACATATTTTAAAGCATTCACTGAGGGTTGCAACTTATACCGCCCTATTGCCCCTCCTACTATTCGCCAACATCTTACTCCTTCTTTCCTCCTTCCTCATTGGTGTTAAGCAATTACCTGTCAAAATCGTCAAGCATTTCGTACTGATCATCCTTTGGACGCTAATTTATCTTGCCCGGAAGAGCTGATGTCAAAACCTTCAGCTGTTCAGGGTTCAGCTCACCTCTTTTTGGCATAATAACTTTAAACTCAATTACAAGGTTGCCTTTAGAAGCTGGCTAGTCAAAGAAGGGCATACCGAGCTACTTAACAATCTTTTTGCTGCCATCTCCTATAACATCTCCCGGTCTGGTATAAATTGAATGTTTCTTGCCATCGAGATGTGTAATCTAGAAATTAAAACCGAGCAAAGCTTCAACCAAAGAAACCGACTTTTTGATGAAAAGGTCAGCACCCTTACGGGTGTAAACATCATGAGGAGCCTCCTTTACGTATAGCATCAAATCACCTACTCTGAGGCCATTGACTTCATTACCTTATTTCTCGATTGTTATCACATGACCAGCAGGAGCTCCAGGGGGAATTGGAACCTCAAGGTTGATACCCTTCTTGACTATTCTTCTTCCCTCACAAGTGGGACATTTCCCTCCTTATCCAAAAATATCCCCCATTCCATTACAATTCTCACAATTAACCTCAGCTTGAGTGTACATGCCAGGACCAACTTGCATCATCTTGACAGTGGCGCCTTGGCCTTTGCAATCAGGACATTGAGAAACATCAGGACCTCCTTTGCCATCACAAACATCGCAGAGTCGGGCTCTTTAGTGAAAAAGAGGCATGTTTCCTCCAGTGTACAATTTATCGAGAGTAACCTCAAATTATTTTCTCATGGGCTGCATCTTAGGTTATTGTTTCGGACCTTTCTCTTGCTGACCTCGCATCATTTCGAATATTTCTGAATAATTGCTTCTTTACTTTTTTGATCAGCAAGACTTTTATCGTAATTTTTGCGCTCGGCTGGGTCTGAGAGCAACTCGTAAGCTTCTTCAATTTCATAGAGCTGATATTAAAAAGATAGTACCTTCTACTGATCGGCTTCTTCACCTTGGCTGTATTTTTATTTGAGCTCTTTATACTTCTTAGTGATTTATTCAGTCGAAGCATCTTCCTCAACTCCGAAGATTGAGTACAAAGTCTCCTCTTGTTCTTATTCGTCTGGGTCTGATTTGAGATAATGATTACGTCCTTGTTGCCCAAAACCAAAGGGAAAACCTCCTCCGAAAAACATCAACTATAATTAAGTAAAGATTTAATATAAGAGAGTGGATAGTACCAAAGTAAGTAATATTTAATCATTCTCATTCGGCGTGATGGAGAGCTTCATAGATCGTCCAACATATGCCAGAGTTAATGGGCTTTCGTACCAACCTAGGTAAGAACCCATAGAAATAACCTCTGGCACCATGCTGGCGGAAGTACTTCAAGGAGAAGCTAAAAATCGACTCATTAAGACGATTTAAGCTTACCTGAGAGCGGATCACCTCAAACGGTTGAGAGACGGTGATAGCTACGACACCTGCAACAAAGGCAGGAATGAAGGTAGAATTTGTATTATAATGTTCCATGAGGATTGAATCCTTCAAATATCGGAAGGTGTTGTAGTGGAAGAATGTATAGATGCTCTATCTGACCAGAGATGAGCCCAGGCCTCGAAGGGAGTCCCTCATTGGATTTTTCATGATTATGTTGATTTCTTCCATGATACTAGCAGAGCTTATTTTTTCTATTCTAGTTTTGAGCAAAGTGATAGGAGCCTAGAATATCATGGCCACCAGTTTTGCAGAAACAGCACTGATAGAGTAGTTAACGTATTTGTTGATCTTTGGAAAAATAGAAGATAAATGAGATTCATAGTGTCGGAGCATAGTTGTGTAGAGGGTGAAACCATATGCTTGTCTGACAACTGCCAAATAACTGAATATAGAACAATGTACCTTCCGCGCATATAGGACTTCCATCCATTCTCGATGATCTTTTTATGAAGATCACTATAGACGAGAGTGGGAGTATTAATCTTGTTTGTTTTCATCACCTAAAGAGGCTGGGTAAGGAAAGAAGCCACGGCTCCTGCGGTGCCAGTGGGGAGAAGCTTCATAGCGGTAGATTCTTGATGGAGAGCTGATGCCATAAACTTTAACAATAATTATGATTTTACTGTAGATGGAAGCTATTAAGCTCAAAACCTTTAACTACAATATCTTTTTCTTCCTCACCATAGAGCTAAGGTTTTGTCAATTCTGTATCTTTTCAGCCACAAAATTATTAAAACTATTGCTTGCGTATGATTTTTTTTTGTAACACCTCTAACTTTTATTTGTATTAATATTAACTACAAATGGAGCAAACTTCAGGAAATCTTTGATTCATCAGAAGGATGTACTCTAAATCAAATCCATTGTTTGATTTAAGGCTCCTTCTTTTCTTTTCATGATCATTTTTATCTTAGTCTTACAAAAGGCCAGAAAACTGACAAAACGTTTTTTTTGGTTGCCAAATAGCTATTTATGTGCGGGGATGCTACCTCTACATTTGCCCAGAAATCAATAAAAATTGACGATGAAAAATAATTAAATATAGCTTAGAACGGTATAGAAACAGTGGTTACGAGGTCAGATTAATACCTATCTAATGATGTAGTAATATTGATATAATAAAAGTAAAGGGCAGTAATATATCTTGGAAGAAATTTCTTCGGATTTGCGTTAAGTGTCAAAAAAATGATTTGTCTATTTTTGACAATTTCCATGTTTTTTCTTAGAGTGTCAGTCTGAGATGCTAAAAGTACTCATATCGACAAATTTATACTATCATATCTGAGCCTATTATATCTCTCATATCTTGCACCCTAGACAAGAATTCGGAAGCTTTCCTTACAAGCGAAACCCACATCGCCCAGCAAATAACAGCTCCTGTAAGCATGCCAGGATGACTGGGAGGATGAATGACTGATGGCTATATGGTTGATGGGGAATGAAGGATAAGAGGCAGGCGAAAGAGAGGAGTTTTTATATCCGGGGGTGAGGATACGTGATATAGATTTCTTCAAAATATTTTAATTTGGTTAAGTATGAGGTTAGAGAGCTGATAGTGTTTAAAATATCTTCTATACTTTTGATGCGAGGGGAGTCTACTGAACTGCGAGAGAACATGGGAATATCTCGACAGCTCACCAAATCCACCAACACACCACTTGAACTTTCTAAACGAAACGAGTAGATGAGTTTGAGGGAGACCCTATACACTCTCGATAACCAACACTCCTTTGATCTCTTAAAAGGATAGGAGTCGCTAAGTCAAGATTTGCTCTGCCAAAGAGCTCTCTTAGCTCATTAACTTAACCAGCACGATCACTGTATTGATTTCGCGAAGAAGGCCTTGTTCTCTTTGCCGCGCTGCCGTTCTTGTTTGGAGGTATATTTGTCTCACGTCGAGCACATACCTTCCGAATAGCTACCATTGAGTTAGTAGTTGCTGTTAGCTATAGAATAATTTGGAGGACAGCTTACTTGTTCTTTGCCCAAACTCCTCTAAAGGTCTCCTAATTGTTCAAGATACTTTAATTTGGTCTAGACCCTAAAAAAACAAGGTTGCATCATCAACAAAATTGCCATTTTGGAGGCTAGATCCTATCGAAAAATGATAGCTACTCACTAAATTCACAAGAATTAGCAGTTGCTCTTTGTCCCTCAGAGCCAGCTTATTACTCTCGAACTCTGCCGTTAATTGCCTGAGATTCAGAAACTTTTGGCTAACAAACTAAGTCTGAAATCCCCCAAGCACACGATGCTAGCTATATTCTTGCTGACCCATTTCTAAAAGGGAGCAGATTCTCCTTTTTATCGATATTTATGCACACTTCCAACAGACTTCAGCTCTTTTCCCTTCAATTACTCTGAACAGCTACTCAAAGAGCTGAAAGGTACTTCCTTCTTGGATCTATTGGAGCACAAGAAAACAGACATGAGGAAAGATTATGAGGTCCTGCTCGGTATTGATTAAAGTTTTGGGCGCTTCGGTTTCGATAAATTTTGTGAGGCTAGGATGCTGGTGAGCTCAAGAGTGTTTGGGATAGTGATATAGCAAGTAAAGACAGATGCTTTGGTTCCGATGGCAGATATGTTGAATCATCGACTTCCAAAACAGACAAGCTGGTACTATGATGACCTTTTGGGAGGCTTCGTGGTGTAATCGACAAGGGAGATTGCTCAGGGAGTATAGGTATTTGATTCCTACGGTCAGAAGTGCAACTCTCGTTTTTTGCTGAGCTACGGTTTTGTATAACCCAATAATACGCATAACGAGGTGGTAAATCAAATCATTATATAGCTTATCGATATCAACATAGTGGAGTCCTATCAACGGAGCCCCAAAACAGCCAAAATAAGAATCGGGCGCTTTCTTGACTCCAGAGGCTTTCAATAATTATTGGGTTTACTGCGAGCTACTGTCGATCCTGAAAGCTTTAAACGATAAGAAACATAATAATAAGTACCCGTCGGAGTGTAATTCCTGAAGCAGACTCCCTTCAAAAGTAAAGAGAATGAAGCTATGGTGTGGAGGACAGTATAATCGATCATGACTGAAAAACTTAGACAGTACCCTACCACGCTGGCATAAGACAAGAGACTGTTAGCTGAAAGCAAAGACTTCAACCTGTCAAATGTGATTATTCTGCGTCGAGGCTAAAAGCAAATACTGTCATTTTATCAGACCATGAGCAGAGTGATGGTAAGAGTGATGAATGAAGAGGGTCGTACAGGTGATCTTTTAAGCTACCGGACCTACTTAGAGAGCATAGGATAGTGGAAGGAGGAGTGATTTGATTTTCTATATGTTTCTTCGAGTGACTATGCTATCTTATTGTAGAGTGTTATTTTTGAATAATATAGCAAATAAATATTATTTTGAATGGAAGGACGAAAATCGACGGTTGTTTGATTTGTTGAAAATTGTTACAATTAGAAATGATATATGGGCATATCAGAATAATTAAATTCAAAGATATACTTTAGTAAAATGGGAAACCAGTGCTAGTGTGTTCAGGTTGGGCCAGAAGTGTCCCAGGATAGCATCGATAAAATCAGGGATAACTTTTATCTAGGACTAATGCAGCAGAAAATAGATATCAATGAAGCCCAGAAAGTTAAGATAAATACATTCATCAATGACCCAAGCACCTTTTAAGCCAATAACACCAACCACCTACTTTTTATCAAAGATGAAAATGGAGTCGAAATTAAATTGTACAAGATTATCAACACCACTATTTATGAAGCTTTTATTGTGGTCAAATTGATTCGAGCTGATCAGTCGCAAATAATAGATCGACAAGATAAGTTTAGAGGTTTGGTTGTTTACAATAGTGGGTTCTATGCGGGTTAAATAGCAGCCAACTATCCAGATGGAATGGGATCTTTTTACTTTATGACTCAAAATATGAAAAATATTGTTGTCAAAGGAATATGGCATGAGGGTCGAATTGATGAAGTTAGCGTTTTCAGATAGAACATCAAACAGCTTGAAATATAGCTTAAAAGCAAAGACAAGGCTAAACTAACGTTTTTTGACCCTCTAAACAGCAATAAACCTTTATACTACGAAGGAACTATCAAATGGAATATTGGTGATTAAGCAGTTTACTTTTCCACAATAATGACAGGAAAGGGAAAAATTTACTTCCCGAACGGTGACGTCTATGAGGGAGAAGTGTTAAATAGCAAAATGCACACAGGATCTGAAGGTGAGTCGGTTTATTATTCTGAATAATCTAAGACGAGATTTTTTGGCTGTTTCAAAGAAGGGAAACGCTGTGGAAAGGGAAGACTATAGATTCAGGTGGATAAATTCAAAGAAGTTGAGGACTAGATTTATGAACTCAATGTTGAATATTACAACGGCAAGTTGGTTAGAGCAGGTTAACTCAAAAGTACAATTTCTGGCTAACATTGGCATTAATTGGTGTTCCAATAAGTCAGCAAGTCTGCTAAAAAGTAGCTTTCTTGATTTTATTTAACAGCCAACAGCAAAAAAGATATTTGATGAAAGGGTATATATGCTAATTAAAATTAGCACAAGTTAAGTATAATATTATGCCCAAGAAGATCTAAGAGGGGAAAAAGGTGAGCAAGATAAAGTATCAAGCTTCTGAGGAAGAGGAAGAGCTTCACGAAAATGAGAAAGAGGAGGAGCAGTTACAGAGCGAACTATGCGAATGCCCATGTGGGACAACATTTAAGGGAGTAAACCAAGTTTATAAACATATTAAAGGCAGACACTAAAATAAAAGGGAATACATGGATGGCATAATGAACCCAAATAAGAGAAAATAAAAGGTTCCCCAGGTTAGAGGTAGTTGGGTTGAAACTGACAAAGAGCAAAGCCAATTTTATGACTTGACCTTTGAAACAATGTTAGAGATATAAAAAAGATGGAGACAAAA
>Ga0100379_10004577_pt1 | contig 12120 bp, 14 predicted proteins | sample CryGeymeta201503_FD_80418 | JGI IMG/M metagenome (GOLD analysis project Ga0100379, IMG submission 80418) | Groundwater microbial communities from Crystal Geyser aquifers in Utah, USA - Crystal Geyser metaG 2015-03 | ecosystem: Environmental > Aquatic > Deep subsurface > Groundwater | place...
GAATGAAAATCCTACCAAACGGAAGATTTGTGGGTCTGACAAAAGAGAGCATCGAATACGGAGTGGTCAAATTATAACAAAAAGCAGAAGTCAATTGTAAAATATCGGCTCAATCGACCTTAAAGTAATAATGTCATTAACAACAGAACTGTCAAAATAAAAGCGAACCTCACTGCTTGCAACCAAGATCGTTAGCTCTATGAAACATACTGTGCCTATTAAAAGACCTTCGTTTTGCAAGAAATGCAGTTGACTGTCAGTGCTCCCCTTGCCAACATATTATGGACGGGTATGCTCTTCTTCATTTTGCTTATTGTGCTGGGCATCATCATTCTATTCGCGTAACTCTATTGACATTCAGCATGCAACGAAATAAGGAAGAGGAAATCAAACGACTCGAGCAGTATTTCGACTAGAAGAGAAAAAGATAAAATGAGTAACCTCCTCCATCTTCCGAACGCAGAACTTTCAGCAATATGATGTGATCTAATCATCTTTAGACAATACAATCTCTCGGTCCATATTTGGGCATGTATTATACTATCGAGGTCCTTCTGTTGAGGTTGGCATGTGTATGGTTGAGCTACTCCTCCTCTTTTTCTTACTTTTCCTTCATTAACTGGAGTAAATCTCTTTCTTTGTTGCAACATTTCCTAGCAAACCTTTTGAAATCGGAGTGGTATTGTTCAATTTTGTTATTGTTGAGACCCCACCACACTAAATAGAATACGGGAGTCATCGTTATGACAATTAGGAAGAGTTCAACAATCATTTGTTTCTATTCTAATTTGAAATAATAATAGAAAGTAAGATCAGCCATCAGTAAAAGTTATCTCATGTTTTTTTTTGTAGAGTTCCTACCGGAGAGATTTGAACTAGGATTTATCAATTATTTGTTCTTGTTCGGCCAAGGGTTCCAGAAAGAGGCGGGTTACTGCTATCAGTCCGATGACTGCTAAGATGGGAATAATCTCGGGTATGAGTTCAGTGAAGGACACCATTGTGCTTTGTTTATATAAAGATTATATAAATAACCAGAAGTAAATCAGTCGTCATTTCTGACTATATTGAATGCATTTTTACTGCAGTAGCTCAACTATTTTCCCGTTGGCTTGGCGTAGTTTTGTCTTGAGACGAGTGACCTGTAAAGTACAGGAGCATTTGTTAACAACACAGTGACCTTTCTCAGGATCTTATTCTTCATTTGGACTGGGAGGTCTTTCTCTTCCTTTGGAGCGAGTTCTAATTGGACTATCAGGTAAGTACATGGAACTTGTTTTAGTACGTTGCTAAGGTGCCTGTTTGATGTTTTGCTGCAAATTGAGAGAAGTTTGAGTCAAGTGATCGATAAATGATTCTTAGAGCTTTTGATTTCTGATTTTGAGTTCTCTAGCTTATTACTCCAATCTTCTGATGTCACCTTTGTACATATCAGCAATGAGTTGTTTCTACTGTTCTTTATATATTTTTTATTTGTCGTTTTCTCTCATCAGCTATTCATTTTCCTGACGAAGTTTGTTCACTTGATATTCATAATGTTTCTTCCTTTCTTGTTGATGTTTCAGATCTTCTTTCAATTTTTGGACATTTTCTTGTAATTTCTTCTCATTTTCACTCTCGAAGTGCTTAATAGCATTCAAGTTCACAATATCCTCTTGTTTTTATCTAAGCTCAAGCTTCATTTTTTTATTCTCACTTTTATGAGTTTTTAGTTACATGCTCATTCTCTAAATAATCTCATCTTTCTCACTCTGTAGCTCGAATAATTGTCTATTCTACTTCTTCAGGCTCAGCACAAGATTTTATTCTTTTTGTTGCTTCTTGCACTGATATTGATATTTTTCTATCTCAGCTTTGAGAGCACTAAGTTCACTCTCGTATTTTTCTGCTTGGTACTTCAATTATCTCTGATGTTGTTATGCTTGGATGGCCAGCTATTCTTGCAAAAGCTCAATTTGCTGAGTCATCCGGGCACATTTCGACCATGCCATACTATTGGCACTAACTTTATTCTATTTATCTTGATGATTGTCTTCCATGAGTACTTTAAACATTTCCAATCTTTCATTCAGCTCTGCACTCTAACCTTCTTCACTATATGATTCACCCAGTTCTTAACCATTTCTTTCGATTTATCGTTATTGATTTCGTATTTTGATAAGGTTATCAAGCATGATGCTGTTCCTAAGTCCCTCAAACATAATTTAAAATCCAAACGTTAATAAGATTAAAACTAAATCAGCTTTTATCACAGTTTGGTTATCCCGATTATTTTCTGTTACTAGAAAGCTACAAGGAATAAATGTCCAGGGGGTTAACCATGAAACGGCCTCCTTGTTGGCAGGTTTTTTATTAATACCATACTGAGGGTCTGACTGAATATTATTTTTAAGTGGATATATCGAAGATGGAGGCACCTATCCAATGCAGAGAGTGTGGAAATTGGTTCCACGAACGAGATATTGATTAACATAGAAATCTCCATGTCCATCCCTCGGAACTCGCCCCTAGAACTAGATAGCATGGTATGAGAAGAATGGAATATACTGGCGCCAACCATTACTAAGCCACCAGCGAAACTACTGATATCGCACTCAGATCTCTCCTTCCCTAAGAAATTCCTCAGGATTAAAGGGAAAAAGCTAGAGTGGGACTTTACGATAACGAAGATGATGCTTTCGGAAGAAACGGAAATGATGGCTACGATCCCAATGACCCCAACAATAGAGGTCGACAGGGAGGTTCCAGATACAAAAATTACAGAAACAAGGATAAACTGGACCTCAATTCAAATCTTGCTAACGCTTCCCTTACCAACAGAGATGAACTCAACAAGCTCAACATCGAGAAAAATGTCGAATTGAAACAAGTTAGAACACAAGTTCCAAGGAAAGAGATCAAAAAATATCAAAACGATCCTTACTCTCAAAAACAAATCAGAGATTTTGGAGGCTAACCACAGAAATTCCCAAGACAACCTCAAAATCAACCCTATGGAGGATCGGGTTATCGAATCGGTTCTGCTGATGAACCTAATAACAGAGATGGTAGAGATGGTGATAAAAATAATGATGATCCCAACCGTGGTTACTACGGTGGTGCTGGTGATGGTAGAAACAGAGACGGCGAAAAGAACAGAGAGCCAGAAAATTAATAGGGATACAAAGTCATGAGAGACAACAATGCTTCAAGAGGACCAGCCAAGAAGGAAGCTATTTTTGTTCCCATCAACCGTCGCACTAACGATCCTAACCAATACGGCCTTGTCGACACCAAGCTTAACGGAGACAGAAGAAGAGACAGAAGATAATACCCTGAATAAGCTTCTGAATAAAATGATGTCAAGAAGTACAGAAGGTAAGAGCCGCCTGTATATGCTGAATCCAGGGTTTCGGACTACAAAGAGCCTGAAAAAGATAGAAGATACTATGGTGGATAGGAGGATTCCAGATAGTTCCCCCACAGAGGCAGAGAAGGAGAAGAGGCCTATCCTCGTGGTGGATACTACATCGTGAAGGAATACCCTAGAGAACAAAAGAGAGATTATCATGATCATGGCCTTCATCCTCACGAGTGCCCAGATTGTCATGGTTTCCACTGCCGAACCTGCGGAGCTACCATTCCTCCTCAGTACAGACCTTTCTGGGATTAAGATGAAAGCCCTGAGATGATTGAGTTCTACAAGAAAAGAATCAGAAACGAGCGTGAACGTGAGAGAAAGCAAAGAGGTGATTGCAAGAATTGTTGCCACCCTGGTTCAAAGATTTCAGAGAGAGACAGAGGATCCGAAAGAGGAGGAAGGTGATTATGATCTTGAATGCATATGGATCTTTATTCATATCATATTGATAGCTTTCACATGTTCTTATGCTTCAGCTGAAGAAGCACCGTTTGGTGATACTTTGTCCCCATTGTAAATGAATACCAAATCACACTGTTGTTGCCTTTTTTGATCCTCGAAGTAGCACATTCTCGTCAGAATATTAAATCTTTCAACACCTAGTTTCTCAAGCGAGTTGAGATGTTATTTATGCATTTTGATGGTTGTTTAGTACAAAGGAGTAATAAAGTAAACTTGATGTTCAGGGAATCTACCTAAAACATTCTGGAGAATCTTCAAGGGCAAGTATTTTTATGTGATTATTCCGACTGCTTTGATACTCATAAAAAATCAAATAATGAGGCCTATAATTTAGGCAAAAGATGTCAGATGTTCACATGGTATTTTCAAACATTTCTTCTTGTGATAAGTCAGTAACTTCATCACTATGTTGTACAACATTTGATTGGTTATCAGTAAAAATTCACACTCATTTTTATCGATGACTTCCCATGGACTTTTGAGGAAAGAAACGATGTTTTCGTATATGTTTCTTTTGAAACCTTTGAGGTTGGAGAGATAGGATAGCATTTTTTTCAGAAAGTTTTTATCTTATTCTGATAATTATTCGTCATTATTGGGGTAGGGAAGTAGTTGGTAGTTGTAGCTTTAGCTCAGTCCACCAAAAAGAAAGAGATGCTAGGTTTGAAACAAAAAGTTTCTTATTGGCTTATTTTTCGGTTATTTTCTCTAGTTGCCTTCGGTGACATTTCTATTGAGGTTGTTTTTCTTATTTTTCTTTTTTCTGATGTTCTTGGATAATCCATCATCTTTGAGATTAAGTGAGCCATCTTTTATTTGAGGTTGGCTTGCTATTTGATTGCTACTAATTAAAATAGAGTCATGTTCGATGATAGGCTATAGTTTATTGGAAAGCTCTTTTCCATTTCGATTCAAGTGGTTCATTGTATGACGTTCTGCCTTGATATTATCTAAACCTTAACCTTTCAGCATACCATTTCTGTAAAAAGGGTTGCCATCATCTTCTGTTGTATTGTATCTTTATAATTTAAGACGAAGTTGGTCAAGAGTAGATTTTTTCATACCTATATTTTATGCTTGGCATTACTCTGAATTGAGGAAGTTGGTGAGGTCAAAATTGGACATTGACAAATTGTTGAGGTTGCTATAGCTGAAAGAATTTGTGATTTATTGAGGAAATACATTATTTGAATTGGTGTGAGAATCCATTTCCTAAAGTTTTGAAGTTTTTGACTTGTTGAGGGCGTATTATTGATCTTTATGTTTTTTGGAAATAAAATAGGTAGTTTTATCGCTTCTTATTTCTTTGCTGGTCTATGCCTTTCTCTTTCTTTGTTATTTGCTTAGGCCTTTGTCTTATTTTGGAAGATGTTTAAAACCGCTTGGCTTATGATTTTATTTTGGATTGTCTTCAATAATTTAGTCTTGTTTTTGTGGGTTTCCATTTTTGTCTTTAGTTTTTATTTTTTTGACAGTGCGAATAGCTGCATTTGAGGTTTTTGGAGGTGGACTTCCAAATTTCAAGATATTTTTGTTGGATACAGACCTTGAGTTTTAAGGTATTTTTTAAAGAGATGAGTCCATGAATTTCTTTGAAGATTTAATACGTTTATGGGAAGACCGAGCTTCATTTGTATCAGTTGAATCCCATAACAGATCGCTCAAATCCCACTGGCATCCTACTTCCTTAGTTGACCCTTTTTATACTTCCTCCTCCTCTTGTTCATAACTATTGTGATATATGTCTTCTTGTTCTGGCACCCGAGGCGGATACTCTTGAAGAGATTGATCAAATATATTTGCAAGTTCCGATTGTCTGGTATATCCTGTTTGGCTGGCAAAAGTCGATATTTTTTTCATGAGCATGCTCCCTTTAGGTCTATTCATCAGATGAGGGATCATCGCTATTCTTTAGAATTTTTATTAATAGTTGGTGTTAGACTATTCAGTGTTCATACTCGATCGGTTGTTGTCTTAGTTCGATTCAGTTGCAAGTTTATTGAGGGAAATATTGTTGTGGGGCAATTTACGGACTTGTTCTGTTCGGATCGAGTCACTCTTTTGATTTTTTCTAGCAAAATTGGAAATATTTTTAGCTTGATGAATCTGTTGCTCAGCTGAACTTAAATGAATCTGAGCTGTGTGATATAGTTCAGTGACAGCATTTTTTTCAATTGTCAATCTTTTGTTTTCTTCCTTCAGTTTTGCAATCACAATATCGTTTGAGATCGGTCTGTTCACTAATGATTTTTTGGAATTCCCCAAACAATAGCTTAGTTGTTCGGTGATAACAAATTATGGATGTGGCGTTCTAAATGCTCCATTTGTCTTAAGCAGTTCTTTTTTCAAAATTTATTGCATTTTTGGCAGACAGCGTTGTCCCATTTTATTTTTAACTTTGAGAACCAGTTCTTCTAATAATTTGAGGGTCCTTTCTTAACTTTTATTCATGTGGTCTTTTTCGATTCGATGTGCCACATTTTCATAACCTTGAATACTTTCCTACATCTCTTGGATAACTCTAGTTAGATAGTTGACAGAACCTACGTATTCTTTCTACTCAGGGGGTTCGAAAGGTTCAGTAGCTTCCTATTTTTCGTTCATGAGCTCTTCATCAAAAAGCTAACGCCAGTTCATCGGTCCTACAATTTATTTTTTCGCTTATCTGATCACCACTTCCTCCACATGGTTATGACAAATCTTACAGCTATTTTTGTAATTTGCCAGCTCGTTTTCATACACCTATTTGTTCTTTATTTTTTTCAGCAGTTCGACTTCGAAGCCTCCTATCCAGCTATTGATATTTTTAAAGAATGTTTTAGAACTATTGAAAATTGTACTTCTTTGCTTGTGCATCTACTTGTTGAGTGTGCCCACCATTTACTAGGTGGCTTGCTGGTGCTCAAGAAAAGCCAGCTGATCGAAACAATCGGACGTATGTTACAACAGAGTAGAAAGCTGATGTTGGCTAGGCATTCCTTTGTTAAATTGGTGGTTGTTGCGATTGATTAATTTGGCCAATTATTCCGCCCGTTGCTGAAGGTAGTCCTTAGAATTCAGGCTCGATTTGCTATTCGTTCTATCAAGCATGCTTCTTGTTTGTAGTTTTATAAACTTACTTGATATTCTATAAAAGAATCATATTTCGATTTGAACCATCTTCATCAGCAAAAATCATTCATTCTTTTCTTTATTTTTTTCTGATAATGATCCCTTCATTAAGCCTAGTGATAATAATAAAGTTAATAAACGGAATATGACGGATATGCCAAAAAGTGGACTGAAATTAAGGAAAAGAGTTTGTTCGTCGCATATTGATAATTAGCTGGAACAAAGCAACCTCAGACATCGGGTTAGTGCCACCACTTTTGAAACAATGTTCGATAAGGAAGATATCGATTCTATGGCGAATGTTACTTACTAAAAAATACTCAAGAGCAAAACCAATTTAAGCAAAATCGAAACAGAAAACTTCTAAGAGTACATTGAGCACGAAATGGAAGTCGATCGTATTTCGATGCTTGACAATAAATTAAGAGAGAAGATGGATGTGAGGGACAAAAGAATAAAAATACCCTTCGAAAGTCAGATCTATTGCAGTTTTGAGAATGGCACTCGTAAATTTAACTGTTAACTCTTTTTGTAATAAATGAGAGATTGGCTGGTCGATGTCATCTAAATTACTACCTCTGTAAGTTTTAATTACTTCAAGCATAATGAGCTAAACCTGAAGGAAATTAAAAATTATACCTGTAAGAATATATTGCTGAATATCAAGGAAATGTTCGAGAAGTACGATAAGTTGTCGCTGGAGAACAGATATTAAATCATGAAATTTGTAAATTTAGAATCCCGTTAAATTTTTGATCACATCATGTACAAGTATCCTCAGAACAGCGGAAGAAATGCCTCTAAACAGGTGAAATCAAAAATACCAAAAATAGACAATCGCTAAAATGACTAGTTCGATTTCCTGAAAATCAACAATATCAACATCACCTACAAAGAAACTGAGGATTACACTGAGGATATAATGAAGGTTATCAACAAACTTATATCTTTTAGTGGATAAACCTTCGATATGAGAGATTAGATGAAGGAAAGCAATTTTGAGGTGTTTTTGGGTGTGATGGAGTATATCTTTGAGGAAAGTCCTCATCAACCTGTCTGTAGAACTTTGGATGGGGTTGTCGAAATATTTAATTAAAGATCAGGGTTGGTGGAAAATTTGAAGGGGATTAGAAATTTAGCAAGTTTTGCATTCAAATTGGGGGAATCTTTGATTGCCAAGGAGTCGACTATTTTTGATCGTAAATAGAATATTACAAAATAGGTCAGCAACAAAGATTATGTGGTTGGAGTCAAAATACCTCCAGGAACCCGTCAATTCAGCTAATAATAAATCGAAGGCTGCATGTTCAGGTCTCACGACACCTCAATTACGCGTATTTTAGCAAAATGGGCCGAATAGCTTTATGGTAAATTGATCAATGCTGAAGAGGTAATTTACACTAGATTGTACAAATTCAAGGACAACAAGGGCAAGCTGGTCAATTTGAACATGGATCTCAGGGAGGAATTGTATCTAGCTTCGAGAGAGGCGCTCAAACATGCAAAATCATACATTAAGTATCTAAGAAATGAAAATATATATCTGCAAACTTTATTTTCTGGTGAGAAAAATCAAGGAAAATACTCCAAATTAGACACGAAAATAGGCACATTTGCGGCCAAGATAAACTAAGTCAGTAGTCAATACATTTTCAAAAATATCAATAAACTCATTCATTGTTTGTTGACAATCCCCAAGGAAGCAGCAAAGCAAAGGACAAACAAGGCTGAAATATAACTCCTATAATCTATTAATTTAGTGACTCTGAAAATAGGAGATTTGCTCAGATGCAAACATTCCTGTAGTTAGCAGGAGTTTTTGAGAATTATTGAGGTTTTGTAAGAAATTCATATCAAAAATCCAGAAATAATGAAAGTGGTGAGGGTCAAGAATCGTTTAGATAGAAAGGATAACGATATCCTAATCAATGTATTCTGGATGAGCAAAATATAATGTGAGATTCAGCTGTCAATCAAAGGAAATGTCAATGCAACTGAGCACAAATACGGATAGTTCTGCCACCTGATCTACTAAATCACCAGAGCAAGATTAGGCCCCATATCTGAAATGAGTTCGATCATATGCCAGCATGATCCTTTGGCCAGTGGATATTCTAAACAAAAATCACATGGTCCCTTATTAAAGACTGAATATTTGACCAACCATCGAAAAAAGATGTTATTTTCAAGACTAAAGGAATAGATAATTCTAAAAAAGAAGCTGAAAATAGGGAACAACACAGATCTTCCCTTTATCTGTCGCACATGCCGGAAATTGACAGTTCTAAGCAATCCCGAATTTTTATACAGAGACGGTACAGATATATAAATCTAATGCAATTAATGTAGATATTAATAATTACGATCGCAGAAGCCCGTTGAAGCCTATCACCACATAATCAATTAATCTTTCCATGACAAAGATGAACAATCTAAGAAGTTCTTTGTCGATCATATCAATTATTGGAATCCTGAGCATTTTATCAATAGTCTCAAAAAAACTGAAGTCTCCAGTCTGCAATCATTCGAGATCATCCCGACTTCGGGACTTCTTATGACTATGCACCAGAAGAAACCCAAACTGATGCTCTTCTCGACAGTTGTTGATAAAGATGCTGGCAGGTATATATTTGCCAATGTGTCGAAGGTTGGAAGACAAAGGATCATTACTAGCTTGGCTATGAAGCATGAAAAGATGAGGCAGATTGAGGCTGTTAGGGAATAATTGAAAAAATTGATCATATTTTAATTTCAAGGAGTCAGGCCGATAAAGGAGAATGGATAGTTGAGGCTTGAGTGCTTCAGGTCAGATTGTTGTCACAAGGAAATCAATGTGGGTCCTTTCCTTGAATCTGAGCAAATTCTCTAAATATCAGAGAAGAACTATCTAGCTACTCAGCTTGAGAGTCAAAAGAGTGTTCTCAGGATGAACCTCATAAAAGACGCCTTTAGAAAGTTATAGGAAGTCATCACTCTGATGTCATCAAATGGACGAATGCTGGAAAAGTTCATGAAGGCAATTGAGAACATTAAGGCTTACAAATGCTCCATCAAAGATACTTCAATCTTAGCGAAATTCACAAGCCTGACGGAGATCAATATAAGCGATAATAAATAAATTACTGCCTTGAGAGGATTGGATTACTGTCGCTTTTTGAGGATTCTCGATGCTCGAAATTGCAATTTATCTAACTTGGACGATATCAAAAATAATATAAGGCTAAAGTATATCAACGTCAGCAGAAACGAGAATCTCAGCAACATCGAAGGTCTATACTAACATTGCCATCTCACCTAACTTATCATTAGTAAGTCAGTTAATATCCAGATAACACATCAATCAAAGATTTGACGCCTTTGAATAGTTGTCCCAGTTTATAAATTTTGGACATTGAAAACTGTCTAGAAATCGATAGTCTTAATGATCTTAAGGTTGCTAAACTGTCATTCCTCAACACATGTACCTATGAACCTTACTGAGATGGTTGTATTAAGTTGCCTCAAGATCCTCATCTGGCCGTCAAGAAGACAATCATGTCCAAGAGCCATCATCTGAGGATGAATCGAGCTTCATGTATTTTTTGTAGTATTTAGCCTAGGTAGAGGAAATGGCTGATTCTTTGATGTTTGAAGGTCTGGCGACTATGGCCCGCTCATGTACAACATCCCTTAGTTCAGTTTCATTCAACCCTTAAAAGTTAGCTTTATAATGTGTGGGGAAGTTCTTCATGACTCTCATGCACGATAACAACCATCCTTTGGGTTAATCGACCGAAAAAGCAAAGGGTGCTCTGTTCTAACCGGTTGTTAAGATATTCTGTTGAGTTTAGTTTTTATCGAATGATATAAGTATTTGATAGAGTGTTAGAGATAATTCAGGGAAAAATAAAAGTTTGTTATATCAAGCCATGTTAACGAAAATGTCCAGGAAGACAGCCCATTTTCTACTATGGGTGTATTTGAGCTTGTAGGTCTTCAAGAATTTTTTGCTTTCTTCATCAGAGCTGGCTTCAATAAACCTGATAGCAACATAAGTCTGATCATAATCTTTTTGATCCTGAGCTGAGAGTTTTTCGTAGTGGGATTGTTGTTTCTGGTCGAATCGCTTGCTGGAACCTTTGACCTTGCCGGGCATGTGTTTGTCGATATTGCTATAATAGGATTGATTGTGTTTGTTTGTCTTCTTTGTTTTGTGGATTTTTCTGTTGAGAGGGAAGATATTGTACCGTCTTTTGCTTAAATGGGCAATGTGACCCTTGTAAAAACCTTTCTATTCTTAGTCCTCATCTTCCTAACTTTCCTATTTCATTTTCAACTCATTTTAAGGGTCTGAGTCGGCTGGAGCTTAAAATGCCTGCTATTCTCCAGGAATTAATTCAGGTTCTTAAATTTCCATTGGAAAGAGATGTTCACCGAAATTGGGGGCACCCCAGTCGATAATATCGAACAGTTAGTCGTCGTTTTCTGTCTCGGACATGGAGTGAAGTCGGCTGATTTGAAGGCCATATTGGGAGTCAAAGCCCCAGTAGTTGAACTCGGGGACTTCGTAGGGGAGGGTACTGTTGCTTTCAGTGTGGTATTCCATAGGAGAGGTCTGCATTTTTGATTTTTGTGGCTTTTAATTTAATATTATAGGTCAATTTGAATCGCTTAAGCATTTAGGCAGCATGCCGAAGTTGGTCGAATCTCCAAGTTGCATCCTTTTCATCATATGAATCGAATATGATAGACCTACTGAGAGTTTTAGCTGAAAAGCTTAAGCACTCTTGTATCTCCTTTTTCTAATCTTTTGCATATTCAAATATCGCAATTGAAAATGTGAGAGTTTTCTAATACAAATGAATAAATAGGTTGATCATCCTAAGACCTCTTGCAAGTTTGAATCTTATTGTTCTGACTCATCTATTTTTGACCATTTATCAAGCCACTGTTGGGGAACTCAATACAATGTGAAAAAAATAAAGCTAATCTACATTTCTATAACATTTTGGCGGTTTTCCGTCCAAAGACATCTGTTTTGAGCATTTTATCCACAAATAAGTAGACGTTATCAAAGAAAACAATCCAATAATTATCTTCCACTTTTCCCTCAAAATGAATCAAAACCGACCAAAAGTGATAAGTGAGCCTTGAAACATATCGAGCAC
>Ga0100379_10004582_pt1 | contig 12113 bp, 10 predicted proteins | sample CryGeymeta201503_FD_80418 | JGI IMG/M metagenome (GOLD analysis project Ga0100379, IMG submission 80418) | Groundwater microbial communities from Crystal Geyser aquifers in Utah, USA - Crystal Geyser metaG 2015-03 | ecosystem: Environmental > Aquatic > Deep subsurface > Groundwater | place...
AAAAGAGCTTGATATCACAACCGAAGAAAAAATTAAGCAAGCAGCTAAAATCGTTTTTCAAAAAAAAGGATTTGCAGCTACTCGTACGCGTGATATTGCCGAAGAAGCTGGAATAAATTTAGCTTTGCTGAATTATTATTTCCGAAGTAAAGAAAAATTATTCGGACTGATAATGGAAGAATCATTACGCGATTTCCTCCAATCTTTAACAAGTGTTATCAGTGATGAATCGACAACTTTGCAAGAAAAAATTCCCTTAATTGTCGATCGATATATTGCTATGCTTCTTGCAAATAGAAATATGCCCATGTTTATTTTGAGCGAAATACATCAAAATCCAGAATTGTTGGTTGCGAAATTTAACATTAAGGAAATTATGATGAAGTCAGCTTTTGTTAGGCAGTTTCAGCAAGGAGTAGCCGCTGGTGAAATAGCGGAAATGCATGTCTTTCAATTTCTTATGAACATTATGGGATTGGTTATTTTCCCATTTATGGCAGCGCCAATGTTGAAGCAAATTGGAGATTTACAAGAAGAGCAATTCATAGCATTAATTATGGAACGCAAAAAATTAATCCCAATATGGATTGATGCAATTTTGAAAAAGACGTAAAGAGTCTTCAGAAAAAAAAATCATGTTTTTGGAAAAGTATTAATCAAATGTTTAAATCAATATGTTAAAAACAAGTTTTTCAAGTTTAGTTCTCATTGTTTGCCTTTGGCAGACAGGATGGACCCAAACGCTAACCTTAGATTCTGTTCTGACTCAAGCAGAACGAAATTATCCTTTAATTAAGCAGTACGACTTAACTAAAAAAGCAGAGCAATTTAGTTTGGATAACATTTCTAGAGGTATTTGGCCACAAATAATGGTTGCTGGTCAAGCTTCGTATCAATCTGATGTTACTCAGCTTTCTATTCCAATTCCTGGTTTCTCGGCGCCAGAAATGAGCAAAGATCAGTATCGTCTGTATGGCGAAATAAATCAGCCACTTACTGATATCATCACGAATAAATATCAGAAAGAAGCAATAAAAGCTAGTGCTGAAATAGAAAACCGAAAACTTGAAACAGACTTATACAAAGTAAAAGAGCGAGTTTTGCAGTTGTATTTTGGATTGTTATTAGCAGATAATCAGACTTCACAATTAAGTATTCTGCGTAAAGATTTAGAAAATGCCTTAAAAACAACAAAAGCTGCGGTTGAAAACGGAGTTGCTATTCCTGGAAGTGAAGATATTTTGGAAGCAGAACTCATTCGCTTAGATCAGAAAATAACAGAAGGAAATGCGGCTTCAGAAGCGTTTCGCCAAATGCTTGGAGCATTTATTCAGGAAGACTTGAATAACGATACACAGCTAGAAATGCCTAATTCAAGCGAAATGGTAAGTGGAAAATTAAGACCTGAATTAATCCTATTTGACGCGCAAAAAAGAGCAATTGATGCTCAATCACAATTGATTTCATCAAAAACATATCCTCGATTTAGTTTGTTTTTGCAATCGGGCCTTGGGCGTCCAGCCTTAAATATGCTCGATAATGATTTTGCTTTGTACTACATCGGAGGATTACGTTTGCAATGGAATATCTCTTCGTTTTACACTCAGTCAAAAGAGCAAGATGTGTTAAATACGCAAAAAGAACTCGTTGATTTACAACGCGAAACCTTTTTATTCGGAAATCAATTGCAGTTACTTCAACAAGAAACAGAAATTCTAAAGTGGAATAAGATGTTGGAATCAGATCAAAAGCTCGTTGACTTACGCAAAAAAATAACGCTTACGTCAGCAGCGAAATTAGAGAATGGAACGATTACAAGTACAGAATACCTAACGCATGTAAATGCAGAAGAACAAGCTCGTAAAAATCTATCATTACATGAAATTCAATCGATATTGGCTCAATATCAGAAAAAATTAACTACAGGAATGTAGGAAGAAGAACATAAATAATTAAGTAAAACGAATAGCAAAACTAAAAATATATGAAATCGACACTAAGCATAATCCTTTTATCTCTACTGTTTTCAGCATGTAGTGACACAACAGGCGATTGGTTCGCAACCGGCTCATTTGAAGCTGATGAAACAATTATTTCGTCTGAGTCAGCAGGTGTTTTAAAAGCATTTTCTGTAAACGAAGGGCAAGTTTTAAAAGCCGGTGAAATTGTTGGTTATACAGACAGCACTCAATTATGGCTAAAAAGACAACAAATTGATGCTCAAATTGAAGCTGTAATCAGTAGAAAACCCAATATTGGAACTCAATTAGCCACACTAAAAGAACAATTAAGTACAGCAGAAAATGAGAAAAAAAGAATAGACAGATTGGTTCAATCTAAGGCTGCAACAACGAAACAAGCCGATGACATTAATGCACAAATTGCTGTAATAAAAAAGCAAATTCAAGCTGCTCAATCATCTTTGAATATTTCAAGCAGTAGTTTAGATGCAGAAATTAATGTGTTGAAAATTCAAGCTTTACAAATAGATGATCAGCTAAGTAAATCTAAAATTGTGAATCCAATTAATGGAACTGTTTTGGTTAGTTATGCTGAAGCGTTTGAAATGACCGCACCAGGAAAACCCTTATATAAAATTGCTGATTTAAGCACGATTTATTTGCGCATATTCGTAAGTGCTGATCACTTAACTCAAATAAAACTGAATCAAAATGTAAAAGTTAGAACAGACGATGGCAGTGGTGGTTTCAATCATTATGAAGGTCAAGTTAGCTGGATAAGTTCAAAAGCCGAGTTTACCCCAAAAACGATTCAAACAAAAGAAGAACGTACAAACAGAGTATATGCTGTAAAAGTTCGAGTTAAAAATGACGGAGCTCTAAAAATCGGTCAATATGGTGAATTGCTCTTAGATGAGAATGCTCAGTAATAAATCCACAAAGGTTAAAAATGATTGATGTTGAACTCCAAAATATTACCAAGACCTACGAAAAGGGCAGAGTGAAAGCTGTAAATAATGTCTCGTTTTCAGTCGAAAAAGGTGAATTATTTGGATTGATTGGCCCTGATGGAGCAGGTAAAACAAGCATTTTTAGAATGTTGACCACTTTGTTACTTCCTGACTCAGGAAAAGCAAGTGTAAACGGTTTTGATATTGTTGACGATTTTAAAGAAATAAGAAAACGAGTAGGTTATATGCCTGGGAAATTTTCTTTATATCAAGATTTAACGATTGAAGAAAACCTGAATTTTTTCGCAACTGTGTTTAATACTTCGATAGAAGAGAATTACGATTTAATTAAGGAAATCTACGTTCAGATTGAGCCTTTTAAGCATCGTAGAGCTGGAAAATTGTCGGGTGGAATGAAACAAAAGTTAGCTTTGTGCTGCGCTTTAATTCACAGACCGGAAGTATTATTTCTTGATGAACCGACAACAGGAGTTGATGCCGTATCTCGAAAAGAGTTTTGGGAAATGCTAAAACGATTGAAAAATGAAGGCATAACTATTTTGGTATCAACGCCTTACATGGATGAGGCCTCTTTGTGTGAACGAATTGCTTTAATTCAACACGGCGAAATTTTGCAAGTTGACACTCCTGATGGAATTATTGATTCATTTCCAGATGATTTGTACAAAATCAAATCCGGAAAAATGAGTCACTTACTTAAAGAATTAAGAATTTCTGAGAATGTAAAAAGTGCCTTTGCGTTTGGAGAAAGTCATCACATCACCCTAGCTCACTCAACTGATGAATTATTGGAAGAGCTGAATAGAAAAGGATATGTAGATATTGAAATCGAAAAAATCAGACCTGAAATAGAAGACTGCTTTATTCAAATAACGCAAAAAAACGCAAATAAAGAGCCGATTTAACACTGAATGAAAAAGAGCGATATGCAAAGCATTATTAGAACGAACAATTTAACCAAACAATTCGGAGACTTTTATGCCGTACATAATATCACATTTGATGTTAAAGTTGGAGAAATATTCGGATTTCTTGGAGCAAACGGAGCTGGAAAAACAACTGCTATGAGAATGTTATGCGGTTTGTCTATTCCAAGTTCAGGAGAAGCCGAAATTGCAGGTTTTGATGTGTACAAACAGACCGAAGAAATCAAGAAAAATATTGGATATATGAGCCAGAAGTTTTCCTTGTATGAAGATTTAACGGTTTCAGAAAATATTGAGTTCTTCGGTGGTATTTATGGAATGAAACGATCTGTAATCAAAGATAAACGTGCAGATTTACTGCAAAAATTATGCTTGGCAAGTGAAAAAAACATCTTAGTTGGGAGTTTGCCTTTAGGTTGGAAGCAGAAATTAGCTTTTTCAGTTGCGATTTTTCATCAACCTGCGATTGTTTTTTTAGATGAGCCAACTGGAGGCGTAGATCCTATAACAAGAAGACAGTTTTGGGATTTGATTTACGAAGCCTCAGATAATGGAATTACGATTTTCGTAACGACACACTACATGGATGAAGCAGAATATTGTAACAGAGTTTCCATGATGGTTGATGGTGAAATTAAAGCATTAGATTCTCCGGCAGCTTTAAAAAGAACCTATAATGCGGCATCGATGGATGAAGTGTTTTACGGATTAGCAAGAAGTGCTAAACGTTCTGGTGATTAATAAATACATGAACTTATGAATCAATTTTTAACTTTTGTTCGAAAAGAATTTTTCCATGTATTTCGGGATAAAAAAAGTTTATTAATGCTTTTTGGCGTTCCGATTGCACAAATATTACTTTTCGGCTTTGCTTTAACGAATGAAATCAAGAATTCATCAATTGCGATTTTTGATTTTTCAAATGATGAGATTTCTAGACAATTAGTACAGAAAGTATCTGAAAGTTCTTATTTCGATGTCACAAGTCTAACGATAAGCTCAAAAACACCAGAAATGGATATTGAAAAAGTTTTTCAGAAACAAGCGGCAAAAATCGCGATTGTAATTCCTCGGAATTTTGGGCAAGAATTAATGCATCAAAACAAAGGACAAGTTCAATTAATTGCAGATGCTTCTGATCCAAACACTGCGAATACGTTGGTATTGTATGCATCTAATATTATCATGGATTATCAAAAAGAGCTCACAGGAGTTAGTCAGTTTCCGTATCAAATAACTACGGAAATGCGCATGTTGTATAATCCTGAATTGAAAGGTGCAACGAATTTTGTTCCAGGTGTAATGGCTTTAGTTCTTTCTTTGATTTGTGTATTAATGACTTCTGTTTCTATTGTGAGGGAAAAAGAAAATGGAACAATGGAAATCCTTCTAGTTTCACCATTTAATCCGCTTATGGTTGTTATTTCTAAAGCAGTTCCTTATTTCTTGTTATCACTAGTTAATCTAACGATGATTCTGATTTTGAGTGTGTTTTTACTAGATATGCCCATGAATGGAAGTATCTTTTTACTTTATTTTGAAAGTACTTTACTTATTCTAACCGCTTTAGCAATGGGTTTACTTATTTCTAATGTAACGGGATCTCAACAATTAGCGATGATGATTTCTCTAATGGGAATGCTTTTACCAACGCTCTTGTTTGCAGGATTTATGTTTCCATTAGAAAATATGCCACAACCGCTTCAAATTTTTTCAAATATTGTTCCAGCAAAATGGTATTGCATCATCGTGAAAAATATTATGATCAAAGGTTTAGGGATAAGCGCTATTTGGAAAGAAACACTCATTTTAGCTGGTATGGCAGTGTTTTTTATGACCTTGAGTATTAAGAAATTTAATGTGAGGTTATCATGAAAGCATTACCCTTTTTATTGAGAAAGGAATTCAAGCAGATTTTTCGTGATTTGAATATGCTTAGAATGATAATTGTAATTCCAATTGTTCAATTAGTGATTTTGCCATTAGCCGCTGATTATGAAATTAAAAATATTTCATTAGCCATTGTTGATTCTGATCATTCAGAATATTCGAGAAAATTAATAGAAAAAGTAACAGCATCTGGGTATTTCATTATTCCAGCGGCAGAAGAAAGTTACACACAAGCTTTTGAATACATTGAAAATGATAAAGCCGATTTAATTCTTGAAATTCCAGCAAATTTTGAACGAGATCTTGTAAAAGAACAAAAGGAGACTCTTTTTCTAGCCTTAAATGCGATAAATGGAGTGAAAGCTAATGTTGGCGGTTCCTACTTAGGGCAAATTATTGCTGATTTTAATCAAGAAGTAAGACAAGATTTGATTCCTGCAACCAAAATACCTCAATTGCCACAAATTGAGATAACAACCATGAATCGGTTTAATCCAAATATGAACTATAATTTCTTTATGGTTCCTGGAATTCTGGTTTTTCTTGTTACCATGATTGGAACCTATATTTCATCTTTAAATATTGTTAAGGAGAAAGAAGTTGGAACGATAGAGCAGATAAATGTAACACCAATTAAGAAATCAGAGTTTATTCTGGGTAAATTAATTCCATTTTGGATTATCGGTGTCGTCATTTTCAGCATTGGTTTATTGCTCATCGCCAGATTGGTTTATGGTGTTGTTCCTGTTGGAAATATTGGAATTTTATATGCCTATCTGTTTATCTACCTCATAGTAATTTTAGGAATTGGATTATTGATTTCTACCTATTCGAATACTCAGCAACAAGCGATGTCTTTAGCGTTTTTCTTTGTAATGATCTTCTTATTAATGAGTGGATTATTCACTTCGATAGACGCCATGCCAACTTGGGCTAAAGTAATAGCTTATTTAAATCCTGTTACCTATTTCATAGAAGTAATGAGACTTGTAGTTATGAAAGGAAGTGGATTTGCTGATTTAAAACTGCATTTTATTGTAATGACTGTTTTTGCCCTAGTTATAAATACTTGGGCTATAATGAATTACAGAAAAACTAGTTAGTTTTAAATCTATAATTATAAAAAATGAGTTTTTGCTCTAAACAAAACTCATTTTTTTAAGTAAGACATTTTATCAACCACAATAATATTTTATTCAATCGAGACAATTATGAGAGAAGTTAGATTATTAGTTCCAGATCAAACATTAGAATCTGTACAAGCTATTTTACATCAATTAGGACTTTCCATTTTAGATAATGGTGATCAAAATTGGCATCATCAAGTTTTATTAGATCGCATTCAGTCGGAAATTGAAACGAATTTATCGAGTTCTGGACAAGAATATGCTTTAATGATGCTTGGAAAAGAGAATTAAGAATTTTAAAATTACGCTCTCTAAAAAAGGCATTTTTTTTTGGCTTATACCTTTTAAAATCGAGTATAATCACCGATTATTTTGCTGAAAACATTTTTCGGAGTAGGCTCAAATTTAGATTTATTATTTCGTGATGTTTTGTGATGATATTTCCAAAAAATGGTTTTAATATCTTATAAAGCTTCACACATCAAGAATTAAGAAGTGAAGAAATCAAACAATCGAAATTTGATTGTTTATTGATATGGAGTACTTGGGAGTCTTCGACTCAAAAAAATAAAAAACGCCGAATCTATCTAAGTAACATCAACTCTCAATTTATAAAAACCAAAAAAAATAGGGTTTTCTTTTTTTACACGCTTATTCTTATTGAATTTAATTCGTTTTCATCAGTACCTTGTTTCAAAATCAATTTAGAATTTAATTCATAGTATGTCTGACGATTTAAAGAAATTTGGAACGGCGCCAGTATTTTTTACAGCAATCTCGACCATTCTGGGTGCAATCTTATTTTTAAGATTTGGTTATGCTGTTGGGTCAATTGGATTTTGGGGTGTAATTGTAATTATTCTACTTGGTCACTTAGTTACAATTCCAACTGCTTTAGCTATTTCAGAAATAGCGACAAATAAACGAGTAGAAGGTGGAGGAGAATATTTTATCATTTCGCGTTCATTTGGATTAAATATCGGGGCAACGATTGGAATTGCGCTGTTTTTGTCTCAAGCAGTAAGTGTAGCCTTTTACGTAATTGCATTTACAGAGGCTTTTGATTATTTCTTTAGATATGTATCTGAAATCTACAGTTTAAATTTGCCGAAGCAAGTTGTCAGTATTCCTGTAATGATTGGACTTTCTGTTCTCATTTTAAAACAAGGAGCAAATCTGGGTGTAAAAGCATTATATGTAGTTTTAGTAATACTTGGCGTTTCATTAGTCTTATTCTTTTTAGGTAGTACTGAATATTTAACAACAACTGGATTTACTTTAGCTGATGCTGAATTCAGAAATATGGATCAGTTTTTTGTGATTTTTGCTGTGATTTTTCCTGCATTTACAGGTATGACTGCGGGTGTTGGTTTATCTGGAGATTTAAAAAATCCATCAAAATCTATTCCTTTGGGAACGACTTCAGCGACGATTATTGGGATGATTATTTACTTCTTTATTAGCTTTAAATTGGCTTCTTCAGCTTCTCCTGAAGATTTAGTTAATAATCAATTTGTAATGGGTGATATTGCTTTTTGGGGAATGTTATTTATTCCATTAGGTTTGGCAGCATCAACTTTTTCATCAGCTTTGGGCTCCATATTAGTTGCTCCGAGAACCTTGCAAGCTTTAGCACTTGATGAATCGTTCCCAATAGAAAATATGAACAAATGGTTAAGCGCAGGTCGTTCGAAAGATAACGAGCCAGTTAATGCATCTTTGGTTACAAGTATCATAGCGCTTGTATTTATTGCTGTTGGCGACGTTGACGTTGTTGCACAGATCATCTCCATGTTCTTCATGGTTACCTATGGTTCTCTTTGTCTAATCTCATTTTTGCATCATTTTGGATCATCACCATCCTATCGACCATCGTTTAAATCGCAATGGTATATTTCACTTTTAGGCTTTTTGACTTCAGTTTGGGTGATGTTCAAAATTTCAGCGACGTATTCATTAATTGCGTTTTCTTTAATGACTATTCTTTATGTCTATTTGAACATGATTCATAGTCAAAGAAAGGGGATTTCATCAATTTTTACGAATGCTATTTTCCAGATAAACAGAAGCTTACAGTTGTATTTACAAAGAAAAAGAACAATTGAAGTCGATAAAGAATGGAGACCAAGTGCCATTTGTATTTCAAAAAATTCATTTAAACGCGATGCGGCATTTCGTCTTTTGAATTGGATTTCCTATAAATATGGTTTTGGAACGTACTTGCACCGAATTGAAGGCTATTATTCTCGCAAAACACATGAGCAATCAATTTCTGAATTAGAAAAATTATTGCGAAATGTAGATGACAAGAATTACGTCTACATCGATACCATAATTTCTCCAAGTTATACTTCAGCTGTTGCTCAGGCTATTCAAATTCCTGGCATTGCAGGAATGGAAAATAATATGCTCATTTTTGAATATGATAAAGAAAATCCAGTTGAGCTCGACGATATCATCAGTAATTTCAATTTAGTGAATGCGGGAAATTTTGATATTTGTATTCTGGGCTCAAGTAGGAGACCGATCATTTTCAAAAATGGAATTCACATTTGGATTCGAACATCCGATGCTGAAAATGCTAACTTAATGATTTTATTGAGTTTTATTATTCTTGGTCATCCTGATTGGAAAAATGGTAATATCAAGATATTTGATATTTGTCGTGAAGATGAATACATAGAAGTTCGCAAAAAAATGGATGAATTACTGAAAAGTGGACGTCTACCAATCACAAATCAAAACATCGAAATATTGGTGCAAAAAGATAATACGCCAATAAAGGAAATTATAAATACCTATTCTGCTGACGCTGCATTAACCATGATCGGAATAAATGAAGGCGGAATTAGAAGTCTAGCAGCAGATGTATTTACTGGCTATGATGAATTAGGTAATGTATTATTTTTAAATTCTCACGATAAAAAAGTTATCGAATGATTGACTATACTTAAGCATGCTGAAGAAACTTCCTAAACCCATAAAATTGGTACTAACTTGCATTATCTGTGTAGGACTCGTTTATTCAGTTGTTTTTTTCATTCAACTTATTAGTAAATAAAGAAAGATAAAATCATGAAAAAAAATGTAGGTTCTATTGATAGAATAATTCGCATCGTAGCAGCTATTGTACTCTCAGCTCTGTATTTGATGAATATCATTACAGGAACGCTTGGAATTGTTTTAGTAGTCTTAGCATTTATTTTTGCTGCGACAAGTTTGGTTAGTTTTTGTCCACTTTATGCCATGTTTGGTATGAGCACTTGCCCAGTAGAAGGCAAAAAATCTTAGTTTTTTCTTCTTAGTAGAAAAAATAGTTTATTTATCCTGTTCTGAAGAGGTGAAAATGTGCAATCTAAAAGTACAATTTCATAAAATCAGGGCAGGATTTTTTTTGTGGGAGTTTAGGTGAAGATTTAGGTCGGGGTTTAGAAATCAAAATCTCGGTACTAAGAAGAATTAAATTCAAGCTCTTCTCCCTCCTGAAGGGTTTTTATTTAAAAAATGGTTTTAGTCGGAGGGTGATTGAGAGGGTGTTCAAGTAAAAACAAATTCAAAAGTTCATTGTGAGATTACTCAAAAAGTGTATTTTCGCAAAAAAACGTCAATATTTGATTATTTGAAAGATTATTATCAGACAAATACGAATTGTTTTGATAGTGACAAAAATTGGATATAGAATAACATTTCGGTGGGTTTTAGGAATTATGACAAAAAATCTAAATTCTAAACGAACAAATATCTCAAAACAAATAGCTTCATCAGAATAGCTGATTAGAGCTGAAAATTTTGAGGAGTTCAGTAATCAAAAGATTCCTATTTTTCTATTTTGATGATTAAAATTTAGAAACACCTATGAAAAATTCCGAACACCCATTTATTCCTTACGCTCACGATTCGTATTCAAGTCTTGAAATGCAGAAAAGAGCTAAAGAGTTTTACGAAGAATTAGATAAGCGTCGTTCAGTTCGTTTTTTTTCAGATGAAGCTATTCCTGATGGAGTTTTGGAAGACATAATTGCAACTGCAGGAACTGCGCCAAGTGGAGCACATAAACAGCCTTGGTTTTTTGCCTTAGTGAAAGACAAAGAAATAAAACATCAAATTCGTTTAGCCGCTGAAGAAGAAGAAAAAAAGAATTACGGAGAACGTTTTACAAAAGATTGGCTCAAAGATTTAGCTCCGTTCGGAACAGATTCAGTGAAAACCTATATTGATGTCGTTCCTGCTTTAATCGTTGTTTTTAAAGAGAGTTACAGAATGGTAGAAGGAGTTCAAAAGAAAAATTATTACGTTAATGAATCAGTAGGAATTGCGGCAGGAATGTTAATAGCAGCGATTCATCATGCAGGCTTAGTAACCTTAACTCATACTCCAAATCCCATGAAGTTCCTGAATGAAATTCTAAAAAGACCAGCAAACGAAACGCCAATTTTATTAATGCCAGTTGGTTATCCGTCTTCAGATTGTAAAGTTCCTGATATAAAAAGAAAAAGCTTGGACGAAATAATGAAAGTGTATTAAATGGAGTTCAGATATAGTTTTGTGTTAAAATATTTATAAGAGATTGAATCATAGTAAAAACCTAAGTTCGGGATAAGATAGAAATATGTAAACTGGGATAAATTAATTTCGTCATTATGGGCTTGACCCATAATCTCTGCCTAGCTTGGTTTTAAATTATAGTTGGCACAAAAAGCAAATGCAGGTTCTCCAATACTTATTCAAATTTATGATTAAAATAATTGAACTAATATTTAACCCGAACTCAGTTTATTAAAATCTTTATAAGAGATTGAATCATACTAATACACAAAAAAAAGCCATCAATTACTCAATGGCTTTAATTTTTTCAGAAAGAAATTTCTACTTAAGCTAAAGCTTCTGTTACTGCTTGAGCAGCTTCTTTTAATAAAACGGCTGAAATAACATTTAAGCCAGAGTTATCAATAATTTCTTTTGCTTCAACTGCATTTGTTCCTTGTAAACGAACGATAACAGGAACAGAAGCTAATTTTTCTTTGATTTCAGGATCATTTGCGGCTTCAACAACTCCGTTTGCAACGCGGTCGCAACGAACAATTCCACCGAAAATATTAATCAAAATAGCTTTTACGTTTGGATCGCTAAGAATGATTTTGAATCCGTTTTTAACGGTATTTACATTCGCGCCACCGCCAACGTCTAAGAAGTTTGCAGGTTCGCCACCGGATAATTTAATAATATCCATAGTAGCCA
>Ga0100379_10004587_pt1 | contig 12103 bp, 11 predicted proteins | sample CryGeymeta201503_FD_80418 | JGI IMG/M metagenome (GOLD analysis project Ga0100379, IMG submission 80418) | Groundwater microbial communities from Crystal Geyser aquifers in Utah, USA - Crystal Geyser metaG 2015-03 | ecosystem: Environmental > Aquatic > Deep subsurface > Groundwater | place...
CTTCATCATCCACCACCTTAACGAGTAGAAGGCCAGAGCTGTTCTCCAGAAGTTTTATGTCGGAGACACTCCCAAGCAGGTAAGGAGGTTCACTTTCGAGGAGGACGGCCTATACCGCACCGTCAAGCGGGAAATGCTTCAGGAAATGACCGTCGAAGAAATCCAGTCTGAAACCAAATCCAAAATGTATGCAATCTTTTTCCTGCTTATGTTTACAACCTTTATGTGGCTCACAGCGAGATCAATCGACATTGCAAACTAGAGCAAAATCCCCTATTGTTATGGATTTTTCTGCTCTTTCTTCTTGGTTGCTTTCCTGGGAATAGCTCACAACTTTGTTCATCACAAAGAAAATTTCTTTAAATATTTTTATGTGATGACTGGGTTCACTCCAGATTAGTGGCAGATCATGCATTGCCTGAGTCATCACATTTATCCAAATATGGAGCTTGATTATGAAGCTGCGGCTTTAGAACCACTGGGATATTTTCTGAGAACTCAACCTGAGAACAAAGTTTATACTGAAGCACTCGTTATTTTAGGATATGTAACAATACAGCCTTTGAACTTCATACTCAAATGTATTCTTTTCCCATTAGCTAAGAAGAAAATGCCTGATTTCAAGTATTTTGTGCCTCTTTCTGTGTTTTTGACCTTCTATCTAGTGAGCGGAGATTGCTGGTTCTCAATCAAACTCCATCTCTATATATATGCGATCTATGGCTTTATGGCCAATAGAATATTATTCTGCAACCATCGCCTTCAGGAACTTTGGAGCGAAGGAGCCGAAAGGATAGAAGATTTCGGAGAACATACAGTCCTATCAACAAGTGACACTGACACCTGGCTTTCAGGATTTTGGGCTTATCTCATAGCTGGAGGATTCAATCTTCACACAGCCCATCACTTCTTTCCGACAGCTGACCAGAGAGTCCATCACAAGATCACCAAAATTATCGATAAGGTTTGTCAAAAAAAAGGGATTAAAAGATTCACAGCCAATCGAATTCAATGTTTTATTGCTATTAGCAAAGGAATTTTGCATCGGGTGCCCTTTGTTCGAAAGTGATGTAAACTAATTTGCATTTTCAACAGTCATTTATGTAGGATTTATTGAAACAACATTTAATAATAATAGTGTTACGTCATGCACATATACTAAGTTCAGCCTGATAGAAAGTCATTGCCAACCAGAGGCATCAAGAGCAATCCTGAAACCTGGCTTAATTAGAAAAAAGCCAGGGACTCCGAGCTGTGGGGTTGCGATACTTCGAAATACTGGATCATCGACAACAAGCTTTACGACCTGAGCTCCTACCTCGATCGGCATCCAGGGGGCAGAAGCTGGCTGACGATGACCCAGGGCCAGGACGTCACCGACTTCTTCATCATCCACCACCTTAACGAGTAGAAGGCCAGAGCTGTTCTCCAGAAGTTTTATGTCGGAGACACTCCCAAGCAGGTAAGGAGGTTCACTTTCGAGGAGGACGGCCTGTACCGCACCGTCAAGCGGGAAATGCTTCAGGAAATGACCGTCGAAGAAATCCAGTCTTAAACCAAATCTAAGATTAATGGGGCTATTTTATTTTTCCTCCTGATCCTAAGTTTAATCATGGTCAACTATTCAATCGATGCAGAAAAACAATCATATTGGCCATACATCATTGGAATGACCACTTCTCTATTCCTGATTTCGATGGTAGGTATTGGTCACAACTTCGTTCACCACAAAGAAAACATTTTCCAATGGTGCCTTTCTCTGACAGGTTTCACTCACAGCTAATGGAAGACTATGCACTGCTTGAGCCATCACATTTATCCTAATTTAGAACTTGACTATGAAGCTGCTGCTTTGGAACCCATCGGATACTTTCTTCGCAACAAACCTGAAAATCCCATTTACACTGAAGCCATCCTCCTTCTTGTTTTTCTCACTATCCAACCGAGTAATTTGATTCTTAAGATGATCGTCAATCCTATTCGAAGACGAGTTCGACCTAACCTCTGGTATCTACTTCCCATTTTTGTATTTGGATCTTTCTACTACACAACTGGAGACCTCTGGTACTCTTTGAAACTTCATCTATTCATCTATGCAGTCTTTGGCTTCTTGTTCAACAGAATGCTTTTTTGTGGTCATCGTCTTCAGGAATTGTGGACTGAAGGAGCTGAAAGAATCGATGATTTTGGTGAGCATACCATCTATGCAACCAACGATACTGACACTTGGGTGACTGGCTTCTTTGCTTATTTATTCTTAGCAGGATTCAATATTCATACTCCTCATCATTTTTTCCCTACAGCTGATCTCTCGGCCCATCCGAAGATTCTCAAGATCCTCGAAAGAGTTTGCAAAAGGAAAGGTATCAAGCATTTTGAAACCAGCCGAGGAAAGTGTTTGCTCAATTTATCCAAAGGAATTGTAAAACGTGCTCCATTTGTCAGAAAATGATCTGTATGATTTGAACGAATTAATTTTATTAGATAAAATTATTGATGATACTCGAGCCTGATCATCTACATCAATAATATCAGCTTCAAAGTCAAAGAAAAAGAACAAAGCCAAATGAATTCAATGCTGATCATGAAATCAGAGCGATGTTTGCATAAAGTTTGGCTAAGTCAGAAGCAAGACTAAATTAACTCACCACATCTGTAGAATTCTAGTGACGCAGAATCTCCAAAAATTGCGGGAATTACGATAGAAAAGAGTATATACTAGCTTCAGTAGCTCCTCCCCTCTCGAATATCTTTTCGTCGTTTTCGAAGACAGAAGAGCAAAAATCGGCCTGTAGAGTGAAAAATTGGAGAGTATCATTGAGAAAAAACAAAGGAGTGTATCCAAAGAACTGATGAAGGAGAGATTGTCTATTGAGAAGAGACCAAAGTCGATAAACTAGATCAAAAAATAACTTGAGGATAGTATAAGTGTCCTTAGATCGAGCAACCCTCCCGGAAGCATCTCATCATCATAGTTTAGAGGCAGGGAGGACCTGACTTACAAGCCTGAAAATTATTATGAATTCAGAAAGCAAGCATATTGGAAAATTCCAAACCAAAAGACTGAATAAGTACAGAGTTTTCTGAAAGATATAAGATAAAAACATCGCTCACATCATAGAAGATTCAAAGAAGACATCAAGAAACAATATTAGCTAAGAAAATCTGCTGAATCAATCAGATAGACAAGAAAAATATAAGAACATCACAAACTCAAAGAAGAGCTTCATAAATAGTTTGAAAAGAAAAAATAGTAAAAAGAAAAATCTGAATAAAAAAACAAAAGGAAAATATAAGAAGTCAGCCAATTTTTGAAAAAGTTCAAAGAAAAACCACCAAATTATATCCTGTACTCCGATCGATACAGGAAGAAAGAGTCATAATATGAACAAGAGAAGCAATAATTCCTTAAACAACTCAAGTAGGCAAAACGCCATAGTAGTCTGAGCTAAATTAGATAGCAAATGAAAAGATATGACGAACTAAAAGAGGCTCATGAAGCATAACGATCAGAATAGAGAAGAATGTAAGTGGAATTACAAGAGTAAATTAAATAAAAATTAGGAAGCCTATATCGGTCAAAAATATACACAAAAAATCTTAAATAGCAACCACCACCTCTTGACATCAAGGCTGAAAAGAAAAAGCAGATGATCAAGATGCTTTTATATAGTAAACAGGCTCAGATGGAGCATGGACCGAAGATAGATTAAGAAAAGCGTTTTGAACTTCTAAGAGATATTGAAGAGATGAGAAGAAAAGAAGACCGGGATAATATTATCAAGGTCAAAAATGGTGAAGAGGTCATAATCAATAAAAAAGAGCTGGATCCAAGAAAAATAGGTCTATAATATCTGGAAGAAGTCAAATAGATTACCAGTCAAGTTGAAAGAAAACCTCCTCCATCTCCTCCATCTCCTCCAATAAAATAGCATAAATTAATAGACAAATCACTACAAAAAGATAAAGCCTTCAATAAAAAGATCACAATATCAAACTGGAAAGATATAGTTGAGAACAATAATTTAACCCACCAAGAAAAATAATAAAAAATGGAAGGGTTTTTCCAAATAATTGAAGAACAAAGGCTGAACAATATGAATGAACAGAGACACTCTGACAAGGAGAGATCATATCGCCTACAAAAAATAATCGACCACTATTAAATCTAGAAGACAGCTGCTAAGTTGGCTATGCTCAAGAGTATGAAGTGATGATTGATATTATTTATAACTGTAATAAACATCAGAACAAAATCGGAATCTTTTTTAGACGTTCGATAATCTGGCTAAAGCATGGGCGCTAATTTGGCTCATGAGACCAACACACCTTCATGATTTATATTAACTAAGGGGGACAATCTGGAGGGATAACACTCAAATTGGGCCTTTTTCGCTCTATCGTAACATGCTTGATGATTGCCATCGGAGATGCTAGCTCGTTGTAAGGTGTTTTTCTTGAACAAATCTACCACAACACCACTGCAAAGGAGTATATGTCAACTTTGATTGAGTACTGTTTATTATCGAGAAGCTAAGGAGCCATCCAATGCTGAATTAGAAATATCATACCAGAGTTCCGAGGTACATGGTCATCATTTAGCTTTCAGGGCTTCGAGATAGTCCGAAATCAGCAACTTTAGCTGTAAAGACTCCATTTTTCTCTAAGACAAAAACATTTAAGCTTTTTAAATCTCGATGAATAATCGGAGGCTTCATTTCGTGTAAAGCAAGCATTCCTTGAGCAATTTAGATAGCCAAAGATACTCTTTGCTTCCCGGGTAGAGCAATGGTATTGGCTTTTTTGTGGAGAATATCAAACAAACTTCCCTAAATTATTTGAAAATTACAGCATTACAGAACTATGTGAGAAGGTAATAATCCTCGTTCGATCTCGAAAGGCCTACTAAAGAAACAAGATATTTATTTCTTTTCATCTTGATGTATGTTAGCAGCTCTCTCTAAAACTACTTGAGGGCACTCGGATTCTACCTAGTCTTGACTTTTTTGATAGCTAGTGGCTCATTGTTAAATGATCCAAAATACACCTCTCCAGCACTTCCACTTCCAATAACCTTATCAAGCTTTAGTTTATCGAAAGAAATTATCACATCTTGATTATCTGTAATTACGTCTTTTAGCTCCTTCAATCTTAAGCCGGAAAGAATATTTTATAGCAATTGTGGGTCAACAATCATACTATTTTTTTTAGGGGAAGACTTAAGACCAATAGTTGATTTCTTCATTCCAGGTTGACTTTGAGAAACATCTTGAATGAACTTTTGAGAACTAGATCCAGCTAATGCACTTTTTTATTTTCTAACCTATTTCTGTTCTTTCTGTTTGTAATTTGAAAAATCAGCAAAGAAATTGTGAAAGTTTTGTTCTAATTTTTTATCTTTTACTGGGAGAGGTTTTGGTTTTTCTTGTTGCTTCTTGTCAAAAAATTAATCAAAGAAAGCAAAATCATCTTTTTTATTGATAGGTTTAGGTGGTTGTTCCGCCTTTGCAAAATTCTGGAAAGGACTTGCCTGAGGTTTGAGCTCAGGTGATTTTGGAAGAGGAGACTTCCCTTCAATATTGAAAAATTGATCAAAATTGACCATTTTCTTTACTTCTTGTTGAGGCTGCGGATGTGATTATTTGCTAGAGGTCGACTTCATGTTGAAAAATTTATCAGTCTCAACAACGGCAGATTTTTTCTTTGGACTCTCTTTCAATTGTTCAAGAAATTTCTCCTGAAGTTGTTTCTTTTCAGGAGAAGCCTTGGGAAGAATAACTTTTAAGCTGGGATCATTACTTTCTTCCTCGTCATCATTCTCAAAGTAATGTTTCTCCTTGAGAACTTGAAATCTTTCTGCGGCTTGATTATTTTAATTTGACAAGAATTATTTATGATCTCCAGTGCTGAGCGTCAATGCATAGTTTTGAGGAATACAAAGACCTTTATATTCACGGGCATATTTGTAAAAATGTTAAAGAGTTGTGTAGTTAGGAGCCTCTCTGAGTTGAAGTTCTTCCTGGTAATAAACATACTCTCCCTCGAGAGAATATATTCCATGTCCATCAACATGATTGGAAAGATACGATATTTTTTGAAGATATGTATTTAACTTTTTCTCAAGGTTTGCAATTTTATCCAGTGGATCTTTCCTCAATTTCAACTCGTTATCTTTTCTGATACATAATACCGAGAATATAAACATGGAAATGATGTCCAGAATTTCATCACAGTACAACTATTTGAGATACTCAACCAAATTATCCTCTTTTTTTAAGAACAAAAACCTTGACTTAATTGAGTTCATAATCCAAGTCAGGTATTTTTCCATTTGCTAAAGAACTTCAACATTTACGTTCTTAAATTTGGCAAAATCATCAATGTAAAAATTTCCCTTGAAAATGTGACTGTATTGAGTATGAAATTTGACTTTCATTTTAAAAAGTTGAATCAGTTCAGAAATAGTTGTGCTACCTCCAGCTTTTGATTCCAGTTGCTGGACCACATCATCCCATTGATAGTTTACATAATTGGGACCCCTTCTTATAATTTATATAAGCAGCAGTGCCGTTTTTGTGAATCTTCTCTCATCGTTGGCTGTAGTACCTTGCTGAATATACTTCATAATGATGGATTGAAGTTTTTCGAGTTTGCTTTCCTTTTTGTAGAGTTTTCCAACCATCAGGTTTAGATATTTTTCATCTGGATGACTTTAATCGTTTTCGGTATAACTTAAATACCAACTTTATGTTTCTGTTGTCAATTTTGAAAACATTTGGGTCAATCCTGAGAAGATACCTCCTTTGCTCTGAGCTGTACTTCCTGAGCTCATTGATTTTGTTGTTGACTCTTTAGGAACCTTTTTCCTTTCAGCCTCTATCATGACCTTGAGACCTTAAATACTCTAACGTTTTCCATGGGGCTTCAATATTTTTGAGAGGAAGGAAGTGAAGAAAGACTACTCAGATGGAAAAGATTTGTAATTGCAGCTTATTTGAGCTAACCTTGACTCGAAGGGATACTGATGATAAAGCAGCTCGTATAAGACAACTCCAAAAGCAAACAAATCTGTACGATAATCTATCTTGCATTTCGAATACTCGTCCAGAAGTTAGGGAGCTTTGTACAGATATTACTGTTCACAAATGTCCATCAAGTGCTGCTGCTTTGCTTATATTTGTTCGAAAGAGCCTTAGTCTGTCAAAAATTAAGGGTCAGTTATTTTGAGCTATCCTGACGTACTTTTGGCGATATTCGAAGGCTGGAAATTTAGATATACCTGTTTTTGATTTCTCAAATTTTAAATGAACCTCAAGCTGCTTTCTATTAAACATAGCCAATCGTTGTATATGAATGAGTTGGCTATCTCTTTGAGTGTTGTTCCCTTACATACTTTCATGACGACAATGCCAAAAGGAATCTTTTTGATTTCAAGCTATTTGATCACCAGTGTTTCTGCAAGCTAATCGTAATTTCCACGGATGTACATTTCTCTGAAATATGGACAAAAATACTGTTAGTGCCGAAATCGATCACCTGACTCTTCCTTTTCCAGAGAGTACACTTTAACTGTGATCGAATCATGCTCTGTGGTAAAGTACAGTTGATCAAACTAACAGTCCTCTACATAGAAAGACGTATACCTTATCTGTAGGTATCGCATAGAGTTATCTCTCCTATTTCTGTGGGAATGGTGGCTCCTCTTAGACGTCTCAAACCTTCTTTCATTTATAAAATATAAATTCAAAAGGTTCAAACTCGACAGAATTGGTCACTTGCATTATATGCTATCTAAAGATGTCCTTTTCGAGAGGTTATTTCCAGATCAAACAGATAATCATTCCTGATATATTATTGAATATCAATGAGGAAGTTCAATATAAAAAAGATAGCTCCGACCAGACAACTGAGAGCTTATACTGATCCTTAAGAATAAATTGAAAGTCTACACCAATCATATCATAGTTCGCACCCTTCAAGGAAAATCGATACTCTTTAGTCCTTCCATGATAGCCTCCTCAAAAAGAATGAAGCTTTGACTCTTTTAAAGCAACACAGAGCTAGCCTTGTTAAATCAAGAGATTATACTGAACAAGTGCAGCAAGAGACGACTGAAAGTCTAAGAAAAATGTCAGATGATATGAAATATTTGAAGGAGGAAATGTAACGCAAAAATATTTATGTTTCCCAGCAAAGAGAACATAAATTGGATAGATTCATTGAAAACCTCAAAGAACATGTCAGCAAGAGCAATCATTCACCTCTTCAGCTTCCACCAGTCCAACCTATCTACCTTCCATATCCTATGAACTACTCAACGGTACCTAATTCCCACCCGGACAACCAATCAGGGCGAAGGCGGTTTTCTTCCAGCATTAGAGATTCCAACGGATTCGGACAGACCAAAAATAAATATCAAAGTCGCTTTACGCGAGCTGAGAGAGTTAAAAAAAATATGAAAAGATGGAGAAAAGTTGCCAACTCAGTACTCTTCACAATTTACCTAAAAAGATATTGCGGGTATATGCGATCTCATAGGCAATTAGTGTTCGAAAAACTGAAGCGTTCTCTTAAGCAGAACTTAAAGACTGTAAAGTAAGATATTTTTAAGCTACTCTCACCTTTTTTCAATATTCTTGTGAACAAAAGAGATGTTAGTTTTGAAATTTAGGAGGAAGAGAATAAATAGATCAGGAGTGAAAAGACGATGGCAATCAGAAAACTGATTATGGCAATCTTATAAGCAATAAAAAAGTGGACAATATTTGCTAAGGACAATCGAAAATTCACAGAAACTATCTATCACCTCTGTCGTCATGGTAACTATTCCTGTCTTGAACCTATCCTCACCGAAGAAGAACTCTAAATCAGTTGCATTTCTGAAACTTTTTAGTATGTTTCTGCCTAGAAAAACCTTGAGATAGGAGCCTATATCAATCTAATTTACATCAAGATATTGATTTACAACATTTTACTTTGCCCGACTAAATTTTCATCAAATCTTTCTGGTGATTGCTTAACTGATAATCTTGAGTTAATTTCGAGCATTCTTTATGAATTTGTGATTGACATTCAGGACAACTACCTTATTAAAGTTCCGAAAAGCTACAAAATTGGTAATTACAAAAAGATTAAATCAGTTCAAAAATCTGAACCTTTGATTTATGGAAATGTCAATAAGGTTGAAGGTTAGTTGATTTCTGGTTTGAAAGGTGAAGAGTATGTGAAAAAATATTTTAAATTTCAGAACTGGCGTCAGGAGAGATCGATGGTTGTTTCTACTTTGAATATTTTTCATGAGATGGTATCGGGCTATCATCAAAGGTTGAGCAAGAAATATTTTTAACCAGAACCAATAACTGCCCGTTCTTGATTTTTGCTCATTTATTCTGACTTTAAATAGATTATTCACGAGGTGGGTTTATAAGATATTTATGCGATTCAAGTTGAATCTGCTTTTCTTACTTGTAGCGCTGCTGTTGGGGCAAGTCTCGGCATATGCGAGACCACCTTCTCCGAACTGTGTCAGCAAGCCTATCTACAAGTAGTTCCCTCTGACTTTGGATGAGGTTGTTTCTAGCGATTTATCAGACATCTTCTCAGGCTACAACCTCGACATCACGTTAGCCAAGGAGAGTGAGATCGCCGCAATCAGTAGAAAATGGAACACTATTGACTAATCCAAAGTGAAATTCACCAACATCATATCCTACTATGTCGAACCAAAAGGCAACACTGTTGGACAAGATAGCTTCTTGCTTTACAGCGACAGCTCAGGAATCCACCTTTCATATGGCATCATCAGAGACAAGAATCGATTACCGGATGTCAACAGCACAGTGACTATTCCCACTGAATCTGATGAGGTCTGCTTTGATGCTGCTTTGTTCATGGACCATGGCTTAGCTATTGTAGACTGTGCCAAGAAAGGAGGAAAAATATTCTCGACCTACACAAATAATTGGTACATCATGGACCTTACTACTCACACCCTTAAGAAAAAGGTTCAAAATGACATATATATTGACTTCCAAACCATAACTCGAAGAAAATTGATGAAATTTAGCCATCCTGAGGCTGGAGGATTCACCTATATGCTTCGGAGCTACTTTAGTGATGGAGTTGATAAGGATCACAGTGATAACACATACATGGAATTATTCATGGTTCCTGTTGAAGATCCAACAGATATCCAGCCCTTGAGTATACTGGATAGAAGCATTCTCAATCTGAAAGCTTTGAGGATCATGGATGCAGAGATCTACCTCGATGATATATTCCTTCTGGACTATGATACTGGGTTGGTCAGGTTGGACATATTACAATCACAAAGAGTAGCCATTACAGGATGGTACAGAGATCGAGGGTTTGAGAAATTTGGAATATACAGCGACGATTATTAAGATGAAGTAATCATAGCTTTGGCCAACAAGCATACAGTCTATGAGATTGATTGGCATAAAATATCAAAACCCACCTTGATCAACAAATACTCCCTGATGGAAAACAGCAAAATCAAACGAGTTATGCTCAACGATCACTACTTGTTCGTCCAAAGCGAAGCAGAAACATCAGCTACAATAAAATATGAATATACTTGGGTCTTCACCAAAGGATCGAGGACTTATCTCAATGCATATCATGTCATTGATCACAGCTCGTCTAATGTTGACATTTTTCTTGATAGAGATAACTCGCACCTGTACATCGGGGATACCAATGGGCTTACACTTTATGAAATTGGAGAACCTAGGATAATGCTTCATTACCTGAATAAGTAGCTTGTGGGTCGATCATAAAACCTAGTAATTTGGGCTAAATCTACTGACCCTCACTCCAACTAATCCTTCACTTGCGAAGATTCCTTCCTTGTTATTATGATTGACAAACTCAACACAACAATTTTCCCCTCAGGCTTTGAAACACCCAATCTATACTCAGTAAACTATCCTAACCCTCTTGAAATTCGTCTAAGAAACTACGCGCTTGGTCCCAACGTTCAATATCAGCTGAAAAACAAGAAAGGTGACAACATTCCTGAACACTGGTTCTATAAAGTCAACGAAACCGGAATAAAGATGGAGCATCCTTTGCCCTCAGGAGATATTGTGTTCTTCCATACTGATGTTGTCCCTGAAGTTGGGGAATAAATTGTGGTCTATTACTATCAAGATAGCGAGTACAATACTCATGTTGTTACCTGCAATCATTACTGGGCCCAAGCTAATATGGAGTGCCAGTTGCAGAGAACCTACAATCACACATCCTATATCAAAAGCTTCACTTCTACCGTCTTCAATGATGAGGAAGGATGGAATTACTACTATATCATCGTGTTTGAAGGTGACAATAAAGTGGTGAATATATATGATTTCTTGAGGCAGAAAATAATCGCTGAAATTACCTATATTGGCAACTTTGATGCTTAAATCACCAGCATTTCTGCTTCAAATTAGTTTTTGTATGTAGTTCGAAGGCAAGCCAAGACAATTGATGTATATTCTCTGGCAAAATGTGCTTAATTCAGCACCTGCACTCCTGATTTCTCCATCACTCCCAGCACCCTCAAAGCCCTCAAAATCAACTACTTTACTCCGATTGAGGTTGTAACAGATAGAGAACACCCTGAAGTCATGTTCATCAAGTGTTTGGGATCCTTGCTCATCCTCGACGTGGATAACAAGGAGAAAATTCATCTCTTGGATTAGATCGTATCCCCTCCTACTCTTGTCAGTAACTACAAAATTGCAGTCAGCAAAAACAGCATGGCCCTTGTTGCATATCCCGACATGGTCTATGAATACTCACTAGAACATATCTACCGCTATGATATGGTCCTTTTGAGAAAAATTATTGACACAAGAGGAAGAAAGATACAGCCTGATGCTGACATCGAATTTTCAGATACAGATGGAACTTTGTACATCAATGCTTATGATCCTTCTCAGAACAAGTCTGTTATTCTAATTTACCAAACCGGGGCTCCTGCCAGTTGGGTCTACTACAGTGAAATTGTTCTTGATAAATTATACAGTCGACCTGGTTTTGAAGTAGAAGTCAGCGGCTTCTACGTCAATTTCCTCTCTATTGCGACCCGAGGCAA
>Ga0100379_10004593_pt1 | contig 12086 bp, 7 predicted proteins | sample CryGeymeta201503_FD_80418 | JGI IMG/M metagenome (GOLD analysis project Ga0100379, IMG submission 80418) | Groundwater microbial communities from Crystal Geyser aquifers in Utah, USA - Crystal Geyser metaG 2015-03 | ecosystem: Environmental > Aquatic > Deep subsurface > Groundwater | place: USA...
TATGGTCTTAATGTTAAAGAATTTAAAGAGCTAATAGCAGACCAGATATTAGAACAGAAATTGGCTGAAGCCGTTCCAGTGCAAATCAGGGCTAGACATATCTTGATCCGGGTTGATAAAGATGCTCCCGCCGACAAAGTTGCGGAGGCCAAGGCCAGGATAGACAAGGTTCTAGCTGAGATTAGAGGTGGATTAGATTTTGCTGAAGCAGCTAAGAAATATAGTGAAGACACCGGCTCTGCACAAAATGGCGGTGATCTCGACTTTTTCTCTCGTGGCCAAATGGATGCTGATTTTGAAAAAGCTGCTTTTGCCACAACTGTCGGCCAAATCTCCGATCCAATAAGGACCGAATTCGGCTGGCACATTATTAAAGTCGAGGAGAAGAAAGGCCAGGTTGATAAAAGTTTTTCCGATTGGCTTGACGGGCTGCGCAAAGAAAGCCTAATTATTAAACTTCTTCATGTTTAAAAAGGACTCGCTGCGAAAATTCCTGCTATCGGTAATTTTCTTACTATCTTTGGCGATAGTAGTGACTTATGTTTGGGGAGTTTATTGGCCAGAGCGTAATTCTGCTACCCCCGTTCGCGAATCACAAGAAATCAGAGATAAATAATAATTAAAAAGTTGAGGGGGCTTGTCCAAACGAACTAAGATAATCCTTGGAATAATCTTAGCCGGCGTGATTATTCTTTCCGGTGTGATTTTTGGTTTAGCCAAAACTGGCAAACTGAAAATGCTGGCCGATACCATTATCCCAAAATCCACCACAACGACTGGCAATGTTAGGGCTCAAATCAAAAAAGACAACCAGCCAACTTCAGCCGAAGTTAACCTACTGCGATATATCAATCAAAGCGGGGAGTGGAACATTGATTTAACTTTTCCCCGCCAGCCAAAAATCGCTGGTCAAAACGGTGAGTCGCTTTTCCCCGGAGTGCAGGTTTTAACCGACAACAATCTGCGCTATAAAATTTATGCCAGCCAAGTGCCGAATTGTAGCAGTGAAAGCGATTTATTTAATGTTGTTGCCAACCAAACAATTGAAAAAATTATTAATTTATCTTGCGCCGGCGAAGTCGGCAACGGCCAAATTCACGGCTATGTCAGAGATACGAGTGGAAATAATTTGCCCAACCGCAATATTATTTTAACCTTTAGAGATCAAAACGGCCAAAATCAAAATCGCAATATTCAAACAGGCGCAGCTGGTGATTATTCGTTTGGTGTTGTTCCAATTGGCGTAGTCACATTAACCGTTCAAGGCGGAAGCCAATATGGTGACCAGTCAAAAACCGCCACGGTTATAGCCAATGATGTTATTTTCGTCAATTTCAATTTGGAAACGAAAACAGCAAATCTTCGATTTTATATTCAAGATCAAAACCATACCCCTCTGCATGGTATCTCAATAATTCGCGATGGTCAGGAAGAGAAAATCTCCAATACAACCGGCGAGGGACAATTTAATAATTTAACTCTTGGACAACATCAATTTTTAATTAATAGTGAGGGCTCCGGTAGTTACAACTCAAATTATCTAAAAAATGTTTCGGCGCAGTATGATGTAAAAAAGAATGCTGATAATTTTTTGGAGGTTACAATAAATCCCCAAACTGTGTCTAAATTGATTATCGCCGGCAAAGTCACAGATAAAGATACGGGTGAATTTGTTGGTGGCGAAGATTTTTGGGTAATATCACGACCAATTGGTGTAACGGGAGATACAACTTGGGAGCAGAGTTACTTAAGTACAAGTGCTATTTGGCCGGAGAGCGCACCAATCTATAACTACAAAATAGAACATTCCGATTTTAACTCAAATAATGAATTCGAGGTTAGTTTTACTGAAATGTCCGAACGTTATAATATCTCGGGTGACTTGAAATTTACAATCGAGGTGGGCCGCGGTATCCAATATAATCAAACTTACAGCGCCTATTTTGCTGAAGTTAATTTTGTTTTGGAAAAGGAGCCAGTAGCTGAAATAATCGTTAAGGATAATCAGACAAAAGCTCCAATAACTGGAGCCAGTGTTAAATTAATTTCAAGAATTGACAATTTTGAATTGAGCGCCACAACTAACTCTGAAGGCAAAGCAGAATTTTATAAATACAGGATAAAAACACTTATTGATACTAAAATTGATCTTGAAGCTCAAATTTCCGCCAGCGGTTATATTTCTCGGATAATCTTAGAGATTAGCAAAAATTATCCTTGGACAATATTCTTAAATCAGAAACAAGCTGCCGGAACTTTTATTGTTGGTACAGTAAAAGATATTAACAGCAACGCCAATATTGCCGGAGCAAAAATTAGTTTGTGGAAAAATACTCCAACTGCTCCGCTGCAAACAACCCAATCCGGTTCTGATGGTCGTTTTAGAATTGATAATGTCACGCCGGGAAATTATTACCTTAATGCTTTTCACATTGACTATCTTGATACCGCTAAAAGCCGAGTATATTTTAACATCAAGAATAATGAAGCGGTCGAGGTCGTTCTTTCCTTAAAACAGAAAGAACAGGCATCAAGGGAGATCCGTTACCCGGTTTTGGTTTTGCAGTCCAAAAGCTTAAAGCCACTTTCGGGAGTAACAGTTAAAGTTATCATCGGGCAGGAAGTGCAGTCTGGCACAACTGACGATTACGGACGGTATGAATTTTATCCTGAATTAGGCCAGACCGTAACTATCCGAATTGAATACAAAGGCGCGGGCGGAGCGATCGAAAGCAGAGAAAAGAAGATTACCTTACCTGCCAATTTTGATGGTCTGTCGGAACAGGAAATTTTGCAGGTTTTTGGCTATGGTATATTTATCATTCCTCAAGATTTGCCGAACCAAAATAACCTGGCAAAACTTACTGTTATTGTCAAAAACAATCAGGGGCAAAGATTAAGTAATATCAAGGTATTGGTCGGCAACAATTCTGCTACGGCATTTGCCGGTTATTATATTGCGATGCCGGCTTACGGCGAAATATATGATCCATTGTCGTATAAGATTTTTGGTTTGACTGGCCAGGACGGCAAATTGGTGATACCCGATGGTGTCAGGGATTCCATAATCCAAGGGACATTGTATGAAAATTGGAAGAATACTCTTGCCGATAATTTCCAGATTTATCTCGGAGATGAGTTTAAAGTATACGCTGAGGATCCCAGCGGCCAATATCAGGACCAGTCAAAAGATATTGAAATTAATACCCGCAATCAAACCATTGAAATTACTTTGAAGAGCAAAAGTGAGGCGGGATATTGCATTAATGTCCACACTACCGATTACTTTGGCAGTCAGAATTGGCCGCAGTCATCAATTAAATTGCAACAAAAACAGCCGAATGGCAGTTACCAAGATATCGGCAGGGATGCTGATAATTGGGATGATTTTTTACCAGACAGAGTAGTTAACGCTGATATTCTCGCCAAGTACTGCAATTTGACAACTGGCTATTATCGCGCCTATCTGCCGGGAGCGAATTATTATTCGCAGCCGGTTTATTTTGACAACAAAGAAGACAAAGAAATAAAAATTGGCTGGTGTCCGCAAAATGATCTGGTTGTCTCTTTGGATAATGGCATTTATTTCGCCTTTGAGAATCAAGACACTAAGGACTGGTTTAACACAAACATTGATTTTTTCCGTGATTTGAGTCAAAAAATTGTTCGCTTGAAAAATCAATCAAAAGATGTTGGGAATTTGATTATCTCAATTCGGAAAGGTGATTTTAATGCTGCGGCTTTATCTCGGGATGTTCCGACCTGTTTTGGCAATTCCCCGTCACGGATAATTGTCCTTTTTCGGGATTTGATTGACTGGTACATAAAGATTCATCGCACCGAAGATCTATTTACTGTTGTCACTCACGAATACGGCCATCATGTTTATCAGGCGAAATTTCTTGACCCAAATACATCGTTTGGCCGACGCTGGCAGCAATTATTTAATCAAATCGTCAATGACGGCAATGGCAGTTTTCGGGACTGTGTCTGGAATCAGATTAAGGAAGGCAATGTTGGAATTTTACCTTATTCCTTGATGGGCCATCCCTATGACAATCCGCACGAAATGTTTGCTTCGTTTTTCTCGGCTTATTTTACCCAACACGATAGATTCTACGGAATTATTCGTTATCATGCCGGGGAAAATAGTTACTGCCAAAATACCTTGGCTTATATGTGGGAATTATTCGCCGAAAATGTCGGTACGGTTTACGGCAATGACAATTTGATGTTCAAGCCGGTTGGCGGCCGGTTGGGAAATGCCAATTATACCTTTGAGCAAATCAAGCGCGGCCATTGGCGGGAGAGTGTTTATAATAGTTTGGGACTCTTGCAAAAAGCTATGGTTCAATTTAATCGGATTATTGGGCCGGTTGCTAACGCTAACAATTGGGCTAAAGCAGTTCTGCAGCAGAAAATTAACGCCTTTAACAATTGGCTTGATAATGCTTTGAAAAAATTAGGATTATTTAATGAAACCGGAACAATCACAGGAACATTAGTAAACGAGTCCGGCCAGAAATTAGCAGATTATCTTATTCAAATCGGACCACGCGTAGCAATAACTAACAGTCAGGGCAATTTTATCATTCGCCGAATACCCAAAGGAGAACAGCAGATTATTCGAATCCGATATCAAAACCAAACTAATTTTCAAATTATTGATCCGGCGAATAAAAAGGTCAATGTTATTAAAGGTGAGAGTGTTAATGCTCAAATCAAGATAAAACCTCGGTAGCTAGAAATCAAGACTTCAAAAATAGAATGTCAGCTATTTTTTCCACCAGTGCTCTCCGTCGGTTGAGATATCAATAGTACTATTTAAATCGGTGCGGTAGATGTCGGCGCCGATTTTTTGTAGCAGTTCCAGAGTTTGTTTATGCGGAAAGCTGAATTTGTTGTCTTTGGCGAGTGAAATTGCGGCGATTTTTGGATTAATAATACTAATGTTCTCCTCGGTTGTGCCGTTTTTTGAACCATGATGGGCGACTTTCAGAAATACAACATTAGCGATTAAATTTTTATTATTGGCAATAATACCTTGCCAACACTCAATCTCGCAATCGCCGGGAAGCAGTGCGGAAAAACTTCCGTAGTCAAAGCGGAAAACCTCCGAAGTATTATTTAAATTATCTTTGTAGCCCTGCGCATTATTGCCAGGCCAGAGAAAAGTAATTTTGCCTTGATCAAAAACCGATTCTATTTTATTAATCATCGGAATTTCCGTCGGAATATTTTTATCTTTTATTTCTGCCAGAAAATCCCTGTAAACTCCGCTGTTGTAATCGATCCCATTATATCCGACCTTATCCACTTTGTATCTTTTCAAAACTTCAATAAGCCCGCTGACATGATCAGCATGTGGATGAGATAAAATCACCTCCTCAATCTCTTGATCTTCAACCGGCATAACTTTTCCAAGTTCTGAAATTACTTTGCTATCTGGGCCGCCGTCGACCAAAATCTGGTAGTCGCCTTTTTGAATTAAAATTGCGTCGCCCTGGCCGACATCTAGGACAAAAATATGCAGATTGTTATCAGGTTCTTTAAAATAAACTGTCCAAATAGCAATGGCTAGAAATGCCAGAAAGATCAGAAAATAAATTTTTATGCTATTGATTTTTTTGCCCATCGGAATTTTGTCAGGTAAATATATATTGCGCCTATAAATAATGAATAAACTACGGCTAGAATAATTTGCCAGCTGCCCTTTAACTTAATCGAAGAAAGTGGTAGAGCAGAAAAATATTTAGCTATTAGTAAAACATATTTTAACGGCAGATATGAAATTAGAAATGCCAGATGACCGATTGACGGCAGGAGAAAAAATATTATTGCTGATAAAAAAACAAAAAGCATAGACAGGGGAATAATCGGCAAAATTAGAACATTGGTTAGTGGGGCGATAATAGAAATGCGACCGAATGTGGTTAGAAGTAATGGCAGAACAATAATTTGTGCCGATAGAGTTTCTGTTACTGCCAATTGAATGGTTTTTGGAATATTTTTTAATGGTCGCCGCTCAAAAAATTTAATTAGAATGTTAGAGAAATAAACCAAACCGATATAGGCTAAAAATGACAATTGAAAACCAATATCATATCGAAGAACAAAAGAATTGATTGCGACCATTACTGTTGCTGCTAACAGAATTAAATTAGTTTTATCAGCTCTCCGACCAATTGTTGCTCCAAAAGCCAGAAGTAGAGAAATAATTGCTGCCCTGACAACGCTGGCTGAGGCGCCTGTCAGAGCAACGAAGAGGATGACAAAAATAATTGAAATTACAAAATTTGTTTTGCGGTTGATAACTCCGAGCAATAATGCCGATAAAAAGACAATAATTATAGTTACATTGAAACCGGAAAGAGCAACAATGTGTGTAATGCCGGTTCTGTTAAATTGGTTCATAATCTCGTCAGTGAAACCTTCTTTCGAACCAATGAGAATTCCAACCGCTAATGAACTTTCTGGTTCAGGTAAGTTTTTCTTTATTGTGCTTTCAAACTTTCTACGAAAAGTATAAAGACAACTTAATATCCTGTTGCCATTGTTTTTCGAAACAATTTCAATTTTAGCATTTTTTACAATACCGATAACACTGTAACGTTTCAGGTAGTTGATGTAGTCGAAATCAAAGAAATTCTCTGGTTGTTCAATTTTGCCTTTGATTTTTAATTTTTCACCATAGGCAAATTCTGGATATCTTCCGGCTTCGATGAGTAGTTTGGCTTTGTAGTCAACAACATGCAGAAAAAATTGCTGGCGATTGCCTTCATTCTCTGGATAGCTGCTGACAACGCCGGAAAATTCTTTATCCTGACCGAAGGGCAGAATTTGTGACGATAATTTAGTATTCTGGTAGCTAAAAAACAAGAAGCCGGTGGAAAATGAAATGGCAGAAAAAATGATAACTTTGATCAGAAAGTCGCGCCTGAATATGTAGTATATACTGACTTGGATAACCACAATCGCGATTGCAACAGAATAAATGGCAAAAAAATCTAGATTAAAAAAGCTGGAGATAAAAACTCCAAGCAAAAAAGAAAGCATTATAAATGTAAAAACCCGGTAACTCGGAATTGACAATTTTTTCATTTAGGCTTATTATACCAAGATGAAAGGATTGGATGGATAAGAATCAAAAGAAAAAAATTACCGCCCAAGAAAAGTTGGGCGAGTCTCGCTCAACATCTGTTGAGCGGAAAGAGCTAGAAGCGAAAATTGCCGAGTTGACGGCTGGTTGGCAACGAACTCAAGCGGATTTTTTGAATTTCAAAAAACAAGCTGCTAATGATCGGCTGCGACTAATTAAATCTGCCAATTCCGATTTGGTGCATCAGCTGCTTACTGTCCTCGATCATTTCCAGTTAGCGGCAAGACATATTCCAAAAGATTTAGAAAATCACAACTGGGCGCAAGGGATTCGCCAAATTGAAAGACAGTTTGAAAAAATACTCGCTGATAATGGGCTAGAGCATATTGAATCAGTTGGTCAACAATTTAATCCAGAGCTACATGAAGCAGTTGAGGAAGTCGAGTCTGAAAAACCAGAAGGCGAAATTGTTGAAGAAATCTTAGCGGGCTATAAGTTTGCTGATTCAGTCCTTCGCCCTGCCAAAGTCAAAGTGTCTAAAGGAAAATAAATTAGTAAATAAAAAACTGCTTTTTGGTTCAAGAGGCAGTTTTTTATTAGACTCCATATGTTCTTGACAGGGGATTTTTGTTTTGCTAGATTAGATAATGTGTCGAAAAATCGGGGTGTGGCGCAGCTTGGTTAGCGCGCGTGCTTCGGGAGCACGAGGTCGTTGGTTCAAATCCAACCACCCCGACCAACGTTTCCAATCAGGTCTCTTCGTTATGGAGCGGGAGGCCTGTTGGTGGAGTCCCTCGATTTCTGGGTATCCACCGAGCGAAAGAGGGCCGCCAGGTCCCGGCTTTTGCCATGATAGTGGGGCGTAACCTGGATTTGGGGGCTCCATAACCTTTGCCGTAAGGCAGGTGTGCTAGCTCAGATTGGTGAGAGCATGTCCCTGATAAGGACAAGGTCGCTGGTTCGATTCCAGCGCGCACCGCCAGTTTCGTGTCCGGCGGACACCCCCGTGGTTGTCCGCTTTTTTCTTTTTCTAGAAAGGAAAAATGATTATTGTGTATATTTGGGTATTGACAAAATGTAAAGTTTCCTTTACATTTTTATATAGGAGTTGGTTTTCCGTCAAACAAACCCACAAGGCGGACGGCGATGAGTCGGGTCATGGGGTCACTACAATCCACAGACCGAACTGACTCCAACATTAGTAAAAAGTAGAATATTAAGTAATCATAAGGAGAAATATGGGAAAGATTATTGGTATTGATTTAGGTACGACTAATTCAGCTGTTGCAGTTATGGAAGGCGGCGAGGCAAAAATTATTCCGACTGCTGAGGGCGGCAGGGTCTGCCCATCGGTTGTGGCTGAAAATAAAAAAGGGGAACGACTTGTTGGCCAGTTGGCTAAACGTCAAGCAGTTACTAACTCTGAAAATACGATTTTTTCAGTCAAGCGTTTTATTGGTCGTAAATATAATGACAAGGAATCTCAGGATGATCTAAAGAAAATGCCCTATGCTCATAAGAAAGCTGCTGATGGTTCGATTCGTGTAGTGATGAACGGCCCGTCTGCCGCCGAGGCAGGTAAAGAATACAGCCCGCAGGAAATTTCCGCTTTCATTTTACAAAAACTAAAAGCTGATGCTGAAGCATATCTTGGTGAAAAGGTAGCTGAGGCTGTTATCACCGTCCCAGCCTATTTCAATGACTCACAGCGTCAGGCGACAAAAGATGCCGGTAAAATTGCCGGACTGGATGTTAAGCGCATTATCAATGAGCCAACTGCTGCGGCTTTAGCCTACGGACTTGATAGAAAAAAGAATGAGAAGATCGCAGTTTATGACTTAGGTGGCGGTACTTTTGATATCACAATTTTAGAGTTAGGCGATGGCGTTTTTGAGGTCAAAGCGACCAATGGCGATACCCATCTTGGTGGTGACGACTTTGATCAGAAGATCATGGACTATATTATTGATGAGTTCAAGAAAGATCAAGGAGTAGATTTACATTCTGACAAAGCGGCAATTCAGCGAGTCAAAGAAGCAGCTGAAAAAGCCAAAGTTGAACTCTCAACCACCAATGAAACGGAAATAAATTTGCCTTTTGTCACTGCTGACGCCTCTGGACCGAAACACCTGCAAATGACCTTGACTCGGGCCAAATTAGAAAGTCTAGTCGCTGATCTGATTGATAAAACTGAAGGTCCGTGTAAAAAAGTCTTAACGGATTCAAAAGTGCAGGCCAAGGATATTGATGAAGTGATTTTGGTTGGCGGTCAGACCAGAATGCCGGCAGTTCGGGAAGTGGTTAAAAAGATTTTTGATAAAGAGCCGAATCACTCAGTCAATCCTGATGAAGCGGTGGCGATCGGCGCGGCAATTCAAGGTGGTGTTCTTGGTGGTGAAGTCAAAGATCTTCTGCTTCTGGACGTTACTCCACTATCACTTGGAATTGAGACTTTGGGTGGAGTAAGTACCAAATTGATCGAGCGCAATACCACAATTCCAACTTCAAAATCACAGATTTTCTCGACTGCCGCTGATAATCAAACCCAAGTTGATATCCACGTTTTGCAAGGTGAGCGCGAAATGGCTGCTGACAGCAAAACTCTCGGTCGCTTTATCCTTGACGGTATCCCGCCGGCACCACGCGGCATTCCACAGATTGAGGTCTCCTTTGACATTGATGCCAATGGCATCGTTAATGTCAAAGCGACTGACAAGGCTACTGGCAAAGAGCAAAAGATCACTATTACTTCTTCATCTGGTTTGTCGGAAGAAGAGATTGAGAAGATGAGAAAGGATGCCGAGGCTCATGCCGACGAAGATAAGAAAAAACGCGAATTGATTGATGCAAAAAATATGGCAGAAAGTTTAGTATATACTGCCGAAAAAACATTGAAAGACCTGTCTGCCGCCAAGGCAGGCGCCGGGGATAAGATTGATTCAAACAAAAAGACAGAGGTTGAGGATAAGGTCAAAGCAGTAAGAGACGCACTTCCTGGCGATAACACCCAAGTGATTAAGGAGATGACCGAGGCATTGTCGAAGTCCTTGCAAGAACTTGGTGCTTCGATGTATCAGCAGCAAGCTGGTTCGCAGTCAGCAGAAACTGGGAGCGAAGAGAGGAAATCAGAGAATCAGGAGAAGAAAGAGAAAAAATAAATTGCTGTGAAATAAGTTTTTAAAACTATATCATTGCACTTGAAAAATAATATTGCTAGAATATCTTCAGGGAGGGCAATTGTTGGATTTTCTGAAAAAACCAATATTTATCATAATTTTGGCAGCGGCTCTTGTTGTTGCTGGCATCTGGGCTTATATTTCGAATAGAAATCAGGCAAAAGAGGCAGAGCAAAAAGCTGAGAGCGAGAAAAAAGCTACCGAGGCAGTCAAAATTAGCAATCTGACAAATATTGATTCCAGCAGTTTAAATGAAAATATTACCAGTCAGGCGAGTGTTGCTGATGGAAAAGCAGCTGAGGTTGATAAAAAATTTCAGTTGATCGCAGTCGAGGTAAAATTGCCCGGCTCCTTGGACACAGGTTCTGGCGAAACTACCTACGTCTATGCATCATCAGCTGATAAGATTAATAACTGGGTGATAACAGTTTCAAATACCACTGGGAAATTTGTTCGAGCCAGAGTGCCCAAAGAGGATTACATCGGCGGCCTTGGAGCCATCAGTCGCGATTACTGGAAATTGAATTATATCGCTGCCCTGCAAATAGCTGAAAAAAATGGCGGGCTGGACTTTCGTAATAGCAATGAGGTTGTGGAAGTTAGATTGACACTGAAAAATTCTGATCCGAAAAATTGGTTATATTGGTTTGTTGACTATGTGAGTAAGAACAACATGAAGGAAATTCAGATTGATGCTAGCAACGGTAGTGTAGTAGTACAGTGAGAGAATAGATAGGAGTTTTTTGCCCTAGGAAAATCGGAGTTTCTCTGAAAAAGTTTTTTATTATTTAAATTATGGTACAGGATTGTTATAAAATCTTGGGCGTAGAGAAGAACGCCTCGACGGAGGAAATTAAAAAAGCTTACAGAAAGCTGGCTTTGAAGTATCATCCGGATCGTGGTGGCAGTGAGGAAGACGCGAGAAAGTTTAAAGAGATAAATGAAGCTTATCAGGTTCTTTCTGACCCACAAAAGCGGGCACAATATGATCAATTTGGTCGGACGGATTTTGGCAATGCCGGCGGCTTTGGTGGTTTTGAGGGATTTCAAGGTTTTGGTGGCCAAGATTATGAATTCAATTTCGGTGGTTTTGGCGGGCTTGGAGATATTTTTGAAAACTTCTTTGGCCAGGCGTTTTCTCAGGTTCAAGCTGAGATTCGCATTACTCCGGCTCAAGCAGTTTTGGGCGATAAATTAGAAGTTAGTGTTGGTGGTGAAAAAATAAATTTGGATATTCCCGCTGGCACGCAAGATGGCCAGGCGTTTAGATTTCAGGGTAGAGGGCGAGCCCACAAAAGTGGCAGGGGAGATTTGATTATTTCTGTTCGAATCGAAATACCAAAAAATATTACCCGAGAGCAACGTGAACTCTATGAACAGCTTCGTGAGGTCGAAAGCAAAAAACGAAGTTGGTGGAAATAAATTAGGAAGCTGCTAAAATCTACACAACAAAAACTTGTAAAAACTTATAAAGAATAAATATAAAATCCACTAGATCAAGATTATATTTATACGGATTTTCAATGATCATTGAAAATCCGTATAAAATTCAACTTTGAAATGGTGCGACTAAATAAATATTATTTTTTAAAGATTCTGTTTAAATAATTTTCGATATCAGTTTTATCGGAGATAATATAAGCAACATATTGACGAATTTTTAATTCATCGATTATCAAATCAACTTGATCAGCTCTAACAAATGGACAAACCCACAAACTTTATTGAACTAGCTTAAAACCGATTCGCTTAATTGAACGGCGAAACTGATCGCGATCCCCTGATCTCTGCTCGGGAATGTCAAATGATAA
>Ga0100379_10004598_pt1 | contig 12076 bp, 8 predicted proteins | sample CryGeymeta201503_FD_80418 | JGI IMG/M metagenome (GOLD analysis project Ga0100379, IMG submission 80418) | Groundwater microbial communities from Crystal Geyser aquifers in Utah, USA - Crystal Geyser metaG 2015-03 | ecosystem: Environmental > Aquatic > Deep subsurface > Groundwater | place: USA...
AGAAAAAATTTCAAAAAAAGGCCAAGGAAGCCTATGAACTTTGCCTGAATGCGATAAAAGCAGAAGGAAGCAGCAATCAAAATGACCAGTGGAAGAAGGTTTATGGACGACCTTTCCCGTCGGCAAAAGCTGTGGAAGAGTCTGTAGAGAAAGCTTCGGCGTCTTGGCGAAACACTGAAGAATTCATCGAAGATCAATACCCAGTGGACATTCGATACAACATCAGTTTGGACTGCGATGTATCTCAAAACGGTTTCAGGGAGAATTCACTTGGGCATATGTTAATGAAAAAAATCCCTCTTCTTGCCAATAAAAAGCTCCTTTTCAGAGTTACGGAGTGTGATGTGCCAGGAGTCTTCACTCTAAAATGGAAAGTCCTCAATCGTGGCACTATAGCTCAGCGAAAAGACCAAATTCGAGGTCAAATCGTTACCGACGAAGGCTACAGAAGGAAAAACGAATCTACAACGTTCCAAGGCGAACACTTTGTTGAGTGCTATGCAATCCAAGGTGGCATCGTTGTGGCTCGCGCATCCATTGATGTCCCTATTCAGTAGAGAAATAACATGAACAAATCTGATCTTTTAAAAAGCATTGCTGAAAAAGGCTACGACGTGGGCTTTGGGGCTAAGAAACACTTTGCCACCTACGACATTATTGAAAAGGCACCTGGATTGATTAGTTTTTCATCTATGGCCTTTGGCATTTTTGCACTTGCGGTAAAAGGGCTATCAACTGAATTAATTTCAGCAATTTTTATCGTATTGGGTGTTGTTGGCCTCTACATCAGCCTGTATGACCATAAGAAATCATCCTATGAGCAGTCAGGTGTAGCTCTTACCAAGCTGTATAACGAGCTGAAAGCACTTTATCTCAAGGTTAAAAATATTGACGAAGAAAGTGACTTTTCAGAATTACAGAAAGAGCTTTCAGAAATTGAGAATCGTTACTATCCGGCATGTATCAGCAAACAAATTTTGTTTAGCAACTGGTATGCACACTATAAGTTCTATTGGGAACACCAAATTGAATGGGTAAACGAGCAACTCAAGTTCAGTTTCTTCCGTGACAAGATTCCTTTGTCGTTATGGCTAACGATTCTCGTGATTGTAATCGGCTCAGCTTGTTCTATTTCCGACATCACCATTCTTATTTGTACAGCATCCAAGCCATAACCCGAAGCTGCACCTCGGGTATCAGGGGTTGAAGAGAGATAACGAATGACACAATACACACCCAAATTTCAGGAAGAATACAGTGCCAAGTTACCGGCGCTGACGTTTTTGACCAACCTCGGGTGGTCGTTCCTCTCTCCTGGACTCGCGTTAGCTGCCCGTGGTGGTAAAGCCGATGAAGTGGTTTTACGCCAGGTGCTACGCAGTGAGCTTCAAAAGCGTACTTTCACCTTTGCCGGTAAAAGCTACCCGCTGTCTGAAAAGGCAATCGACAACCTGATTGCAGAAGTATGCAGCCCTGCACTTAACGAAGGCTTGTTAACTGCCAATGAGCGTCTGTACAACCACCTGTTGTATGGCATCTCCGTCACCGAGTTTGTGGAGGGCAAAAAGGCCAGCCCGACGGTTGCACTGATTGACTGGCAGAACCCGGCCAATAACAGCTTTGTGTTCACCGAAGAGTTTACCGTTACCCGCTCTGGTGGAGTCGAAAGCCGCAGACCAGACATTGTCTGCTTTGTTAACGGCATTCCTCTGATTGTGATTGAGGCGAAACGCCCGGATGGCAATGCGAAAAAAGGCCCCACCATTGACGAAGGCATTTCGCAAAGCCTGCGTAACCAGCGCCATGATGAAATCCCGTTACTGTTCGCCTATAGCCAGATGCTGCTTTCCATAAACGGCAACGAAGGCCGTTATGGTACCTGTGGCACGCCCGCTAAGTTCTGGGCTGCTTGGCGTGAAGATGACATCACCGATGCCGAGATGTACGCCATCAAAAACAAAACGCTCAAAGACGAACAGCTGGCAGCCTTATTCAGCCACCGCCCGGCAAAAGACCTGGATTGGTATCAGAGCCTGATCGCGGCGGGGGAGCTGGCAGTGACCGGTCAGGATCAATTACTGATCAGCCTGTTAAGCCCTGCCCGATTGTTGGAGATGACCCGATACTTCACCTTATTCGATAAAAAGGCAGGCAAGATCGTCGCCCGTTATCAGCAGGTGTTTGGCATTAAGCGGCTGATTGAACGCATCAATACCCGAAGTAGCACTGGTGGACGTGAAGGCGGTGTGATTTGGCACACCACGGGTTCGGGTAAGTCATTCACCATGGTGTTTTTAAGTAAGGCGCTGATCCTGCACGAAAGCCTGAAGCAATGCCGTATTGTGGTGGTGACTGACCGGGTAGATTTGGAAACCCAGCTGAGCAAAACCTTCGCCTCTGGCGGTGAGTTGTCAGGCAAAAAAGACAAAGAAGCAGCCATGGCAACCTCTGGCAAACGCCTGGCGGAACAGATTGGCAAAGGCACTGAGCGGATAATCTTCTCGCTGATTCAGAAGTTTAATACTGCAACCAAAATGCCGGAGTGTGTGAACAACAGCTCTGACATCATTGTGCTGATCGACGAGGGCCACCGCAGCCAAGGCGGTGAAAACCATATCCGTATGAAGCAGGCGCTGCCTAATGCAGCTTTTGTCGCCTTCACTGGCACACCACTTTTAAAAGACGACAAGACCACCAATAAGTTTGGCCCCATTGTGCACGCTTACACCATGCAACGTGCCGTAGAAGACCAGACTGTGACACCGCTGCTGTATGAAGAGCGCATTCCCGATTTGGATGTGAATGAACGCGCCATCGACAGTTGGTTTGAGCGTATTACCGAAGGTCTTTCAGACGAGCAAAAGGCCGACCTGAAGCGCAAGTTTGCCAAAAAAGGCCAAGTATACGGTGCGGATGACCGCATTCGTTTGATTGCCCTGGATATTGCCAACCATTTCGTAAAGAACATCGACGAAGGTTTGAAAGGCCAGTTAGCCTGCGACAGCAAAGCATCGGCTATCAAATACAAAAAGTATCTGGACGAAGCCCAAGCCCTTTGGCCAGCAGGCAATAGGTTTGAATCTGCCGTGGTGATGAGCCCGCCGGATAGCCGCGAAGGTAATACGGCTGTGGATGAGGCCACCACACCTGAAGTGACCCAATGGTGGAAAGACAACGTGGGCAGCCAGGATGAACAGGCTTACACCAAACACCTGATCGAGCGCTTCGACAAAGATGATTCACTGAAGATACTCATTGTGGTCGATAAGCTCCTCACCGGCTTTGATGAACCGAAAAACACTGTGCTGTATATCGACAAACCGCTGAAAGAGCACAACCTGATCCAAGCGATTGCACGGGTAAACCGCCTGCACCCGAAGAAGAAGTTTGGCTTGCTCATCGACTATCGCGGCATTCTGGCTGAGCTGGATACCACCATCCAGAAATATCAGGATCTGGCCTCCCGCACTCAGGGCGGTTACGACATTAATGATATTGCTGGCCTCTACAACCAGATGAGTACCGAGTACAAGCGCCTGCCACAGCTTTATAAGCAGCTATGGGCCATATTCGATGGTGTGAAAAACAAGAACGACATTGAGCAATTGCGCCAAGTTTTGGTACCAAAGATTGAAGAGAGAGATGGTGAGCTGGTTGACGTACACCTCAAGGTACGTGAAGACTTTTACGAAGCCCTGACAGCCTTCGCAAGCTGCTTGAAGGTAGCGCTGCAATCCGCCACCTTCTTTGAAGACAAGAGCTTTAGCGACCAGGATCGTCGTCACTATAAAGAAACGGTGAAGCAATTCTCCAGCCTGCGCCAACTTGTGCAGCAAGATGCCGGTGAGAGGATTGATTACGACGAATATGCCGAACAAGTGAAAAAGCTGCTGGATAAGCATGTGGTGGGTGTCGAGGTTAAAGAGCCCGGTGGCGTGTATGAAGTGGGCAAGATGGGTCAAAAGCAACAGCCGGAAGACTGGAGCGAAGATAAAACCCGCAACGAAACCGACATTATCAAAACCCGCGTAACCCGCATGATTGAACAAGAGCTACGAGATGACCCTTATGCTCAAGAAGCATTTTCCAAGCTGCTTCGCCAAGCCATTGAAGAGGCCGAAAAGCTATTCGACCACCCACTGAAACAGTACATGTTGTTTCGTGAATTTGAAGAGCAAGTTCAAGACAGACGCTTGAACGACATACCCGATGCATTTTCAGGTAATCGCCATGCTCAAGCTTATTTTGGTGTCTTCAAGAAAGTGTTGCCGGAAGCTCTAGCAGTGCTCGACAGCCAGGTTCAGGATAAGTGGATAAAAGTCGCCTTTGAAATTGACCAGGCTGTAGAAACCTCTGTCGCGGAAAACTCCATCAATCCACAGAACATCGAAGCCGACATTCGTAAAAAGCTACTGCCGCGCATGTTCCAGGAATGCAAAGCCATTGGTGGCGGTATGGATCAGGCCAAGAAGATTGTTGAGATGATTGTTCAAATCACTCGGGTCGGGTTGAACGGTGCTTGAACGGGTATAACCAGATGAATGTGCCGATTAAACCTCAAAGTCAGACCATGAGCTTTCGCTACGGCGACGAGCAGATTACGTTTGAGCGAGTTACGCGCCCGCAGGCGACTGGCAAAGTGTTAATTAAGGTTCATCCTGATTGTCGGGTAATTGCATCGGCTCCTGAGGGGGCCGAGAGCGAAGCAGTATTATCTGCTGTTAAAAAGCGTGGACGTTGGATATACGAGCAGCTTCGGGATTTCCGCAAACAGCTTGAATTCACCACTCCGAGGCAATACATCAGTGGTGAGAGCCATTACTACCTTGGGAAACAATACCTGCTGAAAGTGATTGAAGCGCCTGAGCAGGTTCAAGGCGTGAAACTACTACGCGGTAAGTTAGAAGTTTCGGTTAGAACAAAGTCCGCTGACAAGGTTAAAGAGCTACTAACAGACTGGTACAAAGCGCGGGCTAGGGAAACCTTCGCCAAGCGACTCGATGCGATGCTGGAACAAGCCCTTTGGGTAGAGGAACGACCACCGCTGCGCATACTGACCATGCAAACTCAATGGGGCAGTTGTTCACCCAATGGCCGCATCACCCTGAACCCGCACCTGGTCAAAGCCCCCCGCGAATGCATTGATTATGTGATTTTGCATGAGCTTTGCCACATTGCCGAGCATAACCACAGCGAGCGGTTCTACAGGCTGATGGGCCAGGTAATGCCAAAGTGGGAAAAGACGAAAGAACGGCTGGATGGGATGGCAAATGCTATTTTTTAAGGGATTACAACAAGGTAACGTTAGAGCATGGTAGACGAGATCGTAGAAGTTGACATTCGCTCAATTAGAAATTCACTTCCTGAATCAGAGAAAACCCTGGTTCGTTTATCAAAAAATATTGATTTACCACTCATGAGCCACTCATGGGTTGAGTTTGAATTTCTTTGTCTTGATCTTTTCGAAAATGAAATTTGCCAAAATAGCTCAGCAAGAGCATTCCGTCATGGTGGAGCTGGTCAATCTCAAAGTGGATTCGACCTTATTACCTGTATCCCACCAGACAGTCGCTATATTGTTGCTGAATGTAAACACCGGATTTCAATCTCATCAAGTGATATCAAAAACTGGGTAAATAAATTTTTATCCGGTGAGTATGCCGATACTACTAAGAAGTACATACTCATAATATCCAAGAGCGTAGAAGACGATAAAAAAGTTATAAAATCTTGGTTCGAAGCGCAGTTAGAATTATCTAGAAATGGAATTGAAGCAGAGTTATGGGATCAAAGAACACTATTAGATAAACTTAGATCCAACCACAAGATTGTTGAAAAATTCTACGGTCCAGATTTTAGAGACAGCTTCTGTCTAGACTTATTTAGCTCTAGCAAAGAGCGACATTTCAAAAAAAGATCAATATCAAAATTTGAGAATCATCTAGTTTTGAATAATGTAAAAGTCCAATTGGATATGTTTCTACCTAGTACTAAAAGCTCCAGACTATCTTATGCAATCAATTTTTCGAGAGCTGATATTAATGGCGTAACAGTGAGTGGTGACGGTGAGTTTTTAGTTTCTCTGATGCAGCACAGAAAGCACTGCAATCACATCTCTGATACTTCATATTTCTATTTAATCGAGGAAACTGGTCGCTATGTATTCATTCACCCTACGACACGACTCTGCCTAACGAAAGAAGAAATGGATCACTTAGACTGGGCGATTCTCGAGGGCTGGAACGAATATATAGAGTCCGCTAAAAATCTAGATAAAGTTTGGCGGTGCATTAGGTTCAATAAACAAAGCAAAGATCAATTTGGAATTATTCTATTCGAAATGGATAGATGGTTTTGGGAAACAATGGTGCGATATGCCAATGCACATGATTACGAAAATGGAGATGACAATGATTACATATTTAGTAATTCAGGCTATCTACAAGTTTACTTACCAAGTAATAGGCCGCATTTAAAATCTGGTTACCATTTGGCTCTACGTGCTGTTCGCAGTTCTACTATCGATTCCGATACCGTAAAAGTCATCTGGTCTCCTTCCTCTGAAAGCAATAGTACCTATAGTAAAGATGGATATTGGGATGCTGAGTATACCTTCCAATGGCTTTCATCAAATGTAATTCCGAAGACATATTGTTTTTCAATAAACGAGCATGAAAATAAAGTAAAAAGAGGTTTTCTGAATAAGATTAACCCCTTCGCTGAAAAGATAAAATACAAGAGCATTGATGAGTTCATAAGGAGCAAGGCTAAATATGACTTTCAAGTTCAAAATCCGAAAGATCAGGATGAGTTGATACAATATGTATCCCTACTTCAAAATTATTTTCATTCCAGAAGGAATAAATCTTCGTTGGAAAAGGATTTAAAGAAATGCACAGTAGATGTATTAATCAGACTACTTCAAGACTGGCCAGGGTTTACTAATAGCTATATAAAGGGAAATCTTGGATTAAAATCCAAAAACATCTACGAAGAAATTACAAATCCAGATTTTCACTATGAAAGCATCTCATTGGATCTATTGCTTCGATCTATTTTAAGCATATGCGAAAGTGACATACAGTTATCAAAGTTCTGTACTGATGATGTAAGCATCTTGCTTAAGCCAGTATGGAATAGATATGAAGAAGAGCTTATCTGCCAAACTTATTGCTAATCACAAATAAGATTATGCGGCGATGTTTCCAATGCTTTAGCAATCTGGAAAATCTTGGTTAGTGTAATATTTTGATCACCGCGTTCAATATGCCCCATATAACTCCGGTCTATCCCTGCTAGATCGGCCAAGGCCTCCTGCGATAACCCTTTCTCTTTTCTTATCTGACGCACTTTTTCCCCAAATGCGACTAAACGCGGATCTTTCATGATTGCTCTGCTCAAAAGACAGAACTATCACCAAGTGGTGAATATATCACCACGGGATATATCGCTCATTTAACAGATTTTTGCGGTACGCTTAACCAATCATAAGAAAATTGGAATGAGTGTATGTGGAGCGAAAGCAAGCAAAAGCAGCTAGAAAGGATACAGAATCACCCAGGCATCAGATTAAGAAAAGTCAGTAAATACAGATACATGCTCTATTACAAAGGCCGTCAATGGTACCTGTGGCCTCGGTCTGGGCGATACCAGAAGATCTCATCAAACGGCGCAGTATCAGAAATCTTCATGGGTGAACTATCAGATTTCTATCACCGATATCTAACTGAGGAACTTGATTTGCCAGAGAACTTTGGCAAGACCTGGTCTAAAGATGATGAAGAGGTGCTGTACGACATGATTGAACTGGCCTGCACATGCAGGCAAATTGCTGGGGAACTAAAACGCCACCCTGTCAGTGTCGCAACGAGACTGGCTAGGTATCTGGACGATGAGAGCCTTCAGAATCGACTCAGCGAAGATATGTATAATGTGCCAGTGAAGGAACTGATTGACTGGAAAACCTGATGTCCATATAGCCACCACATAACCCGGTACGATAATCCGTGTCTATATAACCCGTACGTCGTCGCCTTCCAGCGTATGGCGGTAATAAGGCTCGCCTTCCGGCACCAGACGGTTAAAGACCGCTTCAAAATCGCTGCGTACCGTAGGATCAGCATTTTCATTCACCGTCAGCGACGCCGAAGTATGCTGAATAAAAATATGCGCGAGCCCGGTCTGAATCTGCTTAAGCTGTGGCAACTGCCGCAGGATTTCACCGGTAATCAGGTGAAAGCCGCGCGCTTTGGCGCTGAGCTGAATCTCCTGTTGCAGCCAGATCATCGTATTACTCCTGTCATCGTATTATCTCTCTGAATCAGGCTCTGGTTGAACCAGCGGTAAAAAGCGGAGGCTGAGCACTCACGCTGCTCAGGTAATCAATCATGGCGGCGGAGGGACAAAGGTGAAAGTTCTGATTCAGGATCGTTATTCATATACATAATTCTTAAATTTTCGACCTTCACATAGCGCCTTAATCAGTCGATGCGTTAGCGATCGGCTGCATTGACTTGTTAGCTTTTGATATTTCTGACTCTTCGACTGATTTTAGCTCTTTCCCTTTAGCATTTTTCCACTCAATTAGCCCGTTTGCACTCCGCCCCATGATTACCGCCGCTGCGGCCGACGGGCTACTAAATAGGTAATCAGATGCAAGTACAAAATTTTCTCCTTTCCTGACAATTATTTCGTTATCAATAAGCTCATCTCTAAGCGCGCTAAACCCTTTTGGGAAAGAAGGGACAGCATCAATTGCGACTTTAGAGCCAGCAAAAACAACAAAACCATCTGATGTTCTCTTGCCTCGGCCATCCGCTCCTCTAGCTCCCCTCACATAGAAGAACTCCTCTGGATCCTGCGCAATTGACTCGATTTTTATCAGCGGTTCAAAAACTTTGAATCCCATCGTGTTGATTAAAATTTTTATGTATTCGATGAATTCTTCCATTTCGGCTTGGTCAGATTCAGAGATCGAACTTCTTGTCGGAGTGTTTCCGTTCTGAATTTCATACCTACCTGCCGAAATAGCAATTTCATATAGACGAGATTCCAGATACTTAATATGGGCTTTATTCAGGTTTTCATCTTTACTTATAAAGACAACCGATTCATTCCAAAATTCTTTTTCAGAAACATGCTGAACTAGCCGAGAATAGGCATTTTCAGCTTCGCCGATGTAAGCTTTGGGTTTTGCTGTTGACGATTCAGCGCGACCAAATAGAAGGTAAACAGAAGTGCCTTTAAGGTCTGATCTATCAGAACAGTCTTTTACCTTTCCACGGGGAATTCGATAAGCTTTTCCGTTCCAGTTTGATAACTCACAAACCATTCTTCCCTCAGGGTCTGCATCCATCAGGAATAATTTAATCGTTTTCCCATACTTCGTGGAATACATTCATATTCTCCGAAAAAACTAACAGTGTATTAGTGTGTGTGCGCCTTTATCTTGAGCGACTCTTTCGAGAAACCCCGTGTAACTCATTACCCAGCTGAGAAATCTTCCATAACTCAAAATCCCTTCCGGAAAAACGCGCACGTCTGTTAATTCAGGTTCAGAATGCAGCTGTATTAACCAGTCAGCTTATCACCCCTATTTTCACTCTGAGGGCAAGCTATTGATTCATTTGACGTTTAAGTTACTAGCCTCTGGCGATATGAGCAAGCACGAATGATCAGCGTGCCTGATTTGCGTATCACACGGAAATATACGGTATATCGCTCGACCGATTTTTTACATACGAGGCTTCGTGGTCACATACAAAAGCCGCCACTCATTGCTGAGTAGCGGCTTTCTTTACAGGCCATTTGGTGGGCAGTGCCCACCCTACATATCAGAGTGAATGCTTGGCTCGTCGCGGATAAGATCCGCTCCTACAATTCGGCGTTTGGTTTATATCCGGCGTTGCGGCTGAATGTATACGCCTGCGATCTGCTTAATCGAGCGGTATCGCGGGCATGGCCCGTTCCTACAACTCGGCGCTTGGTTTATATCCGGCGTTGCGTCTGAATTCATGCACCTGCGAGCTGCTCAATCAAGCGCTATCGCGGGCATGGCCCGCCCCTACAATTCAGCGTTTGGTTTATATCCGGCATTGCGGCTGAATTCATGCGCCTGCAGGACGCCGGTTTGAATAATACTGCGCCGGTACGCCCCGGCATGGATGCCGGACGAGCGAATAGGGCATGGACAATTTTGTCGGGAACAAAATTGAGCAGCCGCAGGCTGACCCGCAGGGCGAAAGGCAGGATGCCTGAAGTCTCGCCCATTATTCGCGTTACCGAGATCGCAGAATTATTCAGAGCGGATTAAGTCCTGCACAGCGCGAAGCGGGCCGATTGTGTGCTCCTGCACAATCTGCATTTCCGCCATCCATGGCGGTCAGGAGTAAGCGCCCGACCGGCGTGAGGGGTAGGACCCCTCAAAGAGGTCATAGGGCCGGGCCGCAGCCCAAAAAGCCAACCCGGGAAGCGGCTACAACTCAGAAAACAACGCCTTCCAATACCAACCAAAACGACTGCCGAAGCAGCCGTCTTATATCCTCTCAGGCGGCAGGCAACACCTTCCAGCCCCAAAGAAAACGACTGCCGAAGCAGTCGTCTTATATCTGCCAGGCGGCAGACGCTACTATGCAGAGCGTAGTAGCGAGCCTGTCAGTACCTTACCGGCACTCAGCGCATCGGCGGCATACCACCGCCGAACGGGCCGCCACCACCGCCCATTGGGCCGCCTGGTCCACCCATACCGCCCATGGCACGCATCATTTTGCGCATGCCGCCTTTGGCGGTGACTTTTTTCATCATTTTCTGCATTTGTGAATGCTGCTTCAGTACGCGGTTAACGTCCTGAATCTGGGTACCGGAACCGGCGGCAATACGTTTTTTACGCGAGCCGTTAATTTTGTCCGGGAAGTGACGTTCTTCACGGGTCATGGAATAGATGATCGATTCCATTTGCTTGAAGTTTTTCTCCGCCGCATCGGTCTGTTTTGCCATCTGCGACATATTGCCCATGCCCGGCAATTTATCCAGCATGGAGGTCAGGCCGCCCATATTTTTCATCTGCTGAATCTGGTCGAGGAAATCCTCTAAATCAAAGCCTTTGCCGGTTTTGATCTTTTTCGCCAGTTTTTCGGCTTTCTGTTTGTCGATGGTGCGCTCGGCTTCTTCCACCAGGGTGAGGATGTCACCCAGGTCGAGAATACGGGAGGCAACACGATCCGGATGGAAAGGCTCCAACGCATCGGTCTTCTCGCCCATACCCATAAATTTAATGGGCTTGCCGGTAATATGTCGCACCGACAGCGCGGCACCACCACGGGCATCGCCGTCGGCCTTGGTCAGAATCACACCGGTTAACGGCAGTGCTTCGTTAAAGGCTTTGGCGGTATTGGCCGCATCCTGACCGGTCATGGCGTCAACCACGAACAGAGTTTCAATCGGGTTAATACCGGCGTGCAGCTCTTTGATCTCGGCCATCATCTCGTCGTCTACGGCGAGACGACCGGCGGTATCCACCAGCAGCACATCGGCGTGCGCACGCTTGGCCGCCTCAATCGCGCCCAGTGCAATCGCCAGTGGCTTCTGATCCGGTGATGACGGATGGAACAACGCGCCGACATCGTTGGCCAGCGTTTCCAACTGTTTAATCGCCGCCGGACGATAAACGTCAGCGGAAACCACCATCACCTTTTTCTTTTCACGCTCAGCGAGGAACTTAGCCAGCTTGCCCACTGTGGTGGTTTTACCGGCACCCTGCAGACCCGCCATCAGCACAATGGCCGGTGGTTGAGTGGACAGATTCAGCTTTTCGTTGGCATCGCCCATGACCTTTTGTAATTCGTCATGAACAATTTTCAGGAACACCTGGCCCGGATTCAGACTCTTAAGCACTTCGGTGCCGATGGCGCGCTCTTTTACCTGTTCGGTAAAGGCTTTCACCACGGGCAGCGCTACGTCGGCCTCCAGCAGCGCCATACGTACTTCACGTACGGTGCTTTTAATATTTTCTTCTGTCAGCTTGGCCTGGCCGGTAATGCTTTTAAGGGCATTCCCCAGGCGGTCGGTAAGGCTCTCA
>Ga0100379_10004602_pt1 | contig 12073 bp, 10 predicted proteins | sample CryGeymeta201503_FD_80418 | JGI IMG/M metagenome (GOLD analysis project Ga0100379, IMG submission 80418) | Groundwater microbial communities from Crystal Geyser aquifers in Utah, USA - Crystal Geyser metaG 2015-03 | ecosystem: Environmental > Aquatic > Deep subsurface > Groundwater | place...
ATAGTTTTTTAAATATAATAAAAAATATAGATAAATAAATAAGAAAATAAATATGAAACAATTAAGTTCAATACAGAAAATAACAAAATTTTTTTCACTGATAAAATACAACAAAAAAGATTATGTTTTGTATTTCTTTCAATCATTTATTAGATGATTTCAACCTCTTATACATGTAATATTTATAGAAAAAATAGTTTTTGCAATAAGTAATTCAAATACTATTTTATTAGAAAAAACTTTATATTATTATATAGTAATTATTTTTTCTTATGAATTATTATGGTATTTAACACGTAAAATCTGATGGGTAATTACAATACCGCAAGCTGATAAAAATATTTATGATATTTATCTAAATAAATTTATTCAGATGGATAATAATGAGGTAGAAAAAGTCTGAATTTGAAAAATAATTGCTATTTTGGAAAATGGTAGATTTAGATGGTCTGAATCACTTGCTGATTCTGTAGAAAAATGATTTTCTATATTTATACTTTTATCCTATGTTTTTTATGTAACATTTTCACATTGATTTTATTATACTATTTGATTTTTACTATTATTGATATTATCAGTTAGTATCTTAGTTATTGTAAATAATTACCAATTTAGATATCGTAAAAGAAGATCTGAAATAAGAAATAATAGACTTCGTCTTATTACAAAAATACTTATGAGTAAGAATGAAATCCTTCAAACTGATAGGATTGATTCTGAAATTAAGAAAATAGAAACTTATTCAAATGAGATGTCCGGTATAAATATAGATATGTCTAATGGTAGAACAATTCAAAATAGGATAATTCCTTTTTTTATAAGTATTTCACTTTTTGTTTTTATTTCAGTTTTTTGAAAAATAGTTATTTCTGGTGATATGAGCATAAGTAAATTTGTATGAATAACTTCTATTTTTTTAGTTATAAATTCAGCAATTTTTAACTTTATAGTTTTTTATACAAATCTAACAAAAGAATTTATAGATATAGAAAAACTTTGGGATTTTTTTGAAAATACTCCCATTTTAGAATGATACAATACTTGAAAAAATTTCAAATATAAAACAGGAAATATAGAAATAAAAAATCTTACTTATGGTTATTTTGAATGAAAAAATGTATTTGAAAATTTTGATTTAAATATAATTTGATGAAAAATAACTGCGTTAGTTTGAAATAGTGGTAGTTGAAAAACAACTCTTGTAAAACTTATTTCTGGTTATATAAAAGCAAGTTCTTGAGATATAATTATAGACTGACAAAAATTAAGTGATGTATCATTAAAAAGTTTTTATAATAATATAGGTTATCTTACGCAAAAACCAAGTGTTTTTGATTGAACTATTTTGGAAAATCTAACTTATGCTATAAATAGAAGATTGAAAAAATGAGAATTAGATGAAGTTATAAAACAAGCAAATTGTGAGTTTATTTATGATTTACAAAATTGAATAGAAACTGAGATTTGAGAAAAATGAGTTAGAATTAGTTGATGACAAAAACAAAGATTGGCAATAGCAAAAATCATGCTTAAAAATCCAAAAATAATCATCTTAGATGAACCGACTTCAGCACTTGATAGTTTTAGTGAAGAACAAATCACAAAAGCTATGAATAATTTATTTATTTGAAGAACTGTTATAGTTATAGCTCATAGATTGCAAACCGTTAGACATGCTGATACTATATTTGTTATGGAAGATTGAAAGATAATGGAATCAGGGAAACATGATGAATTGATCAAAAAATGATGAATTTATGCGAAAATGCTTGAATTGCAAAGTGGGTTTTAAAAAAGAAGAAAATTAATTTTCTTCTTTTTTTCTATATTTTCACCATGAATAATACATATTTCTTCAAATAACTGTTCAAATTAATTCTTTATAATTTCTTTTTACTTGTCATACTTTTGTTTTTCTTGATTCTAGAGATGCATTTTTTATTAAATTTAATATAGTTTCTTCACTTAATGAAGCATCAAATCATTCTAATCTTTGGCTTACTCTACAAGCAAATATATCTACTCTTCCATAATATCAACTTTGTTTTGTAAGATCTGCCAAATTATTTAGAGTTCTACCGCTACAAGTATTATCATCAAAAATAATTGCATGATTTAAGTTACTTAAATAACTTTTCATTTCTCAAGAACTAAATTGTTCCATATATTCGACAAAAGGGTAATCAACAATTTTTAAAAAATCAGATGCATTTTTTAAATCATAAATAGAATAAACTATATTTCATAGATTTATTAATATATTTTCTCCATGTAGTCTTTCAAATGTATGTTTTGCATAATATCATACTAGTGAACCTCAATAATTTACACTCAATAAATGCAGGCTATCATTATTATTTCTTCAATTTTCATATGTATGATTATATGCATTTTGAGCAGTATTAATCATAACAACTGGATGATTTTCTTCTCTATGTAAACGAATCAATTTCTTTAATACACTTTTTTTACTATCTATAAAATTTACATTTTTTCATTTTTGAAAAGTAGCAGGTAATTCTTTTCATTTCTTTTCAGCTTTTTTAACTTCTTTTTCATGTGATCTTAGTCATTTTTCATCTAATTCTTCACCAAATTTTTCTATTTTTTCCAATAATTTTCAAAATAATTTTAAACTAGGAGAAAATAATTCTACTTCACTATCATCATTTCATTTATCAATTTCTTTTAAATTTGGGTTTAATCAAGCAGTAGCATAAATATATGATTCTTGTTTATCTCAAATTAATATATCAATAAAATATCAAATATTTGCATCAAGTTCTATTGCTAAATCTCTATTTGTTTCATTATTTCATATTATTTCTGCTTGAAATTTTTTAAATTCAGAAATTAAATCAGGATTTACTTTTTTTATATATTCTAATTGGTCTTTTCTTAAAACTAAATTTCAATCAAAATTAGGATTAAAGAAGTTTCCATTAAATAAAATTTGAGTCATATTTTGCATAAATGCCAAAATATTTATTTTTGCATCTATCATTCACAAAACAACTTTTTTTAATGAGTTAGGAACCTCAGTATAAACATATTTTCTAAAAATATCATCAATATCTAATTTTAATATATTTTTGATATTGTTAAATCAAATATTATTAAAAGCAATAAATTTAACTATATTGTCTATATGTTGTAAATATAAATGTCTGTGATGATCATTTTTCAAATCAAGAGGTAATTTAATTCTATTTACCATTTTTAATAATTCTTCGATAAGTGAAACTAGGTTCAACAAATCTTCTTTTGTTCTTTTATTAAAATTTTCATCTGGTGATGTATTTGCTTTTTCAATTGTACTTTTTATTGTTTCTAATTTTTTTGTAGAAAATAATTCATTTATTTCTTTACTAAAATCTTCATATTTTTCCATTATATTATAATTTGTATATCATGAAAAAAAATCAAGAAACATTTTTAAATGCTGGTCAATTCTATTGTAGTTTCTATAAATTTCATTTTTGAATTCTAAAAAATCTATATCAGTTACATCAAAATCATTTATAGATGTGCTTTTTCAAATTTTTCAAATACTTAAACTATCATATAAAAAATAATAATTTTTATTTCTAAAATTTAGTGATTCAACTCAAAAATAACAAAAATCATCTACTAACGCTTGTATAAATGGATGTTCTTCAGGTGGTATTTCTATTCTTTTTTTTCATCATTCAATCTCTTCTCAAACTAAATAAAGAGATCATATTATTTCTTCTATATCTTCAACTGTAATTTTTATTCATCAGTCGTGAGAAAACATAGAAAGTAATTTATTTTCATCAATTTCATTTATTGTTTTTAAACTTTTTTCTTTATTTTCCATTATCCTTCTCACTTTTTCTTCTATTTTAAGTGAACTATTTTCAACTATTCAGGTATTATTTTTATTTGTTATATGACTAAAAACAAATCATACATTAAATAGACTTTTTTCATCTACTGGTAAATCTTTTCATGAACAAACTATTTTTATCATAATTATTATTTAATTATATTTTATATATAATAAATTAAATATAATTAAAGTCAATTAGATTAACTGAAATAAAAAAAGAAGCCGAAGGCTTCTTTTTTCTTCTTATTTCTCACTTTTCATAGTAGGGAACAACATTACATCTCTTAGATTTTCTTGTTCAGTTAGAATTGAAAATATTCTTTCAATTCACATTCACCAACCTGATTGACAAGGCATACCATATTCCATAGCTAATACGAAATCATCATCACCACTTGTAGCTTCTTCATCTCACATCTCTTTTGCAGTTGCTTGAGCATCAAAATTTGCTTTTTGAATTGCAGGATCAACAAGTTCACTATATGCTTTTAATATTTCCCATCCATTTACTATAACTTGAAATTGTTCAACTATCTCAGGATTAGTATCATTTTGACGAGCAAGAGGTTGCATAGTTTTTGGATAATTGTAAACAAATGCTGGTCAAACTATACTAGGTCTTAATACTTTTTTGAATAAATAATCAATCAAAGTAGGAACAACCATCTTATCCATTCATTCAAATTGTACTCATGCAGCTTTTATATCAGATAATAATCTTGTTTCATCTCAAATTACATATTTTGAAACATCAACTCCGCAAGCTTCTTTCACTCATTCTATATAATCTATTCTTTGCCATGGAGTTTGAAAACTTACTCTTTTAGTTACTCATTGTTTATCTTTTACATCAACTTCTTTTGATAATTCCGGTATATTTTTAAATATGAAATCAAACATTTCTTCTGTAAATCTCATATTGTCTTCATAATTCCAAAAACAAGCATAATGTTCTATTGCACTAAATTCTTGTACATGACTTGGATCACTTCATTCATTTCTGAAATTTCTAGTAAATTCTACAACTCTTTCAAATCTACCAACAGTAGCTTTTTTAAGAGCAGTTTCAGGAGAAATTCTTAGGAAGAAATCTTCATCAAAATCGTTATGATGAGTTATAAAAGGAGCAGCAGCAGCTCCGCTTGCTGCATTTCATAAAACTGGAGTTTCTATTTCTACAAATGTATTTTCGTGATAAAAATCTCTAAGAGTCTTTACAAATTTACTTCTAAGAAAAAATCTATTGTAGGAATTATCATCCATAATTAGATCAAGATATCTTTGTCTATAAATAGACTCTTTATCAGTTAATCCGTGAAATTTTTCAGGAAGAGGTCTTATAGCTTTACTAAGTATTTGAAATTCATTTACAAATATAGTTAATTCTCAGTGTTTAGTTAAAAATAATTCTCACTCAACACCGATATAATCTCAAACTTGGCAAAATTTTTCAGCTATTTTAAATGATGATTTTTCTTCATTATCTATAACTATAGAATTTACAACTTCTTTTCAAGTATTAAAAACTACTTTATCTCTCATAAAACAGATTTGAATATCTCCAGAATGGTCTCTTAGTTTAGCGAAAACTAGTTTTCACATACCTCTAGATGACATAAGTCTACCAGCTGTTTTAAATGATTTTTTTGAACCATTTTCCATAAGTGATTCTACATCTTTGTATTCACTTTCAGTAGTTGCAACTATATCTTTTATATCTTGTTTTCCTCTATAATTATTTGCATAACAAATAACTCCAGCATCTTTTAGATTTTGAATTTTTTCTTGTCTATCAAGGGATTCTCTTGAATATTCCATTTTAAAAATCTGGTTATAAATTAAATTAATTGCTTTTAAATATATGGATAAAGCCATAAAAATCAATTTTTTAGTATAAATATTGATAATTGTATATCTTTTGACTAAAAAATTATCTGTATTTAAAATATATAAACAAAAAAAAGAACCCAAATATAATCATAAAAACTAAAAAGAGAAATTTTTTCACTTTTTTATTTTGACAATGTAGAGTATATGTCTTATAATAATAATGTTTATAATCTAATTTGCATAAAAATGGCAGATTTAAGTAAAAAAGAAGTTGCTCTTGAATGACAAGAACAAAGCTCAGGATTATTAGATAAAGGTAGAATTACACTAGCAGCAGCAGTACTTGCTGTTGGTCTTTCAACATCAGTTCAAGCAAGTGATTTATTAAAACAATGTGATTTTAATAAAAATGGTTCTGTAGATACAGCAGAAATGTATGGAATGAAATCAAGAGCAGAATTTAGAACTGCAGATCCAAAAATCAGAGAAATAGTACAAAAAGAACAAAGATGTAAAATTGATTATGAATTAGCAAAAGGAAAAGAAGAATTAGCAAAAGGAAAAGAAGAATGAAAAAAATAGGATGAAGATTATAATAAAATGATTCAAATATTAGCTATGCTTGACCCAAAAGAAGCAAGAAAATATTTAAATTATGAGATAAAAAAAATAGAAATACAATTAAAAACAGAAAAAAATGATACTACAAGAAAATCACTTTTATATAGATTAGATATATTAAAATCTAGATTAAGTGAATTGGACAAAAAAGTTGCTTAGAAAAAATAAGTATGATAAAATATTATAGTTTATATACTATAATATTTTTTTTATGTCTTTAGAACACTGAAATAATTTTGAAAATCAATATACTGTTGTTAAGACAGGTGTTTCAGAACCAAAAGAATTTAAAAAACCATCAGATAATTTAGATATCATTAGTCAAAGTGAAAAAATGGATAATTTTTTAGATTGATTTGAAATATGATTAAAACAAGAAGAGAAAGATGAGATAATTAATATGCTATTTTCAAAATTTTGAAAAAATGAGAATTTAATTAATTCTGTATTAGAAAATATTAAAAAAGATAATGATGTTATTTATTCAAAGAATGATATAGTCGAAAGAATAAATCTACAAGAAGTACAAAGTAATGTACAAGAAGTACAAAGTAATGTACAAGAAGTACAAAGTAATGTACAAGAAGTACAAAGTAATGTACAAGAAGTATATAAAGCAAAAGAGCCTTTATTTAAAAATCTTGAACAAATTTTATCTTGAGTTGAATTAGAGTGAGAAAGTGGTCAAAATATAAAAGAAATGCTAAAGAAATGAGATTTTGATAAAGTTATAGAAACTTTAAAAAATCCTGATACATTTGAATCGGTAGTTTGAGAATTAGAACAAAAAGATCCAGAAAAGTACAAACAATTTAAAGAAACTTTGATTAGTATAGATCCTAGTTTTAGAGAGTCTTTTGATAAATATGATTATAGGGAAAAAGAAACTTCAAAAATTTTAGATTTAGGTACTCCAAAAATCAGTTCAGATTGAAAATCATGAGAAACAACAGATTGAAAACATAATATAAAAATAGATGATAAATGATATAGATATCTATCATCTAAAGATAGTCCATATCAACTTAAATCTAATCTAGATAACAAACAAAATATAGAACTAAACCAAAAAATAGATACTGATTTGGAAAATACTCTTAACCCTATAAACGAAAAATTAAATTCACTTTCTAGTATATTGGATTATTTAGAAATGGCTATTTCAAAAAATATAGATTTAAAAGATATAAAAGAAACTATTAAAAAAACAGATATAAATCTTTACAATGAATACAATATAGAAAATCTTAATAGTCCAAATGATATAAAAAATATTATTACTCAATCTATTAAAAAACTAGAAGATGATAAAAAAACAGCTATAGAAAAAGCAAAAAATTTGAAAAGAGAGCTTATTCTAAAAAATACAAAAGAAGCAAGTGAAAAAGATGAAACTATAAAACAATTATTAAAATTCCTTACTTCAATTGGTTTTGATAGGATTCCTCAAAACAAACTAGAAAATATTATAAAATTCATAAACTTTAATCCTCAAATTTATTGATTACAAGAAAAGATAGATTTTGAAAATTGAATTTTATGATTTAATAAAGATTTTTGAGACAAAAAAATAAATCCAGCAGAGAAAAAAGCATTCATACAATTATTTAATCGTATGCTTTGAGAAAATATAGTTGATGAAAATATAGCATTTGGTATAACTACATTGAGTATACCAGCAATTATGAGAATTCAAATTTTATCAAACAAAACAACATGATTTTTTATGGAAAATTTAGGAAAGAGGGAAGAAAAAAATAAAGATATGCTTTAAAGTATATCTTTATTTTTTTCTCTTAATTCTATCATTTGTACAACATCATTTTTTAATATATTTGAAAAATATAATATTCAAATTTTTATTTCTGTATTACTTATCTCTGATATATCTTTATTTAGTATTTTAAAAAAGTTTTTAACTTCTTTTATTGTATTTCATGCTATTTTTCTATCAATTTCAATTTTATCAAGTATATTTTTAGTATAATTAATATAATAATTATCTAATCTTCTGGCTTTCCAATAATTAGATTGTCATATAAGAATATGTCTCATTCTCATATCAGAAATTATTGATATATCATTATCTATTCCATTAAAAAATAGAATTATTTCATCTTTATTTTTTCAATTCTTTTAATATCACTTTTGTTTAAATTTTGCATATTTATTATTTTAATATTACTTTTATAATACTACTCTTTAAAACAAAAAAATCAAAAAATCTTGAAAAATATAAAACTCTTATTATAATATCTTTAAGTAAAAAATATTTTTCCAAAAAAGTGGATTGGAACCCATTTAAAATATTTATTTACAAAAGTAAAAATTCTGGGTGGAACCGTCCTAATTAATAATTTAAAAGGACCCTAGAGATATATTTTCGAAAAGAAAAAAATATCTTTAGGGTCTTTTTTCTTTCAAAAATATTTTTTTATTTTTTAAGACATTTCTATTATGACTAATGTAACAATGAAAGATTTAGTAAATCTTTCTCAGGCAAGAGGATTTGTTTTTCCTTGAAGTGAGATTTACGGATGACTTGCTAATTCTTGGGATTATGGTCCATATGGTTCGCTATTGAAAGAAAATATAAAAAATCTTTGGATAAAAGAATTTGTACAAAAAAAAGATGATATGGTGTTACTTGATAGTTCTATCTTGTTAAATCCAAAAGTTTGGATTGCATCAGGTCATGTTGGATGATTTAGTGATCCATTAATTGATGATAAAAACACAAAAGAAAGATTTAGAGCTGATAAATTACTTGAAGCTTTGATTGAATCTATGTGAGAAAAGGCAAGTTCTCTACAAGCAAAATACTGAGTTAATAACTTAATTCCAGAATCATGGCCACTTGAAAAACAAACTGAAGTTATGAGAGGGGAAAAAGTAGCTAATCCTAATACATGAGAAGCTTGAGATTGGACAGAAGCAAAAAAATTTAATCTTATGTTTCAAACTTCTCAATGAGTAACACAAGATTCATCTGCTGCTATTTATTTGAGACCAGAAACTGCTCAAGGTATATTTGTAGATTTTCCAAATGCACTAAGAACAAGTAGAAAAAAAGTACCTTTCTGAATAGCTCAAGTTGGTAAAGCTTTTAGAAATGAAATTACTCCAGGTAACTTCATATTTAGAACAAGAGAATTTGAACAAATGGAAATAGAATATTTCTGTGAACCAGGAACTGATTTAGAATTACATGCAAGATGGAAAAAAGATTGTATGAATTTCTTACAAAAAACTCTTTCACTAAAATCTGAAAATCTTAGATTTAGAGATCATGATGCAGATGAACTTAGTTTTTATAGTAATGCAACAACAGATATAGAATATAAATTTCCATTTGGTTGGTGAGAATTATGGGGAATTGCTGATAGAACAGATTATGATTTAAAAGCTCACATGAATGAGTCAAAAGCTGATATGAGTTATTTTGATCCAGTTAATAATAAAAAATATATTCCATATGTAATTGAACCAAGTATAGGTTTAAATAGATTATTTTTAACTTGTTTAGCTGATAGTTATACAGTTGAAGGAGAGTGAGAAGAAACTAGAACTTACTTAAAACTTGATCCAAAAGTTGCTCCAATTAAAGTATGAATATTACCAGTTGTTAAAAAAATAAGTGATATTGCAAAACCAATTTTTACACAATTAAGTGAAGATTTCGTTTGTGAATATGATGATGTTTGAACAATAGGGAAAAGATATGCTAGATTTGATGAAATAGGAACTCCATTTTGTGTAACTATTGATTCTAATAACTATGAAACATGAAAAGTTACAGTTAGATATAGAGACTCTATGGAACAAGAACTTGTAGATATTAGTGAATTAAATGAATTTTTAAGAAAAAAAATAAGATAATAAAAAAGTGAGATAATTCTCACTTTTTTTCTTGAATTTAAAGCGAACTTAGTTATTATTATAAATAGTTAATATTATTAATTTAAAAACTATGTTACAATTATCTAAATTTCCAGTAAAAACTTTAAAATCTAGTCCAAAAGTATCTGATAATAAATCAACTTCATTTTTATTACAAGCTTGATTTATCAGACAAGAGATGGCTTGAGTTTATGCTTATCTACCATTTTGACTAAAAGTTTTAAGAAAGATTGAAAATATTGTTAGAGAAGAGATGAATGCAACTTGAGCACAAGAAATATTACTTCCAGCTTTATGAAGTAAAGATCATTGGGAAAAAACAGGTAGGTGGAATACTATAGATGTACTTTTTCATTTGCCTGCAAGTGATAATAAAGAATATGCATTAAATCCAACTCATGAAGATTTAGTAACTCCACTTATGAGTGAATTTGTTCAATCATACAAAGATTTAGAATTTTGAGTTTATCAAATTCAAAACAAATTTAGAAATGAAAAAAGAGCAAAATCATGACTTTTAAGAGGTAGAGAATTTTTGATGAAAGATTTATATAGTTTTCATAAAAGCGAAGAAACTCTTTTATTGTATTATAACGAAATGAAAAAAGCATATAAAAATGTTTTTGATAGATTATGATTATGAAAGGATACTTATGAAACTTTGGCTTCTGGTTGAGATTTTACAACTTTAAACTCTCATGAATATCAAACTGTTTTATCTATAGGTGAAGATGAAATATATATTTGTGACGATTGTAAAACAGCTCACAATAAAGAAATAGTAGATTTAGAAAATGGTTTTACATGTAGTAAATGTAATAGTAAAAACCACATAGTTGAAAAAGCTTGTGAAGTAGGTAATATATTTCCACTTATGACTAGATTTACAGAGGCTTTTGATATGAAATATACTGATTCAGATTGAAAAGCAAAAGAAATTTATATGTGATGTTATGGTATAGGTATTTCAAGACTTATGTGAGTAATTGCAGAATATTTTATGGATGAAAAAGGTTTAGTTTGGCCAGAAAATATAGCTCCAGCAAATTATTATATGATAGTTATGTGAGATAATTTGGAAAAAGCTAAAGAATTATCAAAAAAATTAGAAGCAGAATGAAAAGAAGTTATAATAGATGATAGAGAAAGAGTTTGATTTTGACAAAAAGCAAGTGATGCTGATTTACTAGGTATTCCATATAGAGTTATTGTATCTGATAAAACTTTGGAAGCTTGATGATATGAATTGAAATCAAGATCAAGTGATGAAACACAAATAATTGCATTATAAAAAATTTGATTTTTTTTAATACTATATATAATCAAATTGCTAATTTTGGCAAACAAAAAAAAAGGAGAATTTTATGAGTGCGGTTTTAAGTGATATTAATGCAAATGTTTCTAATCGAAGTTTAGCAAACATATATGCAACTAGTATTTCTAAAGTTACTTTTTTTTATTCAATTTCTTTGAAATCTTTTAATAATAAAACATTTGAAGAAATAAATAATTTATTTATGACAAAAAGATGTTTGAGATTTGTTGATTATGATTTTTTAAGAAAAAATGGGGAATTAATTTTTAACCATAAAACAGGAATCATAATCACTGGTTCTGATTCAAGTAGGAATATATTGGAAAAACTTTTTGGAGTGAGAATGAAAATCATGAGAAAAAAATAAAAAATTGCACGATTTTAAAACTCACCTATATTTATAGGTGAGTTTTTTATTTATATGTTTTATAAGGCTTAATTGTAAAAAGTGTGTGGCTAAAATAAGGAGTATTTGGTATAATAAAGCCAAATACTCCTTTATTTTTAACTATGTTAAATAAAAATAGCCATAAAATCTGTAAAAAATGTAAATC
>Ga0100379_10004613_pt1 | contig 12061 bp, 12 predicted proteins | sample CryGeymeta201503_FD_80418 | JGI IMG/M metagenome (GOLD analysis project Ga0100379, IMG submission 80418) | Groundwater microbial communities from Crystal Geyser aquifers in Utah, USA - Crystal Geyser metaG 2015-03 | ecosystem: Environmental > Aquatic > Deep subsurface > Groundwater | place...
CCTCTAAAAATGCCTGTTCATTGCCCTGATTTACTTGTGCTAAAAAGCTAGATTGCTTAAAATAATCCTTCATTTTATATAAGACGTATTAGAAAAGTAAATCTTACAAAAACTCCCCGCTCAGGCGAGGAATTTTATTTAAATCTATTTTGCAAAAAACATTTCGTCATCGTCATCTAACGGTGTGCGACCGGAAGAAATTTTTTCCGAAGAAGTTTTTTCTGAATTTTTGGAAGTCTTTTTTTGTTTATCACGAATCTTTTCTAGGATCTCATCCTCATCATCAATAATCTCATCCTCTTCGTCTGGTGTTAAAGACAGATCCTCTTCCGCTTCTGCCACACTTAGTTTATCATCTTTCGATTCGTCAGCATCAGATTCGTCTGATGACACATCGTCACCAGATTCTTCTTCAACTTCTTCTGCAACTTCTTCTTCATTCTCTGAGGAAGAATCTTCCTCTGATACCGACGATTCAGTGCCTTTAAATACTAAAACATCGTCTTCATCATCCTGAACATTAGCCCCTAAATAACTATCGGGTGCGACCGCTTCCGATCGCTGATGGACAGGCATAGCACTAACCGCATCACCACTCATAGCCTCATACTCCGCCAGGCTAATTAAAACTTCTCGAGGTTTGGAACCATTAGAGGGGCCAATAATACCAGCCTCTTCCAGCATATCTAAAATTTTAGCGGCCCGACCATAACCAATAGACAAACGACGTTGTAACATGGAAGTAGAAGCTTTATCAGCCTTCATTATAATTTCTTTAGCTTCCTCAAAAAGCTCGTCCTCATCACCATGGTTACCGTCTAAACCAACGCCGGCATTACCGCCCACTTTCTGACGATCAGTCACGCCCTCTAAATATTCGGCCGGGCCACTTTTTTCTTTAATGTAATTAACCACATCATTAATTTCGCTATCACTCAAATAAGCGCCCTGAATTCTTTTTGGTTTAGAGAACTCTGACGACATTAAAAGCATATCTCCCTGTCCTAGTAATTTTTCCGCGCCGGAAGAATCTAAAATAGTTTTAGAGTCAACTAAAGAAGCAACGGAGAAAGCAATACGAGTCGGAACATTCGCTTTAATTAAACCGGTGATAACATCAACGCTCGGTCGTTGGGTAGCTAAAATTAAATGAATGCCAATCGCACGAGACATTTGCGCCAATCTAATAATAGCCGCCTCCATATCCTTGCCGGAAGTCATCATAAAATCAGCCAATTCATCAATAATAAATACTATATAAGGTAATTTCTCTTTTGAAGCCGCATTATAGGATTGAATATTACGCTTCCCCGCTTTATTTAAAACATCATAACGTCGTTCCATTTCATTCAAACACCATTTTAAAGCATTAATAGTCTTATTAACATCGGTAATAACTGGCGTTAACAAATGAGTGATACCATTATAAGTAGGTAACTCCACACGCTTCGGATCAACCATAATAAAACGTAAATCATCGGGATTATTCTGATATAACAAACTGACAATAATAGCATTCAAACATACTGACTTACCGGAATTAGTAGCGCCCGCTACCAATAAATGAGGCATGCGAGTCAGGTCATATAACCAAGCCTGGCCGGAAACATCTTTTCCTAAAGCGACATATAAATTATTTTTGCGAGTCTTAAAAGCGCTATCCTCTAAAATTTCCCGTAAACCAACAATAGCCTTCGCCCGATTAGGAACCTCAACTCCGACCAGAGACTGTCCGGGAATCGGCGCCTCTATTCTAATCGGGTGAGCAGCTAGAGCTAAGGATAAATCATTACTTAAAGTGGTGATACGGGATAACTTAACGCCTTCCGCCGGACGAAAAGTATATTGCGTAACGGTTGGTCCGACCTTAGTTTCACCCATTTCTACGCCAATACCAAATTTTTCCAAGGTCTGTTGAATTTTCTTGGTGTTAACTTCTACGTCACCACCGATGGCCTTAGAAAATTTATTATTTAAAAGCTCTATTGGCATATCAATCTTAATGGAACGTCTTGGCCAAACTATTTTTTCCTGTACTTTAGGGCCTTTATTTTTTGGAACAGATAATTCTTCATCCTCGTCTTCACCCTCTTCTTCGCTAATTTCCTCAATGGTTTCTAATTGAGCCGGTATAGATTTTGATTGCCAAGCATTTAAAACTTCCTCACGAGCTTCATCTACAAACTCTTGCCCCCGACCATCCTCATCGGCATTATCGGCCGAAAATAAAGTTTGAAAAAATAAAGCAAAAGGTCTAAAAATTTTTAATAAGAAACTCTCCTGACCAATTATTTTAGACAAAGAAGTGTTGAACACTAACACTAGAGATATCAATAACAAGGCCCCTAGAACCAAGACCCCACCCCAAAAACCAAATAAATAAAAAAAGAAACGACTGAGAATCCAACCCACATAACCACCACCGGCCCCAATAGTCACACTAGCCTCCCAATTGGCGGGTAGTATAAAAAAATGAAATAAGGTCTGATAACTGATAAAAAGTAGGGACAAGCCCAAATAATCTGTGACTTGTAAGGGTCGCTTACTGCGACGAATTAATACTAAAGCCCAATATAACAAGAGAATAGGCATTAACAATTTGCCAAAACCAAAAGCGAATGTTAGCCAAGTCGCTAACCACTGGCCAAAATGTCCCGCCAAATTAAATAGACCTAAGAGGCTAATAAGCCCGGCTAATAAAAAAATAACGACAACAATGCTATGCTTAGCCCGCTCATCCAGGTCAAACTTAGGTAAACTTATATAATCTAAAGGGTTACGATTCTTTTTTCTACGAGACATATAATAAAACAAATAAAAATCCAGTTTTTAACTGGATTTATTATATCACAGGAAAAGCTAAGAAAAAAGCATCTCTTAAATCAGCCCTGTATCCATGCTCTAATTTTCGCCAGTAATTCCTCATCAGGAAACTTAGACACCTCTAGAATTAAATAGTCTAAAGAGCTATTTTTAATACGCTCCTTATACAAGGCTTGTTGCTGCAAATAAAACTCCGGTGTCTTGGCAATGCGACCATAATGAGGATATAAATTCAAACGATCCTGAAGACGCTTAGCCAGTAATGCCTTGTCTTCCGGAAAAGTCAGTAAAATAATCTTAAAATTTAATTTCTTCAACTTTTGATCAATCACTTGAAAATCAGCAGCGGAAAAATTACGAAATGACTCAGCATTATAAAGTTCATCGTAAATTAATTCCGATAAATGAAATTTTTCTACCAAAATATTTTTATCTTTTAATGTCTGAAAAGTATGCAAATAATCAGGAATTATTTTTGGCGCCAGTTCAGTGCCAAAAAATCCCAAATCACAATTAAACCAGTAACAGCCGTTAAGTACCTTATCACTGGTCGCACCCACCGGCTCTAAGTATTTATAAATCTGCGACATCACCCAACTCTTGCCGCTAAGTTCTGCTCCTTCAAAAATAAGATGATGGTCCATAACTACATTTTTAAATTCTGTTTGACTAAATTAAGAAGATATTCCGCTCGCTCTTCGTTATGACCAAACTTTAACAACCAATAAGTAGCAGAGCGTATTGCCGTCCAATTATAATACAAATCAATCCGGGCCTGAAACTCGGAAGTTAATTCTTGGCCGGATGCCGCCAAATAAGTATCCAAAAATAATTTCTTTAAATTATCAGCCTGTAATTCACCTTTAGATTTAGAAAGTATTTGATATTCCAGCTGTTGCAAAAAACCACCAACATCACGAGCCGGATCACTGAGGCAGACATCGGTAAAATCAATTAAGCCAACCCGTTTAGGTGCGGTCACAATGATATTTTCGGGATGAGCATCACCATGAATTAATGTTAAAGTAATACCGGACTGACGAAAAGATTCTTCTTGTACAATAAAATAATAATATATTCTTTGCAGGTCCGGATGATATTTACCATGATAGCGCGCCTCTACTTCTCGCAAAATTCTATCTACCCCGGGAATAACTGTGACAATATTGGAATTCAAGGGATTAAAGTTAGCCTCGGAATTAGCCGGTAAAGTATGTAAACGAGCAAAAACTTTAGCCGCTGCTACAACTATTGTAGTGACCATAGCAAATTTCTTTTTCTTCACATAGTATAATAAATTTTCTCCCCGCAAACCGCGATAAAAAGTCGCTCGAAAATATTCCGAATAAAATAGAGGATGGGGAATATCAATAGAGGCGGTCGAAAATTTAGCTGCCCGTAAATATTTTAAAGCTAAATAAATATTCTCCCGCGACTCTTCACTGTGAGCGGAACAAAAAATTGGCACTTTAATTTCCTCTCCCGTTGCTTTAATAAAATAGGTATTAAAACGAAATACTACGTGATACGTTGTTTCCCAAATTAAATCTTTATAAGTTTTAATTTCTACGCGACTAATATCCTTAAACATCGGATAATGCGGTAAAACTTCCTTACGGAATAATTCAACAACAAAGTCGGGCTCTAATAATTTTCTAATCTTGTTCATACATTTTTCTGCCAATGTTTATTCCAATGCGTCTGCCAGACACGCTCTTGAATACGCAAATAATATTTTTCCGCTAATAATTTATGTTTTTTTGATCGAATATCCGATAAAGAACGAACCGCACGAATTAAATCTCCCAAGCCACGATCAATATCATCCGGACTCCAAGCATAAGGGCCATAAAGTTTAGAAAAATCTCGAGCACTCGCCCACCAAAAAGTACAACTGGCTAAACCGCGATATAAATGCCAACGATACCAATAAAAATTCTCATCATTTTTAAATTCATCTTTTAGTGATAAAGCTAAATTAGCCAAACGCCATAAATCAAGTTGAATCTTGTTATCTTTATCATGCCAAAGTTGATACGGATGATTTCGTTTAATTTCCGTTAACGTTGACTCCCAGGAAGACGGGCGTAACTTAACCGACAAAATGTGTTTTCTTTCTACAGTTGATAAATAACTGGAAATAGTCTGAGTCTTTAAACTTTTTAACTTGGAGATTCTCTCCATTTCTCCGGTCGGGTCTTCATGGCGTAAACCATATAGTTCAGCATCAGTGGCCGTCACGACGACCGACACTTCGCTTGTCTCTTTTTTCTTGTCATGTTTTGTCGCGACAATAGAGGCTTCTATTTTTTTAAATAAGGGCAATAATTTATCAGGCGGATAAGCATTAGAAAATTTTCTACTGCGGAAAATTACTTTTAAGCCGCTAGCCGCGTCTGCATAGAATCTTCCTGCCTCTAAGTGTCGGTCATCGCCATCATAAGAAATTTCATCTAAAATAATCCAGCGGTAACCGGCCTGATAAACTAACTTTGCCACCGCCGGACTATAAGCCATTTCCGGTAAAAAAAATCCCACCGGTTTAAAATCTTTACCAAAATGTTTTTTTAAAATTTTGGCATTAGTTGTAATTTGATCCAAAACTTCCACTTCTGGTAATAAGGGGAGAAAACCATGATAAGCGGCGGAACCGGTTAACTCTATTTGCCCCTTCTTCACAAGTAATTTCAAGCGTTCCAACCAAGCAGTTTCGTGTTCATCGTCTAAGCGCTCCAATAAACAACCACTGACATTCATAGTAAAGTGCAAATTGGGATGCTCTTCCAACAAACGAACAAGACGCCAATAACTTTTATCTAAGGCCTCACGAATATGATGAAACTCAATATTCGCTGGCTGATAAAAATGTAAAAAATTTAACCACAACATATTTAAAGCGCTTTAATTTTTCAAAGCCTTATAATAGAGCTCTACATACTTCTTAGCCGGAATTTCCCAACCATTACTTTGGCGCATCGCACGCTTAACCAGCGGGCGCCAAACTCGTTTATTTTTATAATGCTCTAAAGCACGAATAATCGCACCATGTAAATCAAACTCATTATCATTTTCAAAAGTGAAACCCGTTCCCCGTCGAGCAACTGCCGAAAAATCTTCTACTGTATCATAAAGGCCACCAATAGCACGTACAATCGGAACACAACCATAACGCATCGCAATCAACTGATTAATACCGCAGGGTTCATAGTTAGAAGGCAAGAGAAAAAAATCCGCACCGGCGTAAACCAATGTTTCATATAGTTGGTTAGCTTCGTGAGAAGGAACAATCACCAATTTTTCCGGATTTTTACGAGCTAATTTCTGTAATTCACCTATATACTTTTTATCTCCCGCTCCAATAATAATAAATTGTGCTTCCAATTTAATGAGTTCCGGAAAAAGTTTAATTAAAAGTTCAAAACCTTTTTGAAAAGTCACTCGTGAAGTCGTACAAAAGATTGGCATATCTTTTATCACCGGCAAACCGAAAGTCTGTTGTAATTTTATTTTATTTTCTGATTTTACTTCAGAATTACTAAAAGAATAGTTTTTAGCCAAGGCGGTATCTTGCGCCGGATTGTAAGTATTATAATCAATACCATTCACAATACCAACCAAACGATCGGCACGATTTTGTAAAATACGATTTAAATCTTGACCAAACCTTTTAGTCATGATTTCTTCACGATATTGTTCACTAACGGTATTAATAAAATCAGCCGATAAAATAGCTCGTTTAGCAAAATTGATATTTTCTAGGGCGGGATCGGCAAGATGCGGCAAACGACTTCGTCCATAGTCTTTATGCTCCGGTAAAATTCCCCACCAATTATGTCCTAACTGAAAAATTAAATTATGAATGGTAAAAATCGTTTTAGTTTTTATTAAAGTTTGAGAGTAGCGAAACTCTGTTTTTAAATAATAAGGGATGAGACCGGTTTGCCAATCATGGCACTGAATAATATCGGCAGAAAATTTCAATAAAGACAAAAGTTTTAAAACGGCGACATTAAATACTAAAAACCTGGCGTTCTCCTGGTCAGAACCATATAAGCGAGTATGTTTAGAAAAATACTTGGGGCATTCTACAAAATAAACAGGCAAACCATCCATCAAATAACCGCGCCAATAATTTACTTTAATTTTTTCCTGACTATTGAGACGTAAAACGATATCAGAAAAAATTAATTCCAAATGATGTTCCTCTTTATCAATGGAGCGACCATACAAAGGCGTGATAACAATTACTTTGTGTCCTAAGCGGCGCAAAGCCTTAGATAGGCTACGACTGACATCAGCTAAGCCTCCGGTTTTGGAAAAAGGCGCAACCTCGGAAGCCACCTGAACAATTTTAAGTAATTTTTTCATTAACGTGAATTTAAAGCACACAAAGCGATAGCTAAAGCATCGGCGGCATCGTCCGGCTTAGGAATCTCTTTTAAATTAAGAACCATTTTAACCATCTTTTGTACTTGCAATTTAGTAGCTTGACCGTAAGCGGTTACAGCCAGTTTAACTTGCGCTGGCGTAAAGTCAAATACCGGTAGTTTATTCTGACGTAAAGTCAAAAGCAAAACACCACGCGCTTGCCCAACAATTAGAGCTGTTCGTACATTTTTATTAAAAAATAATTGCTCAACGGCAGCAATTTGAGGATGATATTTTTTAATAATTTTATCCAATTGCTGATGTAGTTCGTCTAAGCGATCCACTAAATCTAAGCCGGCCGCTGTTTTTATGGAGCCATAAGCTAGACAAGTAACTTTTGGCCCGACTACTTTAATTACGCCGTAACCGGTATCTGCCAAGCCAGGATCCAATCCTAAAATAATTTTTGGCATAAAGACTTGCCTATAATAAATTAGAATAGTAATCGCTAACATCTTCATTATCCTCCAGTTCGGCGAAGAGTTTATCTATTTTTTCCTGGCTTCCGTCCGGTACTGCTATTTTATCTTTTGCAACATATTCAATTCCCAAGACTATGTCTGGTAATTCTTTGGTTGCTAAAAATTCATTAATACGATTCAAATCTTTAATATCGGTATAAACTGTGATACCTTCTTCTTCTTTTTGAAAATCTAAAATTTCTTGATCAATTAATTCTAATTCCAATTCCTCGTTACTTATTTTTTTTTCTTTAATTTATTCACTGGGAATACGAATTACACCAAGCAAATCAAAGTTCCATAACACAGCGCCAAAGGAGCCGCCATTCTTAGTAAAAAGGTGACGAACGGAAGAACCGCTACGATTTTTATTATCGGTTAAACATTTAACAACCAATTGAATGCCCGGAGGGAGCACACCTTCGTAAAATAATTCTTCCACTTGATCGCCAGCCAGTTCACCGGTTCCCTTTTTAATAGCTCGATCAATATTGTCTTTAGGCATGCTGGCAGCACGTGCTCTATCAATAGCAGCGCGTAAAGACGGATTAGCTTCCGGGTCGCCATCGGTCTTAGCAGCTATAGTAATAATATTAGCCAGCTTAGTAAAAGCGGCCCCACGTTTGGCGTCAACTAATTCTTTTTGACGATGAGTAGTCGCCCATTTAGAATGTCCGGACATAAACTTAAACTAAATAATAAACAACTAAACAATAACAAAAATTGAAATTAAAATCAAGATGAATTATAATAAAAATATAGCTAAAATAAAAAATATGGAAATTAAAAAACTGCCGAATCTGGATGAAAGTGTGTTAGCCGCTTTAGATTTTTTTCAAACTCAACCGGTCTGTCATCACTCTTGGCCAAAAAGTTCTCTTTGCTTTGTGGTAGGCAGTGTTAATGCTTATCACACCGGTCGCATGCTTTTTGCCGGACGTCAGGTTATTTTTGCCGATGAGGGAAATTTTTTAGAACTTCTAAAAATCTACCAACCTCTCATAAAAAGTAAAAACATTACTGAGGCTATTGTTATTTCCGCCTCAGGGGAAAAAGATTCCATCTGGGAAATCAAAGAAGCTAAGAAGGCCGGACTAAAAACTACCTTAATAACTTGTGGCCAAAATTCCAGTGGTGCCGCTTTAGCCAATAATGTTATCGTGTCACAAAAATTTCCTGAGCCCTACTCTTACAATTACTCCACTTACCTGGGAATGATTTTGGGCCAGACAGGCGAAGACGTTAAGGCTATAAAAAAATTCTTACAAAAATTAAAAATACCGGCCAGCTTTAAAAAACATAGTTATTTTACTTTTATTCTACCCGACAAGTTTAAAGCTATTGTGGATATGCTTAAAGTAAAGGACGATGAAATGTTTGGTCCTTATTCCAGTTTACGCGCCTTTAGCGAGGGCAACGCTCGCCACGCCAAATTTATTTGTGAATCAAAACAGGAATTAGTCATTAGTTTCGGAAAAAATATTTATTTCGGACTGCCCGGTCATCGCTGGGACATTAAATTACCTCCCAACAGTAATTTTGGTTTTATCCTGTCTTTGAGTTATTATCTAGCCGGCCGCATCCAAACACAACGCCCCCCATATTTCAAAAAAGGTATAAAAAAATATTGTTTACAAACGGGACCGGCGCCTTACGGACGCAAAGAACCATTTTCTGTTATTGTAAAATAATAAAACATATTCTGGTCCCAAATTATTTAGCGAACTTAAAAAATCTCCGTGTTCTACGGAGATTTTTTCTAACTAATTTTTAATTTTACCTACATGTTTAATGCGTGAAATTTCGGCGTCCAACTTTTTCTTAGAAGCTAAATAATAGTGTCGCTGTGGTTTTAGATTTTTATCTAGTTCATAAACTAAAGGAATGGCTAAAGGAATATTTAATTTAATAATCTCTCTAACTGGAACCTTATCTAAATATTTAATAAGCGCCCGCAAACTATTCCCTGAAGCAACAATCAAAATACGGTCACCATTTTTAATCCTCGGGACAACTTCTTCCTTCCAAAATTCAACAACTCTAGTTACTACATCTTTTAGACTTTCTTCTCTGGGGACCATAATATCTTTATATTTTTTATCATTTCTTTGGTTATAACGATTAGCTGCTGTAATTTGAGGTGGATGAACATCATAACCGCGACGCCAATGAAAAACTTGATCCATGCCAAATTTATGCGCCATTGCTATTTTGCTTGATCCCTGTAGATTTCCATAATGACGCTCATTTAAACGCCAATCTGCGTATATAGTACTAGGGGGTGATTTTAGTTCATCTAAAACTAGATGCAAAGTTTTGGTAGTACGCTTTAAAAAAGAGTGCCAAGCAATATCAAAGACAAAGCCACGGCGACGTAAATAACGCCCAGCCTCAATGGCCTCAGACTCACCTAATTTAGTCAAAGATACGTCTGTCCAACCGGTAAATAAATCTTTTTTATTCCAAACGCTTTCACCGTGACGCAAAAAAACTATCTTATACATAATAATATTAAAAACTACGTCGCTTTTTATAACTATTTGAATTATATCATAAATTGACGATAAAAGTTTAAAAATGATAGTATAGATGTAACGGAATTATAACTATATCAGTCCAAGTAATAGACAACAATTTGAGAAAACCGGAGCAGAGATTGGCTTGTTCCTAATTAAATTTCTACGAGGAGGCACCAATTTACTCCGCAGCTTTTCCCGGATCGTATCCGGCTTTTTTCGTTTAATCTTTAAAGGGATTTTTTATAAAATATTAGTCAAAATCTATTTTAACGTTTTCCGTTTAAAAAAGAATGACTTGGCTCTGAGAACTATCAATGAAGTAATCCGCAACCAACTGGTTTACATCTTCATTTTTACTCTCACCATCATTTTTATCTTCGGAAACTTAAGTAGACAAACTCAAGCCGTCCCGCTAACTCAACAAATATCCCAAACTGTGATGGCTAATTTAACTTCCTCTGAATTCAGTAATTTATCCACTGAAATCTTAATAGAAGACACTACCGGATCAACCAGTCTAAATAGTCTACCGGAAAAATATTCCGATACAGTCGGGACACTAACTAAAAATTCCTACCTATCCCCCGAAATAAACATACAATCTAACGACTACGAAGTTTTTAGCTACGATCAAGACTTAATGTTAAAACCACAACTATTACCAGGCGAAAAAAATAATGCAGACAATACACCAACACATCGGACGACGATAACTAAGTATACAGTACAAAACGGTGACACAGTCAGTCGTATTGCGAAACAATTTGGTTTAACCATCAACACTATTTTATGGGCCAATAATTTAACGGCTTATAGTTTAATTCGTCCTGGCGATATTCTGAACATCTTACCTTACAGTGGTATACAATATACAGTAAAATCCGGAGATACAATTAGTGCTATCGCCAACAAATACGATATTGATGGCGACAAGATTTTAAGCGCCAATAATCTAAGTGGCGGTCTTATGGCGGGAGCGACCATCATATTGCCTGGCGCCCAAAAAATTACCACAATAGCAGTAAGAAGTAGCAGCGCTGCTAGCGGTCTATCTGTAATCAGTAGCCTCATTAAACAACCGGCGGTAGCATCAAGCGGTAATAACATGCTCTGGCCAACAGTGGGTCACCGCATCACTCAATACTTCTCTTGGCGCCACACTGGCCTAGACATTGCCAATAAAATTGGCACGCCTCTTTACGCGGCTGATGATGGCGTCGTCACAATTGCTCAAGGCGGTTGGAACGGTGGTTATGGTAATACCATTGTCATTAATCACGGTGGTGGTATTAAAACACGCTATGGACATGCTTCAAAACTTTTTGTTAAAGTAGGTGATGTAGTTAAAAAGGGCGATAATATTGCCGCGATGGGTTCTACCGGGCGTTCCACCGGACCGCATCTTCATTTTGAAATCATTGTTAATAATGTTAGAGTTAACCCTCTAAATTACATAAGATAAAAAGATAATATGTCGATAGTAATTGGAATATTAATAACAATCGGGGGAGCTATATTAGTTATTAAGAGCGAATGGTTTCTTAATAACTTCGGACGCATTGCCTGGTTTGAAGCTAAGCTTGGTACTGAGGGTGGCTCACGTTTAGGCTATAAATTAATAGGCGTCGGGTTACTGTTGATAGGCATCATCACTATGACTGGCAGCGCTCCAGCTTTTATGGGCTGGCTACTTAGCCCTTTACTAAAATATAATTTACCGCAATAATATTTAAGCTATAACATATAACCTAGTAAGGGCCCTTAGCTCAGTTGGTTAGAGCGCCGGCTTTGCAAGCCGGAGGCCAAGAGTTCGAATCTCTTAGGGTCCAC
>Ga0100379_10004631_pt1 | contig 12040 bp, 8 predicted proteins | sample CryGeymeta201503_FD_80418 | JGI IMG/M metagenome (GOLD analysis project Ga0100379, IMG submission 80418) | Groundwater microbial communities from Crystal Geyser aquifers in Utah, USA - Crystal Geyser metaG 2015-03 | ecosystem: Environmental > Aquatic > Deep subsurface > Groundwater | place: USA...
ATGCAAATACGGTAGGACAATATGGTAATGAAAAAGTGATTAGAGAATATGTTCAGAAACAAGGCAATGATTATAAACAAATTTATAGATTGCAATTAGATCTATTTGCAGTTTGATACCCCGACGCTTGCGTCGGGGAGATTCATTAATTCATTCCATAATAATTCATTCCATAAGCAGTTACTTTACTGCCGGCAATGTTAACATCCGTTTTGCTCAAGACTTCCCATATTATTGTATCTCCTTGTCCATAGCTGTACTCAATGGTATAAATCCATTTATTGCCTACTGAGAGTGGCAAGATATTATCCTTTTCTTCTTTAATGCTTATTGAATTTTCATTGCAGGAAAGTAAAAATACAAAAGATGCTAAAATCATTTTTGTTTCCATTCTAATATTCTATTAAAAATGTTTTTGATACTTTATTTTTTTGTGTTTATGTAAAACCAGTATGGAAAAAATGTGAGGATGTATGAATAAATTTATAAGAAAAAGATTGTATGAAATATATTGGTACTTCATACAGTGATATGGGAAAAACAATAAAATATTTTAGCACCGTTTTCACAGTAACCTCAAATATTTACAATGGAACGGTAAATAAATAATTTTATAAAATCAAATTAATTTTTATTTATTGATTGCTTACTATCAAATAAAAAAGCCCCAATAAATCGGGGCTTAAAAAAATTGTTTATAGTTGTGACTTCATTTCATAAGAATTTTTAAAAGAAGTGCGTATCTAAAAATTATTATGTCAACACCATATTTTTATTAATCACAACAATTCCTGATTCAGTAACCATATATTTTTTCCTATCACCTTCAAGATCAAATCCTATTTCGTATCCTTCTGGTACGGTAACATTCTTATCGATAATTGCTCTGCGTATTCTTGCGTGCCTTCCAATTCTGCAATTATTAAAAATAATTGAATCGGTTATGTATGAGTAGGAGTTTACTCTAACATTTGGTCCGAGCAAAGATCTTTCGACCAAACCTCCGGATACAATTGTGCCGTCACATACTAAAGAGTTAAGAGTTCTACCAACTCGTTCTCCTTCGTGGGATACTGTTTTTGCGGGAGGATATTGATATTGATATGTTCTTAAAGGCCATTCAGAATCATATAAATTAAATTCAGGATTGATACTTATCAAATCCATATTTGCGGCAAAATAACTATCGATGGTTCCAATATCTCTCCAATATGGCTGATTTTTTTTATTCTCATCTAAAAATCTGTAAGCCATAACTTTTCTGCTGGACTGCACCATATGGGGAATTACATCCTGCCCAAAATCATGGTTTTTAATTTTCTTCGATTCCATTTCTAAAATGACTTCACGAAGCACAGAGGCATTAAAAACATACACGCCCATATTCACAAAAGAGTGACCAGGTCTATCCGGAATTTCGGGTGGACTTGTAGGTTTCTCAATAAAAGATTTAACTTCATAATTATCATACACTCCCACGATTCCGAATCTGCTAGCTTCGTCTTTTGTTACTTCTATACAGGCAATTGAAAGTGCAGCTTCAGTTTTAATGTGATAATCTAGAAGTTTTAAATAATCCATTTTATAAATATGATCACCTCCAAGTATAAGCACCCATTTAGCTCTTTTATCTGAAAAGAGATTAAGATTTTGGTGAATTGCGTTTGCTGTTCCCAAATACCATTCATTATTTAATTTTCGCTGTGGTGGAACAGAATAAATAAACTCTCCAAGCCCTGGATTAAAAATGCTCCATGCCTCGTAAAGGTGCATATTAAGTGAATCGGATTTGTATTGAGTAAGTACATAAATTTTTCTAAACCCAGAGTTTAAACAATTTGATAAAGCAAAGTCTATTATTCTATATTTCCCTCCGAATGGAACTGCAGGTTTGCCTCTGTATTTGGTTAAAGGGGATAATCTTTTTCCCTGTCCCCCTGCTAATATCATAGTAACGGTATTTCTTAATATTGCTGAACCCACAGAATTCATTTTAACACCACTTCTGAAAATTATTATTAATCTTGTTATTAATACATTACTATAATAAATAAATTATTATATAACAAATATACAAGAATTATCTCCTTTAATGAGATTTACTTTTTCATAAAATACAAATTAATTCATATCTTTGAGTATAATTGTTAATTTATTAGTTGTATGAATAAAAAATATTTGTTTATTTCTGATATTCACCTCGGACTTCAATCCAAAGAAATTGAAGATAAAAAAGAAAAATTATTAGTAAAATTTTTAAATGAAACTGCAATAAATTGTGATGAGCTTTTTATTATTGGTGATTTATTCGATTATTGGTTTGAATATAAATATGTTTACCAAAAAGGATTTTATAGAACTTTAACTGCACTAAAAGATCTTACTGAAAAAGGGATTATTGTACATTATTTTATTGGCAATCATGATTTTATGCATCTAAATTTTTTCACTAAAGAAATTGGAACAAATTTATATTATGATGCAGTACATTTTGTATTAAACGGTAAAAAATTTTTTATTGGACACGGAGATGGTTTAGTAAAAAATGATATATGTTATAAAATATTAAAGTCAATTTTAAGAAATAAAGTTATACAATGGTTTTATGGATGGCTTCATCCCGATATTGGTGTATGGCTAGCTAAATTAACTAGTAAATCAAGTAGAGACTATACAACCAAAAAAAATTATGGAAAAGAAGACGGCTTATATGAAACTGCTAAAATTAAAATTGAAAAAGGATTTGATTTTGTATTATTTGGTCACGAACACTCAAGGAAAGATATTACATATAAAAATGGGAAATACATTAATTTAGGTTCTTGGCTTGATAAACCATGCTACGGAAAATTTGAAAACATTAATTTTGAAATAGTAGAAATAACAAATGGATAAACCAATAAAAACAAAAAGGAAAAAAGGAAAAAGAAGATTATTAATTTTTTCCTTTATTTTAATATTATTTATTGTTTTCGGTTTTTATATATACAGTGGATTGCCATCTTTAGAGGAACTTGAAAATCCCAAACCACAACTTGCCAGCACAGTTTATTCAATTGATGGGGAGCAGCTAGGTAAATATTTTATTGAAAACAGAATAGAGAGAAGATTTTCGGAATTCCCGCCTTATTTAGTAAAAGCATTAATAGCGACAGAGGATAGAAAATTCTATGAACATTGGGGTGTAGATATAATGCGCTTTGGCAAAGCAATGGTAAAAAATCTACTTACTTTTTCAAGAGAAGGTGCCAGCACAATTACGCAGCAGCTTGCTAAGAATTTATACAAACTTAAGACTGCTAATGAAAATCCGGCAGAAACTGTTGTAAGAAAAATAAGGGAATGGATAACTGCAATTCAGATTGAAAAGACTTACACTAAAAATGAAATTATAGAGCTATATCTTAATGTTTCTTACTTTGGTAATGGCGCTTATGGAGTTGAATCTGCTTCAAGAATTTATTTTAACAAAAGTGTAAATGAACTAACATTACCGGAAGCTGCTTTATTTGTTGCCTTGCTAAAATCTTCTACTTATTACAATCCTGAAAGACACCCTGTAAATGCATTATTAAGGCGTAACCTTGTTATGAATAATATGGTTACTATGAATGATTTGACTGATGATGAATATCAAAGGTATAAAAAAGAGCCTATTACTTTAGCTGAACAAAGAATAAAAGGAAGCACAGGTATTGCACCTTATTTTATGGAATATGTTAGAAAAGATCTTTCTGATCTTTCTTCAAAATATAAATATGATCTGTACCGTGATGGGTTAAATATTTATTCTACAATAGATTCAAGAATGCAAAAAATTGCAAATGAAGTTGTAGCAAATCATTTAGTTGAATTTCAAAAAATGTTTGATAGTAAGTGGAGTTGGGAAGAGAACAAAGATCTTTTAGCAACAATTATAGATGAAGATATTAGAAATTCAAAAGAGTATAAAGAAGCTGAAACAAATGAAGAAAAAGCCAGAATATATAACAGTCTTAAATACGATAAAAATTTTATAGAAAATGTAAAAAAAGATGCAACAAAAATTCAAGTTGGGTTTGTTGTATTGGATCAATCAAATGGACAAATAAAAGTAATGGTAGGTGGGGAGAACCAAATATTTGGTAGAGGATTAAATCATACAACAGAGATTAAGAGACAACCTGGTTCTGCCATGAAACCATTTGTATATGCAACAGCGATCAGTAATGGTTATTATCCTACATATACATTACTCAATCAAAAATTTGATTTTCATGGATGGGCTCCCTCCAACTTTTCTGAAAATGAATATGGTGGTTATACTTCATTTAGAATTTCTTTGGCTCATTCACTAAATGTAATTGCAGGAAGAATGACAACAAGCAATATCTCTCCACCAAGCCAGGTAGTTAAAATTGCACATAAAATGGGCATTAAAACTAAACTTGCAGCTGTTCCATCTATTGCTTTGGGAACATCTGAAGTTTCCCCTCTTGAATTAACTTCAGCTTATGGAACAATTGCAAATAATGGAGTAAATGTTTCACCTGTATCAGTAAATAGAATTGAAGATAGAAATAATATTTTGATAGATAAATTTGTACCGGTTTATGCAGAAGCTATTTCACTGCAAGTAGCGTCTATCTTAACTGATATGTTAGAGTCAGTTGTTTCAGAAGGAACAGGAAGAGGAGTAAGAAGATTTTTTTCATATCCGGCAGGAGGTAAAACCGGAACAACACAAGATTTTGCTGATGCTTGGTATGTAGGTTTTACTCCGGATCTAACTGCAGGTGTTTGGGTTGGATTTGATGATCATAGAATAAAATTTACTAGCTCATATGGACAAGGGGCAGTTGCTGCAATGCCAATCTGGTCTCAATTTATGGCAAGAGTTTATAAGGATTTAAAAATTCCCGTAAAATATTTTCACCTTGCAACGGGTGTTGTAAAAGCAACTTTTTGTAAAACCACTATGGATCTAGGAGATACTAAAATTGCTACATCTAAGTGTCCGGAAACAGTTACGGATATAATTATATCTAAAGATATGCCCGGTACATGTGAAATACACCCTGAAAATAATAAGATTAAAAAAGAAAATAAAAACAATTCAGATTGGTAATATTAATAGGTTTTCAAGGTCGCCTTGAAATGAGTATTATAATTTCAAACCCTTAACCTAATAAAAAAAAAGCTCTCGCTGGTACGGGGGTAAAGCACCAACAAGAGCGAAGGACTCTCTAATAAAAGAGAGTATTTATAATTAAGAAAAATATATTATAGATGCAAGAGGATATTTCTTGACAGTCAAGGACATACCTTGACAGTCAAGGACATACCTTGACAGAAGTATTAATACACAAAAATAATTATTTTTATCATGGTACAATCCCCGATAATCGTGACAAGATGAAACATCCTTTTAATGTCAAATTATGCTCAAAGAAAAACAAAAATTTAATATTGACTCTGCTTATAAAATTTCTTTAGATTTAGCTAAATCACATTATGAAAATTTTCCCGTGGTTTCATTTCTTATCCCAAAAGAACAAAGAAAACATATTGCTATAATTTACTGGTTTGCCAGAACCGCAGATGATATTGCTGACGAAGGTAATATTAATAATGAAGAAAGATTAAAAAAACTTGATGAACTATCGGATAGAATTATATCAATTTCAAAAGATAAAATCCTAAATGAATTTGATGCTGCATTTTTAAATACAATAAGAACAAAAAATCTATCACCTGAAAATCTTATCAATTTATTAATTGCCTTCAAACAGGATGTTACTAAAAAAAGATATGAAAATTTTGATGAGGTCTTAAATTACTGCAAAAATTCAGCAAATCCGGTTGGCAGACTCATTCTTGAGCTTAACAATATTAATGATGAAAAAGCAAAAGTATTTTCAGATAATATTTGTACCGCACTTCAATTAACAAATTTTATTCAGGATATTGAGATAGACTACAAAAAAGGAAGAATTTATTTACCTCAAGACGAAATGAAAAAATTTAATGTTGATGAAAATATGTTTCGATTAAAGGAAAATAATATTAACTTAAAACATATCTTGAAATTTAACATATCAAGAATTGAAGATTTGTTTAAGGAGGGCAGAAAACTTTTGACCTATCTTAATGGCAGTTTGAAATATGAAATAGCCTGGACAATACTTGGTGGTGAGAAAATTTTGAAACAAGTAAAGAAATCTGATTACAAAATTTTTAATAACAGGCCTACTTTATCAAATATGGATTTCTTAATTTTATTGTGTAAATCAATATTTATAAGATGATAAACACTGCAAAACAAATAACAAAGAAAAGCAACAGCAGCTTTTATTATGCATTTAAATTGTTACCACAAGAAAAAAGAGATGCAATGAATACTGTTTATGCTTTTTGCAGAGAAACCGATGACATTGTTGACGATGTTGGCTCTTCTTTAGATGTTAAACATGAAAAGCTGAGAAAATGGAGAATTGAATTCGAAAAAGCTTTTCGAGGACATTCAGAATATTCTTTACTTAATAAACTAGGCACTACAATTTCTCGTTTTAATATTCCTTTAGATCCATTTTTTGAACTTATTAGGGGAATGGATATGGACTTGCAAAAAAATAGGTATTTAACTTTTGATGATCTTTCTTTATACTGCTATAGAGTTGCTTCCACAGTTGGATTAATGTGCATAGAAATTTTTGGTTATAAACATAAATCGACAAAAGAATATGCAATAAATCTTGGTATTGCTTTTCAATTGACAAATATTCTGCGTGACATAAAAAAAGATGCTGAAGAGGGAAGAATTTATTTACCTCAGGAAGATCTGGCTCAATTTAATTATCCGGAAAAAGCATTGATGGACAAAACTTATAATGCCAATTTCCAAGAATTAATGAAATATGAAACCCAAAGGGCTCAACATTATTTTGATAAAGCTAACCAAATTCTACAATTGGAAGATAAACCATCTTTATTTGCAGCTAGAGCTATGCAGCATATCTATTCAAGAATGTTAAATAAAATAGTTACAGCAGATTATAATGTTTATGAAAATAATATCTCCGTATCTTTTTTTGAAAAACTTGGAATTTCAATAGGAGCTTGGGCAAAATATAGTTTAGTTTATACATGAAAAAGTGTATTGTTATTGGAGGAGGGATAGCGGGACTTACCTCAGCAGTTTACCTTTCTAAATCTGGAATTAAAACAGAAGTAATTGAATCCAAAAATAAATTAGGTGGCAGAGCTTACTCTATTAAAGATAGGGAAAATAAAACTGTTATAGATAATGGCCAGCATATTTTAATGGGTTGTTATAAAGAAACTTTAAAATTTATATCGCTTATAAATGCAAGTGATAATTTTTTTTATCAAAGACAACTTTTTATTCCTTTTATAAATAGCAATTCAGAAATTCATTATTTAGAAGCAACAAAATTATTTTATCCCTTAAATTTATTTATAGGTTTACTTAATCATAGTTTTCTGAATTTTAGTGAAAAAATATCTCTTACAACTTTTTTCATCAAATTGGCTTTTTCAAAGAATGTTGATCTTAACAAATTGACAGTCGAAGAGTGGTTGATTTGTGAAAAACAAAATGAAAATATAAGGAAAACATTTTGGGAGATAATTTGTGTTGGGACACTTAATTCAGGTACAAAAAATGCATCAGCCCAGATATTCAAAGATATATTAAAAAAAATGTTTTTAGATGGAAATTTCTCTTCTACATTAATTATTCCCCAAAAAGGGTTATCTGAGACTTATTGCCAACCGGCCAATAATTATATTAATAAAATGGGAAACAAAATATCATTAAATGAAAATATTATAGAATTAAAAATAGAAAATAACTCAGTTACTAAAATAATAACAGATAAAAGAATAATAGAAGATTTTGACTTTGTAATTTCTGCTGTTCCTCTTACTGCACTTACTAAATTTTATAGTGGAGATGAAATTAAAAATATTAGTTTAGAATATTCTTGTATAATTTCAATTCATATTTGGCTAAAAATTAATAAACTTAAAAATAAATTTTATGGGTTAATAAATTCACCAATACATTGGGTATTTAATCACGATGATCACATTACTTTAGTGATAAGTGATGCTAATTACTTAATTAAAAAAAGCAATGATGAAATAATTGATATGTGTTTTGCGGAATTAAAAAAATATATCAAAACAAAGAGGGAAGATATTATTGATTATAAAATAATTAAAGAAAAGAGTGCTACTTTTATCCCGAATGTAGAAAATTTGAATAAAAGACAAACTACAAAAACAAAAATCAACAATTTATTTTTGGCAGGGGATTGGACTGACACAGGTTTGCCTGCAACTTTAGAAGGTGCTGTAATCAGTGGTAAAAAAGCTACAGATTTAATATTAAAAACTTGCTAAGAAACCTCGGAGGTTATTGTAAGTTGCAAATTAATTACTATTATAATCCTTCTCTATCAATCATAAACACAAGAGTTGCCATAGCAGCAGAACCAAGTTCAAATTCTCTTGGATGAATTATACTAAATTGGTCATTATCTGAATGATGATAATCAAAATATCTTTGTCCATCAGGTCCGTAACCAATTCTGGCTTTTGCAGATTTTATTCTTCCAACATCAGCTCCACTTCCACCTTTTGCAACTTCTAAAATTCCTGTTTCAGCTAAGATCGGCAGCCAAGATTTTATTTTTTCAATTGTTAATGAATCAGAATCAACACTAAAATCTCTGGGTGTTCCGCTTCCGGCATCAGCTTCCATTGCAGCAATTGTTACTTGTATGGAAGAGTCAGCAAAATTACCATAAGCTTCAGCTCCTCTGGAACCATTTTCTTCATTAATAAACAACACACATCTAATTGTTCTTTGTGGTGCAATATTTAATCTTTTAAATAAATCCAATACCTCCATTGATTGAATGCAACCAGTTCCATCATCATTAGCACCAACACCTAAATCCCAACTGTCAATGTGTCCGCCAACTGTAATTACTTCATCAGGATATTTACTTCCTGTAATTTCCCCGATTACATTATAGGAAGGAGCATCTTCAAACCATTTACTATTTAATTTAAGATTAACTTCTAAATTGGGTTCTTCCTTTAATGCCTGTCTTAAAAAATCTGAATCAAGATAGCCAACAGATACGGCAGGAATTCTTTTTACTTGATCTGCGTAAAACACAACTCCGGTATGTGGGTTATTATCATACTTAGTAGTTATTGATCTAAGTAGAACACCTATTGCGCCATATTTTGCAGCACTGTCAGCACCAAATACTCTGTAATTCCAAACACCACCGTAACCGCCAGAGTATAGACCCTGATCAAGTGGGCGATCATAAAAAACAATTTTGCCCTTAACTAGTTCTTGTTTTTCTCTAAGTTCTTCAAAGCTTTTTATAGAAATTACTTTTCCTTGTAGTTCTTTTGCATCAGTAGCAATACTACCACCTAAAGCTCTAACAACTAAATTTCTATTATTAATTTTTTTTGATGAAACAATTTTCGCTTTTTCAATATTTCCTCTTTCCCAATGCGGCACCATTACTGGTTGTAGCCAGACTTTATCAAAACCTAGTTCTTTCATTTTCTTTTCAGCCCAGTGTATAGCTTTTATGGAGTTTGGTGAGCCGCTTAATCTTGGACCAATGTCAGTCAATTCTTTTAAAAGAAAATATCCTTTTCTATCTTCTAAAGCTTTTCTTACAAATTGATTAGCAACATTTTTATAATCAGTTATTTGTTTATCACTTAATGATTGGGAGTTAGTTTTAGGTGAAGAAATAATTAATAATGCTAACACAAACATTATTGTTGCAGATAATGAAGTTAATTTTTTCAATTGATTTACCTGTGTTTAATTTTATAAATTTGACTTTGAGAGCAATTACATTTTACAATAAGATTAAAAGTATGAAAAAAATTATATAAAGACCAAATATTTTACACGAATAAAATATATATTGCATTTACAAAAAAAGCCTAAATTATGAATCTGATAAGAGAACCGATTTCCCGTAGTTATTTCTTAATTCTAACATTGGTATATACAATTATGACTAATATAAATTGTAATCCCCAAAACGATAATCCTGACAAAATAAAAAATGGACATAAAGCCAATAGGCTTATAAATGAAAAAAGTCCTTATTTATTACAACACGCTGATAATCCAGTTGATTGGTATGCCTGGGATAAAGAAGCATTTGAAAAAGCCGGCAAAGATAATAAACCAATTTTTCTTTCAATAGGTTATTCTACTTGTCATTGGTGTCATGTAATGGAACACGAATCTTTTGAGGATTCTACCGTTGCAGATTTACTAAATAAATATTTTGTTTCAATTAAAGTTGACAGAGAAGAAAGACCGGACATTGATAATATTTATATGCAAGTTGCTCAAATGTTAACCGGAAGTGGTGGCTGGCCTTTAACTATTATAATGACCCCTGATAAAAAACCTTTCTTTGCAGGTACATATTTTCCAAAAGAAAACAGATTTGGGAGGCCCGGATTAATAAACATACTAACTCAAATAAAAGATGCATGGGTAAACCAGCACGATAAAATTATTTCTTCTTCGAATCAAATTGTTGCTGGACTTAAAAATTCTACAACTAATAATGTTCTTGGTAATGAAATTACATTGGATGTTTTGAAAAAATCAGTAAATAATTTTACTGCTAATTTTGATAAAGTAAAAGGTGGATTTGGAAATGCACCAAAATTTCCTTCTCCACATAATTTATTATTCTTATTAAGGCAATATAATAGAGATAAAGATCCTAACATTCTAAAAATGGTAACTTCTACATTGGATAAAATGAGCGAAGGCGGAATTTTTGATCAAATAGGTTTTGGTTTCCACAGATATTCAACTGACGAGAAATGGCTTGTACCACATTTTGAAAAAATGATTTATGATCAGGCAATGATTGCAATGGCATATACCGAAGTCTACCAATTAACAAGAGAAATAAAATATAAAGATGTAGCAGGAAAAATTTTTGAATATGTGCAGCGAGATATGACATCTGTTGAAGGTGGATTTTACACTGCTGAAGATGCTGACAGTGATGGGGAAGAAGGCAGATTTTATTTTTGGACTTATGCAGAACTAAAAAAAATATTATCTCCTGAAGATTTTAATATTTTTATTAAAGTTTTTAATGTTGAAGAAGAAGGGAATTTTATAGATCAGATAAAAGGAGATAAGGACGGAAATAATATTCTTCATAGGAAAAAATCAAATTCTGATTTAGCTAATGAATTAAAAATATACGAAAAGGATTTAGTTAATAAAATCGATAAGATGAGAAAAATTCTTTTTGATATTAGAGAGAAAAGAATTCATCCTCTTAAAGATGATAAAATCTTAACTGACTGGAACGGATTGATGATTGCGGCATTTGCACAAGCCGGACAAGTTTTTGAAAATCAAAGTTTTATCTCAGCAGCAGAGAAGAGTACTAAATTTATTCTAAGCAAGTTATTAAAAAATAATGGTGAACTATTTCATAGATATAGAAATGGAGAAGTGAAAGTTGACGGTCATTTGGATGATTATTCCTTTATGATTTGGGGACTTATAAATTTATATGAATCTACTTTCAAAGTTGAATATTTAGAAAAAGCAATTGAATTGAATAACTATTTACTAAATAATTTTTGGGATGAAACCTCAGGTGGATTCTTTTTTACTTCAATTAAATCTACAGAATTATTTTCAAGACAGAAAGAAATTTATGACGGAGCAATTCCTTCAGGAAATTCTGTTGAAATGATGAACTTAATTAAACTGTCAAAATTAACAGGAGATAACAAGTTAATTGAAAAAGCTTCACTGCTTTCAAAAACCTTTTCCATACAAATAGAAAGATACCCTAACGGTTATTCCCAATTGTTAAGTGGAGTTAATTTTGCAATAGGACCATCTTTTGAAATAGTTATTGCCGGTAATTTGAAAGATAAATTAACACAAGAAATGTTAAAAGAAATTAATAGTATGTATTTACCAAATAAAGTAATTCTG
>Ga0100379_10004636_pt1 | contig 12036 bp, 10 predicted proteins | sample CryGeymeta201503_FD_80418 | JGI IMG/M metagenome (GOLD analysis project Ga0100379, IMG submission 80418) | Groundwater microbial communities from Crystal Geyser aquifers in Utah, USA - Crystal Geyser metaG 2015-03 | ecosystem: Environmental > Aquatic > Deep subsurface > Groundwater | place...
ATCAGCATAGAAAATACTTGTATTATTCTAAGGCAACCAAATAAGAAACAAAGAAAAGGTCATTTGTTCTATGCTCTATAGTTATAAATTTTATAAAATCTCTCGAGCACACTCGAATAAAATAATATGGACATTCAGTCATGTTATTGATCATGGTTTGATTGGACATTTGATAGCATCAATAGCCTGAAGCCCAACAACATATTAAAGCTTGATTTTTTGTTTTGTTGATTGTCTCTTTTGAAACTAAAATTTCTCCTTTTTATTTTGGAAAAATATAAAACTGAGAGAATTAATTGATTGAATAGAACTGATGACTTCAAACGAAGGGAAGAGAACAAATTTCAGTTACCTGACCATCTATTATGAATCAAACTAATTATAGGGTACTTTGTTAATTTTATTTTGTCGGTTTGTATTTATCCTGAATCAAACGACTCTTTTTATACTTATTAATGACAAAGGCTTAAAAAAAAAACTGTAGAGCTCCCAAATCATCCGATTCTTTAGGAAAGAGTCGCATAAGAGACGCATGCAGTTGAGACATCAACAGTACAAGAACTCCAAGAACTCCGACAGATTGCTAAAAAATTATATGTTCTTTACAACCCTATCAAAAAATTATGGAAGTTTGGATCAACACGTCGCTTACGAAAAAAAAGAGAGCCGGTGAGCTCGTCTACGATGAAGAACATCCCATCTTGGTACAATAATTTTGGATCCGAACAAGCCACTACAAAAAGCTGGAAAGACAAATGCTAAAATTCTTCAATGCAAGGAATGCCCCTCAAGTCACATTCAGCCGAATGCAGAAAAGAATAAGGGTCACCCACAGAGAATGGTTTGATTTAAGTGGAATCCCAATGGAGGCGGTTAAGTTTATTGCATAAAGGCTCAAGATGCAAATTGAAGAGCAACTAAGGGGATATACAGTGTACATCATGGGCTCTATCAACAATAATCCTCCAAAATCATTCAACTTTTATCCAAAAGAATATGTAGAAGGCTTGGAAGTATTTGCTTAATTCGAGCAAGATGGCAAATTGAAAAGAATTGTTAAGAAAAAGAGCGATGATTCAAAATATCAACCAGAATAATAAAGGATATTCATCGATCCAACAACTAAACGATTTGATCAAGTTCCCAAACCACGATTCACAAAGATAAGAAAATCTCATCAACCTGAGGAAAAGAGATAAGAATAATGATTCATTACAACCATATCATCTCATCATAAATTTAGGATTTTTAGCACACAGTCAACATACCTCACATGTGAGAAACGAACATAGACTGGACGTTGGATTATGACATTATTTTTAAAATATTATCACAATTCAATTGTCTTCATGGGTAACGACACTCATCACTATCCCACCTTCCAACGATAATAATGGCAAATTGTCGAGAAAAATCCCAATCACACACTCTGGCACTCCCGCAATGAAAAAAACCTCCATATCTAACAATACGATATCTTCACCCGTGACTAGGATGAACTAAAACAATCGAAAGAAGTCTTCGAATTTAGATATCGACATCCTCAACTCGTATCATCGCTTTACTATCAATAGCATAATTAGCAGGAGTTCTGTGCTGTCAGTCATCAGTATGGCCTATTCATCTAGAAGATACCGATCAGACTGATCGATATCGAACATATCCCTTATCCTGACCTTCTCCATCTCTACTCACAAGCCTTGAATGGATTTTATCTGATAGCACAACGATATGGCTGCTTTGAAGTTGAATAATAGTACATTGGAATCAACTAAAAAGGGGTCGTTAAAGTCTGGATGAATCGTGATTTCTCACGCAGCTATATCGTAGGTGGCCGCATCAGCGAATAGCACATGGTTAAGGGCGTAGTAGATATTATTGATGCCAATTGTGATTTGTACAAATTGGAAGGTCGACCAACCATCAGAAATTATTTGTACCGAAATGCAGATATGCTCAGATTTGCCTAAGCTCTAAGACAGCTCCAGAATTATGTCAGATAGTACAATTAAGGATATGTACCCACTAAATTGGATTGCATCGATCGAGTAGGAGGCATTTATGTCATTGTCAACAGATAGTCAACTTCAGAATAATCTGAAAGCGCAATGAGCAAACATTATTTCACTAAGAACCCCGGTTAACATCTTCGACCTAAATTAACATCTGATGTGCAATTATCAGAACCGAAGATGATGATCGTCTCACCTCCTCAACATAATCAGCAACCGCAAGTTCGAGTAGGGTATCAGGGGTATCAGCCTCCTGCTGTCAACTTTGGTCTGAAGGGAAGTGAAGCTTTTCCGCATCCTAGAAGATAACAGTATATTGTGCCACCTGAAGTGGCAAGAGAAGATATGGAAGTTGTTAGAAGGAGAAGAAGTCAGCATTAAACTCAAAATGTTCATTATATTGATAGGCGGGATCTACGGCCCATGAAGTACAGCCAAAATATTGAACCAGTCCATCATTATATTTCACCTGCCAAGGCCCCATCTGCAGCCATTACTTTCACTCTATCTCCCACCAAACTTAACCAACCTTCTCAATAGATCAACACAAGACCCGTCTAAATTCCTTTGAGAAATTCCTGTTCCTAAATCCCTCCACCGATCCGTCAATCTTCATAATCCAACAGCTGCACAGTCACTTTCAAAATGCTAAGTCAAAATATATCAGATAATCAACCTCGCTTTGATATCAATTTGCATAACACTTCACTTGCCAACATGAGTGCTGGTGGCACCAGCCGATCAAATACCAACAGACTACATCATGCTACACCCAGTGGTGACAGGTAATCAACTTTTATTGAACCTATATACGAAGAAAAAGATTACTCAGCTAAGAAAGCACCTATGAAACACAACCGTTCTCAAAGCTAAGGTTTCCAACAATTTGAGAATGAAACTTTCAAGAAAAAGATCGATATCAAACCTGAGTACAGGGCATAGAGATAAACCTATCAAGACAGGTATCAAGAATCTTCACGTCAGTATGAGCCAAGAATTGAGAATAACTCAAACTATTATCCTGAAAGTCGAAACAATATCGGATAGGAACCAACTAGAGTGAACCTCTCAGATGGCACTTTCAAGGGAATTTCATATAGAGAAAGAACATAGAATTCATTAAAATCTTTCTAAAATTAACTACCATACAACACCCGAACAATCTCCTTCTAATAAAGAATCAACAATCAACAAAACTCAAATTATCAAAATTATCAACTGCCAAGCTAGAAACAAACATCAGATAGATACAACAATGAACCTGGTTTCAAAACTTTCTCGACATCAAACAAATACCAAAGTGTCAGCGTTGATGACGGCAAATCTTCATAGTAGTTCTTGAAACAACTGAAATAAATCAAAAGTAGCATGCATCAGAACATCGATGACAAAAATAAAAATTCAGCCTTCACGTATCACTTTTGATATTATAGACATACCTACACCACTGAGACTTATGATCAGAGAAAAAGCAATAACTTCTATCAAGTTAATCAAAACAATAAGTACGATCCAATGACAATCAACCACCCCTTGATCACCGAAACTCATTTCGATGCTGAAGACTTCGGTCGAAATACAGTCAGCAACATAATCGAGACGGACTCTCCTCAAGTCAATAAAAACAACTATCTTTTGGCCAGATCCAATACCCCTCTCATGTTTGAAAAAAACCTCGAAATGAAATACTCCATGTTGGGTGAAGATCCCTAGCCGTAAGCCCAATCTTTCAGGGAATACGACAATCATATAGACTCTGATATTTTGGCCGATCTGAGAAAAATGCAGGCTTGATTGATTTCTTTGAGACCTCTTTATGATATTGATTGAATTTTTAATAATAACGAGACTATATCAGTGACTGCTTTTTGCCAGGCTTACATATTAATTATGCTCAATCTCATCAAAAACATCTTCAGAATGGGAAAAAGACCGCAGAGGTCGGAGAGCTAGGATGCCGTCTCCAAAAGAAAGACACTACAAGACCTCAAGCCAAGGAGATCTAACTCAATCGACAGCAAACCCAAGCCATAAACTGTCCTCAAACCTCATCCAGCTGAAAATTTCTACGAACTAGATTCTGTCAACACCATCAAAAAATCAAAAGCACCCTCACACAAGTCATCACAGATGAGAAGATCAAGGAAATAAATATCAGTTCTTGACTTTGTTTCAGATATCGATGATGACGATGACAAAAGCCAGGGTTTGCTGACTGAAATACATGAAAAAGAGGAGGAGATGGACCGAGGCTTTTTGTCTATGGATTTGGCGCTAAACTAAAACCTATTAGAGTAAAACTGCTGATATACAGAGGTTTAGATGAATAAGAAGAAGAGAACAAAGGACCTTCAAAAGCTCTCAGAAAATATCTGGCAAGGCCAGCACCAGATAGAAAAACTTTTGCTCCAACATTGCAGTGCCCTTTTTGCTCCAAAAGTATGAATTTCGATGATTCTCTCCGATTGGTTTGCCTCCACCGCTACCACAAGGGCTGTGCCAAAATAATGAGAGAAAGAAACCTATACCGTTGCGATTTATGCGACTACAAGCGCCGAAGCTCATGTTCGATGGTCATGATGGATAGAAGGAGAGGAAGACTGTGATTACTCTTGTTAGTCAACTCCAAGCTATTCTTATTACAATATCCACATATACACTGACATCCCTAATGTCAACTTGCCAATGAGGCATTCCATCATTCCATTTATGTAAAGATGGCAAAGATGTCCAAGCATTATCAGAAGCAATTTTTTTCATTATTATTTCATTTGAGCCAAAATGATGGCTTCATTTACGCCAAAATGATATTTCTATCATCATTTACCAAATTCATTACGAAGATCAGCTGTTGAATCTCTCGTACTCGTTAATGCTATCTTGTGAGCTCATTTTGGTCTGAATCTCCTCTTCTTCCTTATAATTTATTTTCTTTTATTAGGCTTATCCTTTATTCTCAGTTTTGCTCTTTTCCGCCTCCTCCTTTGATAAGAGGGGCCGTTCCAGATCATTTTGCGGCTCCTGATATCGACCGAAATGTTGTGGACGTATCGAAGTAAGCGAAGATGATGGCGAGGATGAGGATAACGTCGAAAACCAATTCTTTATTGCCTTTATCATAGTTGTAAATGGTTGACGACCCCTCTATATTTCCTCCTCGTTCTTATCCAATTTTTTTTACATTTGGGCAAACTTACGCTTGCTCTCCTCGAACTTAAGGAAGTTCTTCTCGAACCTCTTTTTGTATTCCTACTACATCTCCTTGTACTCCTGTCGCATCTGTTAGCACTCCTACCGGTGCCTTTTATTATCCTCTTTTATCTCCCTGAGAAGTGCCTACAAACGATGCTCATTTCTTCCCTCTTGGTTCATTATCAGAATTTATGAATAGACTATGTATATGTTTTTGAATATAAGCTGCAATCAACTTGGTTAAAACTTCCTTGTTCGTAATAATACTTTTTTTGATATGTTAATAGTATTCCATTATATTCAGTTGTATATGAAAAAAGTAGAAAATTAGATCATTCATAAAACTTGTTTTAACACTATTTAGCAATCTTTCAATGAAGCCTTAAATTCTGGTCTTATCTGCTCATTTTTTTTGAGGTTAGGTGGTAATCAATAAGATGAGAAATGTTATAAATTATTGAAGTCAACATTATTAAGCTTCAATATGGTTTCGGACTGAACAATGCATAAATCGCATTATGTTGACATTGTAATAAATTTCTATTTACTTTGCCAAACTGAGAAGCCCTTATATACTTATTCATTATTCTTGAAAGCATATTAATTTTAAGTATTTTGATGAATTCAGACTTGAATGACTTCTTGCTAAAAATAAAGGATCCTCTAGAGCTGACAACTGTATTGAATCATTGTAAGCGAATAGAAAAGATTCTTGGAGAGAATAACATCATGAAATTGCTGGATAGACTCTATGAAACAAAAAGTATTCAGCTTCTCAACAAAATAGGTAATGATGAGCTTTTGGAATACTTTAAAGGAATGGTGAGCCAAATAGAGAAAAAGAATCCCTAAAATCCCCAAATAACATGCAGTTCGTCCGTTTAGCTTCCTAATGAAAATAAAAATAAAAATCCTGAATAAATACTTAATCCAGAGAAAATTTAAGAAGAAGAATTCAATTAGCTAGAAAGAAACTTACTAAACGGCTTAGAATAATTCAAAGGTCTGAGCTCGTATACAGAATCAAAATTGAAAGATATTATTAATTTTATCAAAGATTATGTGAAAAAATCAAGAGTCATCAAACAGGAAGAATTGATAAAAGAAGTCAAGAAAATAGAAAAAGTTGACCCTTCTAAAAAACAGTTGTTTGAATATCTTCAAGTTGTGGACTCTGCTCTCTATCACAGCAGTCCTCAATATAGATTGAAAAAGACTCAACTAATTGCACTAGTACTTTTCCTTCAAACTTCCAAAAAAAACTTGTTGTAGATACTTACAGGAGAAGGAAAGTCAACCACGATTGCTGCCCTCGCTGCAATCTTTGCGATTAGTGGAAGATCAGTCGACATTGTTACTACCAGCACTTTGCTGGCTTCAAGAGATGTTTAATAAAAGAAGAGATTTTTCAATCTTTTGGGTCTTGTCGCCGAAGATAACCTTGAAGAAAATCAAAAAGGATAAAAAGGGTGCTACAGGAATGACAAGATTGTTTACGGAACTTCTCATAATTTTTAAGCTGATGTTCTGTTCAATGATTACAAGAAAAAGGGAACAAGGTGCAACAGGCCTTTCGATATTATCATTATCGATGAAGTCGATTCCTTGTTCATAGATCAGAAAGGTAATCAAACTTTGCTTGGAACTACATATCCTGGATTTTCTGAATTAGAATATCCTATGAAGGTAATTTGGAATAAAATTACTACCAGCCCTATTTTCAAGGAAGAAAACAAAATCAAACTTGTTCTTGCTCTAGGAAAGTACTAGACTGCGACAGCTTAGGGAAGAGTTGTTTTGGAACAAGTGGTAAAAGACATTAGAAAGTAATTCAAAAATGAGATTGTACCTGAGTGGAGAATGGAATTCATTGAACAAAGTCTTGATCATTGGGTCAACAGTGCCATCAAAGCTGCTTTTTTGTTGAAAAAGAATATTCACTATGACATTCAAAAAAAAAGAGTCGTTCCCATTGACATGAAGAATACAGGAGAACTTCAGCACAAAACCCATTGGAGTAACGGACTTCATCAGTTTATTGAGATCAAGCATGGACTTCCCTTTACAACTGAAAGCATGACTTCAAATTTCCTCAGCAACATTGGAAATTTTGATAAATACAAAGAAATTTATGGCCTCACAGGGACCATGGGATCAGAAAAGGCTCGAGAGTTCTTGAAAATGACATACAAAGCTTAAATGTTCAAAGTTCCACCTTTCAAGGAGAGAAAATTGATTAATAACCCAGGGAAGGTTCTCTACAACGAAATTGATTGGGCCAGACACATTTGTTCTTAAATAAAAAAAATGATGAATCAAAAAAGATCAGTCTTAGTTATTTGTGAAACAATTCGATAGGTTTAAAGAATTAAAGTAACTCTTTAAAATTAGATCAAACCAAAGAGAACGCAACTTTTGACAAAAGGAAATGAAAATATTGATGACAAGATTGATTGTGGTGAGGTTATACTTGCAACAAACTTAGCTGGAAGAGGAGCTGATATGAAAATTTCTGAATAGCTTAATAGAGTAGGAGGCCTACATGTAATCATAGGTTTCTTACCTGTCAACTCAAGAGTTTAAATGCAAGGAAGAGGCAGGGCCGGTCGTAACGGAAACAATGGATCAAGTGAACTTTCAATAAATTTGACCAGCTTTTGCAAGTAATTCGGTGTCTAGTTACCTGAAAAATGGGTTTTCGAAAGTTCATAATCTTATAGTGTGTAGAATCTTTGTGATGCAAGAGATAATATGGAAGCCAAGCAGATGATCTAAGATTAAAATCAGGTTGAATAGCTCAGAACAAAAGATTAAATATTCAACATATTTTGTGATGCGATGAACGAAGTGCCTGATTTTTAAAGCAATCATGCCAAAAACATAGCTTTAGAGGAGAAATTTGCTATGTTCCTCAAGAAAGCAGATAATATGAAGATGTCCAAATAAGATTTCAAAGCTGAGGCAAAAAAAATTTGTTGGTAACTAAAAAATAATAGTGATGGATACTACAATCCAAATCATTACATCGAGCGAGGAATAAATTGTATGAAAGAGAATGAAAATGATGAAGCGATCCGCTATATGCAAAAGGGACAAGAAAACACTGGAACATTAATTAAATTGACTTGTAAAATATATGAAAATTGTCTAAAAATCAATAAAGATCCTGAAAACAAAAATAACACCAAGAAATGTCTGGAGGAGTTACAAGCATGTAAACAGTTAATCAATAAAAGGAAAGACTATCAGCAAGCGCTCAGTTTATTTGATTGTCAGAATGAAAGAATAACAAAAGTAATCGATTAGAATGCCGAAACGGAAGACTTTTAATTTAGGACTCAGATACAATAGTAGATCCTAGATGATATGAGAGGGGAGTGTACACCAATACAAACTGTCAGTAGTGTCAATATAAACAATACTCAGGCATCCTCAGTGTCTTAAGTAAACTCAAAAGTAACTTCATTGACGGGAGAAATTAATATTTTGTAAGGTTTATCAAATCAAATCGATGAAATAATAGGCTTATTTTCAAATCTCGGAAAGGATTAATATGTCACAATCAATTTTAAGTAAATTGATAATCTTTTGGCAAAAATCGATGGTGATGAAGAATAAAATAAAAGAGCTTTGGATAAAATGCGTCATGATGGTCTGAAGTTTTTAGCAGAAGGAGTCAAACATAAGAAAGAAGTATCACCTTGGAAAAGATTGTGGGTTTTTCTTGCTGGAGTTGCTCAGTTTGTTATTGGAGCTATCATTATAGCCCAAACCGGTGGAGCTCTGACCGGTTTTGGAAGCAATTTGATGATTGAAGGTGCAAAATGGTGCTTTGACTCGATCTTCAGACCTGAGGAGCTTTAAGATATATAAAAGTATGTTTCAAAAACAGCAAGGAGCCATTTATTCGCTCTAGCATGTTCAGGCTTGGAAGGAATCAAGGAACTTGGTCAGTTGTCTGCCAAGGGTGTTAGTGTTATGAAATAGGGTTTCCCAACTTTTGTCAATAAAATGTTTACTAATACTGGTATAGGTATAAGCAAGTTTTGTGAACTTTCATTTTCTTCTTTCGGAGCAAATATAGCTGGACATTGTTTGTTATCAACTGGCATCAACAGTATTTTTTCAAATCGTCAAGGATAATTACCAGATATTTCAACTCCTATGCAGAAGATCTCAGAACACAAATAAAAGTTCAGAGCTTAAATTGAAACAGGTATAGAAGAAGAGAAAAAAATTGATGCTTCAATTGAAAAAACTACCCAAAAATTCACTCAATAAATCAATAGAATAATCAAGGCCTATGTATCTAAACTCGATAGGCAGTTATTGACCTAGCTCAAAAATATACCATTGAAGAATGAACACATTTCAATCATCATCCAAGGATCTCTCAAAAAATAAATAAATTTCTGTGAAAATGCTAAAGAAAATAATAAAGTTTTGGCCCTTTTCTGTGAGCAATTAGAATCACCCGATTTAGCTGAGAAATATGTTAAAATGATTGGACTGTAAAACAAAATTAAAACTTGTCTCTAAAATGTCAAAGCTGAAGATAATTTTACCAAAGCTGTAGAAATAGGTTTGGCACAACTGATGACAGACAGACTAAACCAAATGTTAACCTAAAAAAGAAAGGATATAGAGACTTCATCAACAAATTTCCAAAAACGAAAAAGTTAATACTAGAGAAACAGTCCCAATATGACTGTAAGCAATGCTAACAAGGAAGTATAGGCTATCAATAAAGATAGTGCTAGCTTGAATGCGAGAATCAATGAATTCAATGAATGGAACAAACAGATTAAACCTAAGTAAATGTTATAACAAATCAAACAGAAAAATGGTATTGAAAATGGTCGATTCAAGTCGAATGTTATCGATAACATGCCATTCCATCCTTTCACTAAGGAAGCCCTGAAGAATATCAACTATAGTGAATCTTTTGGAAAACTTGAAGAAATTATTGAAGCTGAGGTTTTCAACTCCGTCAGGAATCACGGAGTTAAAATTATCGATAAGATGTATAGCAGCAGCAAAGGATCGGCAACGAAGTTGAAAAATATAGCAGCTATGCTCAAAGTCAAGTGATTACCCAGTAAACCTATGAAAACTATTATTACTATCAACTATTATTATTGATATTATGTATTCTTAAAAAATAATTTTTCTCATAGCTTTTTTTGAGACGCGACTACCCGATCAGGCCTGAAGAGTATCAAATCACTCGCTTCAATCCTGTTTTATCTTAATATCCATATCCTTCTCTCTATTTCTATCCCCGCTGTCTTCCTAACTACCTATATCTTCCCAATCCTCGCTGCTGTACTCTCCGCTCTCCTATCGATTGATTTATCCCCAATCTTTATCTTTGTTGTTTCGATTGTTGTCTTGGTAGTTGTTCAGCTTCCGGTAGCTATTTTCCGAATTTATAACATTCAAATCCGAAATATATTAATCCTTTGATAAGGGCTAATCCTACGGTAAACTTGAGTATGGTGCTTACCGATCACGGGGCTTATGCTGAGGCCTATAAGATTGTGAGGATGAGGAAACCGAGGAAGAGGATGTAAAAGAAGTCGCAAACCAGTTCTTAATCGTTTTGAATATGCTGGGGAGTTGTTGAGCTTTGACAATGGCTGCATGATTAGCATTGAATTGTCTCTCCATTGCTTCAAACCTCCGATCAGACCTCCGATTGGATTCTTACATCTTCCGCATCATCCGATCAAACCTCCGATCAGACCTCCGATTAGCTTCATCAATCCTTAGACTGGATCGACTCATTCTCTGATTGGATTTATTAAGCCTACGAATGCCTTCCTATCTAGTCGCATTAAACTTCTTATTGCTTTCCTATCTAGTCGCATTAAACTTCTTATTGCTTTCATCATTTTTGTCTTTAATTTCTTGTAGCATTTGCTCAAACCTTTTATCGCGTTCCTTCATCTCCTACTTGAAGAGTTTTCTTTGCTCTTAGCCATCAGTAATGAATTTTTAAACAATTCGATTGTTTGCCTCCCTCTCCTCCTTTAGTTCCTTTAGCATAGTTAGAATCAATTCCTACTTCCCTTACATAATCAGAATTTATGAACAAAATATTATAAACAATTATAAGCTCTAATTAGTCAATCGAAGTTGAAAAGCTCATTAATACAAAGCAAACAACAAAATAAGCCAAATAAAACTTCTCTGAATATTATATATATCCAAATTTGAATTAATAACAGTTATGCAAGGCAGATCACTGTAGCAAATCTCAAACGAGATTCGCGAAGAATATGAACTTTCCTACAAGGAAAAGATAAAAACTATGTACTCGATGTTCGAACTCAAATACCAATCGCTCCACGATAGCATCCTGTCAGTCTTTGATCGTATCAAAAGAGATGAAATTTTGTCAACCATGTTCAATGATAGAACGACCAGCACCCACCTCGAAGAAAGGGTCAAGGAAATATTCAGTGAAGTTGTAGCAGAAGAGCGAGAGCTTATTTTCAAGAAATTAGGAACCCAGATCGCTAACCTTAAATTTGAAAATGAAGAGCTCAACCGAAAACTTGAGCGGTTAAAAAACAACAACAATCATCTTGAGCAATAATTCTACACAGAAAGGCGTACCTTCTAAGAGACTAAAAACAATGTGAACGAAGAGCTAAAAAGGACCAAAGAAGAGAACTACAGCATAAAAGTGGAGAGAAACCAAAAAGAGAAAGAAATCTAAGATTTATAAAAAAAGGTCTAAAAAATGAACGAATACCTGGAGGAGAACTATGAGCTGAAGACTTTGGCTAAGAATATGCAGAACAAACTGGATGTTCTGGAAAAGGAG
>Ga0100379_10004640_pt1 | contig 12027 bp, 7 predicted proteins | sample CryGeymeta201503_FD_80418 | JGI IMG/M metagenome (GOLD analysis project Ga0100379, IMG submission 80418) | Groundwater microbial communities from Crystal Geyser aquifers in Utah, USA - Crystal Geyser metaG 2015-03 | ecosystem: Environmental > Aquatic > Deep subsurface > Groundwater | place: USA...
TAAAAATCTCGGAATTCGTTATTTGAGTAATATGTTTTTCTTACAAATTGTCGGGGTTAACCACGCTATATAAAATGTTTTATGAAAACATTTTATATAGCGGCCTTCGGCAAAAAATTCATTTCCAATGAATTTTTTAGGTTAAAATAATTTTTACGGGGTAAGAAATGAAAAATTGTATTTTTTGTGATGGAACAATTGTATCCGGAGGTCATGTGGAAAGATCGCTGATAGGACCAAATGTTAAAATAAATAGTTACAGTAAAATAGAAGATTCAATAATTATGAACAATTGTAATATAGGCAGGCATACAAAAATTAAAAATGCTATTATTGATAAAAATGTAATTATACCGGAAAATTATGAAATTGGATTTAACTTAGATGAAGATAAAAAAAAATTTACTGTAACTGACAGCGGACTTGTAATAATTGCTAAGAATCAAGTTCTAAATTGATATTTCTTTTTTTTCTGCTCTCCTTAAAATTAATTAATTCCAATCGCAGTTTATTAATAATATTTATAACTTTCATTATATGAACGAGATAATAAAAACAAAGCTAAAAAATCTCCCCAATAATTCAGGTGTTTACCAGTTTATAGATGAAAAAGGAAAAGTAATTTATATCGGTAAAGCTAAAAACTTAAAGAATAGGGTTAAATCTTACTTTCATACAAATGTTAACTCTGGTAAAACTCTTGCAATGGTTAATAAAGTAAATGATCTGGAATTAATTTTAACCGACAATGAAATTGAAGCTCTGGTTTTAGAGAATAATCTAATTAAACAATATAAGCCAAGATATAATATAAATCTTAAAGACGATAAATCATTTCCGTTTATAAAAATTACTAATGAATTATTCCCAAGAATATATTCTACAAGAAGAATAGAAAGAGACGGTTCAAAATATTTTGGTCCTTACACAAGTGTAAAATATATGAAATCATCACTAAGAATGATAAACTCTACTTTTAAAATAAGAAGCTGTAAACTTGATATTACTGATGAAGCAATAGAGAATAAAAAATTTAAAGTCTGTTTAGACTATCACATAAAAAAATGCAATGGACCTTGTGAAGGATTGGAAACGGCTACACAATACAATGATATGGTTGATGAAGTTGTAAAAGTACTAAAAGGAAGAACTGAAAATTTGGTAGAAGACCTAAATTTAAAAATGGAAAAAGCAGTTACTAATTTAGAATTTGAAATAGCCGCTGAAATTAGGGATAAAATTAAAAACTTAAATAAAATATTAGAAAGGCAAAAAATAGTTTCAAATGATTTTGCAGATAGAGATGTAATTGGTGTTACTTATGAAGGTGCTACTGCTTCGTGTTCTATATTTATTATTAGAAACGGTAAGCTGATTTCTAAAAAAGAAATTAACTTAAGCATTAAAAATGAAGTTGAATTAAAGGAAGTATATTCTTCAGCAATAAAGTTTTTTTACGGAGAGTTTGTAGAAGTGCCGCCAGAAATTTTATTAGAAGTTGAACCCGATGATATTGAACTACTTTCAACTTGGCTGAATAATAAATGCGAAAGAAAATTTAAATTTGTAGTTCCTAAAAGATCAAGTGAATCTCTTTCTTTAGTAAAAATGGCTAAACAGAATGCAATCTTACAATTAAAGGAAATTCAATTGCAAAAAATGAAAAAACAGGGAAATCTTCCCTACCCGCTTTCAGCATTAAAAAGGGACCTTATGCTGAATAAACTTCCCAGAAAGATAGAGTGTTTTGATATTTCAAATATTCAGGGTTCTGATTCTGTTGCAAGTATGGTTGTTTTTGAAGACGGAAAACCCAAGAAAAGTCAATACAGAAAATTCATTATTAAGAGCGTTGTGGGCCCGGATGATTTTTTGAGTATGCAGGAAGTAATGACGAGAAGATATTCTAAAGTAAAAAAAAGCGGTGAAATTCTTCCCGAATTGATAATGGTTGACGGAGGGAAAGGACAACTATCAAGTGCTGACAGTATTCTAAACGAATTGGGTTTTAAAAATTATAATATAATTGGTCTTGCAAAAAGATTGGAAGAAGTTTTTATCCCCGGAAAATCGGACCCTATGTCAATACCAAAAACATCTTCAGGCTTAAAACTATTACAGCAAATTAGAAATGAAGCTCACCGATTTGCCATCACTTTTCACAGAAGCAGAAGAAGTAAAAGAATTATCAATTCGGAATTGACAAGTATTGAAGGAATTGGAGAAGCAACAGCTGAACAATTATTAAAATCTTTGGGCAGTTTATCTAAAATTAAAAAATCAGACTTTAGTTCAATTGCAGAAATTGTAGGCAAGAGTAAAGCAAATATTATTATAAGATATTTTAATGAGAAAAAATAAAATTATTTGTTTTTGTTTAGTTGTTACAAACCATTTCGTGACAAAAATTATTTCCATTTTTACTTATCAAAATTATAATCCAACTTTTTACCGAATATAAATAGTATAACTATTAGAAGGGCAATAATTATTAAAATAGACAAGTAGGGTGAAAATCCGAAAGCTGTTGGTATATCTCCAATTAGCATACAGAAAAACGCCACTAAAACTGCATAAGGAAGTTGAGTTCTTACATGATCAATATGATCGCACCCCGAAGCCATTGAACTTAAAATTGTTGTATCGGATATTGGTGAGCAATGATCACCAAAAACAGAGCCTGCTAAAACAGAACTTATAACACCGTGTAAAATTATTTCAGAATCGATTGGATTAAAATTATAAAGATGTGAAACAGAAGCGGTTAAAGGAATAACAATAGGCATCATAATTGCCATTGTACCCCAACTTGTACCTGTAGAAAAACTAGTTGCAGCACATACAATAAAAACTAATACGGGTAGATACCTTGGATTAAGTGAATCTCCCAGTAAACTAACAATATAATCAGCAGTTTTCATTTCATTTGTAATAGAACCTATTGACCAGGCAAGTGTTAATATTATTAGTGCTAAAAACATTGAACGAAGCCCTAAAAACCAAGCATCTAATGTTTCTTTTAAGTTCATTATTTTTTGAGATATAATCATTATACCGGCAATTACACAAGCAGAAAAACTTGCCCAAAGCAGCGCAGTATAAGAATCAGAATTACCGATAATATCTCTTAGTCCATATTCAGTAATTCCTTTAACAGATAAATTATTTGTTCCGGTTACATATAAACCAATTATAGTACCGAATACTAAAACTAAAATTGGTATAACACCATTATACCATTTGGCTTTATCTTCATTACCAAACATTTCAGTAGATTCTGTTAAGTCAGTTCCTTTAATATTTTCAATAAAGAAAACTTTACCTTCTTCAACTGCTCTTTTTTCTGCCTTATACATTGGTCCAAAATCTCTTTTAAAGTAGGCTATCATAAAAACAAACACTAACATTAAAATTGGATAAAATCTATATGGAATTGTTTGAATAAATACATCATAAGCATTTTCATTTGATGCAATAACATTTAGTCCATCGTGAATTAATCCAACTTCAAAACCAATCCACGAACTAATAATAAATATACTTGCAACAGGTGCTGCAGTAGCATCAACTATAAAAGATAACTTTTCTCTTGAAATTCTTAATTTGTCAGTAATTGGTCTCATTAAATTACCAACGATTAGGGTATTAGCATAGTCATCAAAGAAGATTGCTATACCCATTAACCAAGTTGAAAGTAATCCCGATTTTCTTGTTTTGGCAAATTTAGTAATTAAGTCAGATATTCCTTTAGTTCCCCCGGATTTTGAGATCAGGCCAACCACTCCTCCAAACAACAAAGTAAAAACAATTATCTGGATATGAGAAACACCAGTGAGTACATTAATAATATAAGTATCAATAACTTTGAGTAATCCGATTAAAGGATTATAATCATTTATAAAAATTGCGCCGGAAAATATCCCGATTAATAAAGCAATAATTACTTGTCTGAAAATAAGTGCAAGCAATATTGCCAATAACGGGGGTACAAGACTAAGCCAGCCCGGAATAATTCTAATTTCAGATTTAATTTTGCCTAATTCTTTAGTTGATACTGTTAAATTTCCAGTAAGATTTGTAGAAATAGTTGTATCTATTTTATTATTATTAACAGTAAGATAATATTCTTGTTTTTTAACTGAGTTATTAAGTATTACATTTAGGTGATTAATAGAATTCGGAATGTTATTTAACTTAACTGAAAATTTTATACTCTGTAATCCAAATGATGGGGTTGAAATATTCTGAGCTTTAAGAATTGTAAAACTTAATAAAATCAGAAAAAGTGTAGAAGTTATTTTTTTCAAGTTATATTATAGAATAAATGATTTGCAAATAAATAATTAGTAATAGCATTATTAAAATTATTGAGACAATATAAAATCAATTAAAAATAAATCAAAATTAATTATTATATTTTATTAAATTTAATATAAGGTTTATGGCTAAAAATTTACTAACTACATTTTTTATCTTATGTATTTTATTTACAGGTTGTTCCAAAAAACCTGGGAGTAAGAAACTGCCGCTTACTAAAAAAATTTTAGAGAATACAATATTAAGAGCACTTGAAGGCAATAAAACTGCTAATGATTCCCTTTCAAATCTAATTAATTATGCATTGCCTATGGAACCAAATTATACTGAGTTATCAATAGATAGTTCTTTAGTTAAAGATGCAAGAGTAATTTTTACTGTTTTAATGACTTTTGAGAATCCAATTTATAACAGATTTGCTATTTATAATCCAAATATGGAATTAGAATTAATTGACAAATCATTAAATGGGCAAATTTACAAGGAAAAGCTTTTCCTTAATGGAACACATTATATTAAGTTAACTGAAGATTTTTTAAGCAAAGATATCTTTAACCTTACAAGAATTTCTTTATATAAAGTTGATAGTACTTTTGTTAATTTGGTCTTTCGAACATTTTCTAAATTGATTGATAAAGGACGAATTTACACTCAGGATATTACCGAAATTACAAATGATGAAATAAAAACAAAATTAAATAGTACAGTTAGAACTTCTATTCAAAATAAAAACGATAGCTTTACTTATTCTTCTTTAACAAAAAGATATACCTCTTCTAAAAATTTATTCTCTAATTATATTTCTGATTTAATTGAAAAAGCTAGGTTAAAATTACTTTACCCATTATAACAGACAGACAATCTGCCCTCGCTACTGTTGGTATTACTGAAGATCAAATTATAAAGCATGATACCCCTGGAGCAAAACTGCCTGCAGGTTTTACAATAAGTTTAAGTAACACTTGGAATAGATTTGATAATTTTATGATCCGGTCTCATTTATTAAAAGGGAAAGAAGGCACTAGATTTATAAATAATGTTATCGGTACAACAATATCTATAATAAAAATTGATGATATTGAAAATGTAAATGAATACACAAATTTTCCTTTTATAAATGAAACAAATAATAGAATAAAAATAAAATCAACAGAAAAAATGATTTATGGGAAAAGTTTTTATCAGTTATACGAATATATTGGGAAAGAAGTTAGTTATTTGCTTATCATCAACGGTTCAAAGTACACTTATAATAAATACGAATCGCTATACAATGAGATTATTAACTCATTTAATATCATTAAGCAAAAATAAAAGTATAATCAAAAGGAACTAAAATGATTTATATTAGGTTGTTGATTTTATATTGACTTTCTCTCTAAAAATTAGCAAATAAACACATTATATAATTAAATTTACGAGGTGATCATGTTTCACCATAATTTCAAAAGTAAAACTATCCCATTTTTTATTATTATTTTATTTTATGTATTTGTATTTGCTCCAACTGATGTAAATGCTCAAGATCTTTTTAAAGTAAATGATAGTCGCCCAGGAGGCGGAAGTGGTACTGCTACTACTATTTTAAATGATAGAGATAAAACTTCAACTATTTGGGTATTAATGGGAATAACTACCGGTCTTGTTTTAATTTATAAATTCTTTATTGAAAAAAAAGAACCTAAAAATGAGGTAGTAGATTCAACTTCATCTTCTATAATGTTTAGAAATAATTCTCATTTAAAAACTGTTTCAACCAAGATTACAAATATTGAAAAAGAATCACCGGTTAATTTATATTTAGGAATTAGAAGAGATGACCTGGTTTTTAATAAAAAAACCTATGTTTTGGGTGTATCGTTTAATTTGTAACTCATCTTACGCAAAAAATGAGCAGTGAAAAGATGACATCTTTGCTTCCTGAATTGAATTCAAATAAAATGATAACTCTTTAACGAAGCAGAGACTTTATTTTCTTAACCCCGACAATTTGTAAGAAAAACATATTACTCAAATAACGAATTCCGAGATTTTTATATAACTAAGTATATGATCTTTATTTACTTACAAATTGTCGGCCCAAAAGGGCAGATTTTCCAATGGAAAATCTGGGTTAATAAAAAGATGTCATCTTTTCAGCTTGCTTAACATCAGCTTGTAATTAATTAATAAAAAACCGGGAAATCAGCTACACAAATATCATGCTTACCGCTGCTTCCTCTCGGACCTGACGGGGTTGGGCAATCTTCTGTTAACTGATACCCGGCAAATTTTAATTTGGGTTTGAAAGATCATCAAAATTAAAATCTAATTCAAGAAATTATTAATAGAGACCTTTGAAAAAATAATTATTTGTTATTTGCCATTCCAGTTCGTCTAGGAGACGAAGTTTACGGATTTTCACCTGTCCGCTGTAATTCATACTTTAAAAGGCGAGCGTGAATGACATCTGAATTTTTCAGAAGTCTCTATTTAGTATTCTTTCCTTTTTTATTCATTTCGCTTAAACTATTTCTTTCCCAAAAAACATTGTTGTAATATCCTTGAATGGAATTATCATTTTCAGCTAACTCTAATCTTTTTTGAGCTATACAACAAAATTCTTTGTCTATTTCAATCCCTGAATAATTCCTTTCTAATTTTTTTGCAACAACTGCTGTAGTACCGGAACCTAAGAATGGATCAAAGATAAAATCACCTTTATTTGAACTAGCCAAAATTATTTTAGCCAACAATTTTTCTGGTTTTTGTGTCGGATGATCTGTGTTTTCCGGCATTGACCAAAAAGGGATAGTAATATCTGTCCATAAATTTGAAGGATAAGTAATTCGGAATGCATTTGCACCCATTGATTCCCAATCTTTTGGAAGCCCTTTTTTATCTTTATATGGAGCTAATACTTTTCGCTTTATTTTAACATCTTCAACATTAAATGTAAACTTATTACTTTTTGTACAATACCAAATATCTTCAGAACAATTTTTCCAGTTTGATTTTGCTCCTCTTCCCTTCTCTCTTTCCCAAGTAATTCTGTTTCTAACAACTAAATATTTTTCAGCTACATTAAATAAAGCCGGGGATGATTTCCAATCTCCGCAAATATATACAGAAGCAATTTCTTTTAATTTTGGAATAAGTTTACTAAACCATGAATCAAACCAAATTTCATATTCTTTTATATCTATTTCTTTAAAAAAATTAGAATTAAATTTTTTGTTAAGATTATATGGAGGGTCAATAAATAGTAGGCTAATAAATTTATCAGGTAATAAATCTATTGCCTCACAAAGGTCTTGATTTATAATACGATTTCTAATTTCTTTTACTGAAATCTTATCTTTGATTTGTATTAATTTATTTGATAAAACTTTCCTTTCTTTTTCTGATATATTTATTGTTCTATTATTTGGTGCGGTTTTTTTAGAAGGTTTATTCATTCAAATTAGACTATTACTTATTAAAGTAATTTATTAGCCGGTATATTTTTCTTTTATTTTATCTAATTCTTTAATAACAGTTTCAATTTTTTTTGCCAAATCAGAAACTAACATTTCAGTAAATTCATCAAATTCATTTTCATTTGCTTTTCTTTCTAATTCATGGCAAATATCTGCAACTGCTTGAATCCCTAGAGTAACACTACCCCCTTTCAGTTTATGAGCATTAAATTGAAGCATTCTTGCGTCATTATTTATCTGGGCATGCTTTATTAATTGAATAGTTTTAGGTAAATCTTCTATGTAAATATTTATTAGTTCTTTATAGAATTTTAGATCCTCTGGAGTTTGGATATCATTAAGGAATGATATTTTTTCTTCATCAATTATTTTTGTGCTTGTTACTTTAGATTTTAACTTCTCAACTAAATCTAATTTTTGGCTCTTTATTTTTTCACCCCAGCTAATAATTAATTTTTGAAGCTCATCAATATGAATTGGTTTACTAATATAATCATCCATACCGGCTTTTAAACAAGTTTCTTTGTCACCTTGCATTGCATTTGCAGTCATTGCAATTATTCTTGGTCTGGTATTTTCATTTTGTTCATCTAAGATTAATTTTGTTGCTTCATATCCATCCATCTCAGGCATCAGTACATCCATAAAAACAATATCGTATTTTATATTTCTTACACCTTGCACAGCTTCTTGTCCATTAGCAACCACATCAACTCGATATCCCATTTTTTCAAATGTTCTAATAGCAACTTTTTGATTAACAAGGTTATCTTCCGCTATTAAAATTCTTAAGGGATAATTTTGTGCCAGTGTATTATCTAATTCTTTTTCAAATTTTTTATATTTTCTTTCCCTTTTTTCACCTCGTAAAGCTTTTAAAATAATTTGTTGTAATTGAGCCTGTTTAATTGGTTTTGTTAAAAAGAGAATATCTAATACTGAATTTCTTCTTTGTAATTCTTCTTTTTGGTTTATTGATGATAAAATTATTATTGGTAATGTATTTAACTCATCATCTTTTCTAATTATTGATGCTAATTCAATACCATCAATTTCAGGCATTTGATAATCTAATATTGCAAGATCAAATTTTTCTTTTTTCTCTATTAATTTTATGACTTCTTTAGGACTTGATAAAACTATCGGTTTCATTCCCCAAGATTCAGCCTGAACATATAATATTCTTCTATTGGTCTGGTTATCATCAACAATTAAAACTCTTTTATTTAATAGCTCAGGCGGTTGAGTTTTAATATAAATTTTTTGTTTAGACTGTTCAGCTTTAGCTTTAATTGTAAAGAAGAAAGTTGTTCCTTTGCCTAATTCACTTTCAACCCAAACTTCCCCTCCCATCATATGAGCAAGTCTTTGACTTATTGCAAGCCCTAAACCAGTTCCACCATGAGTTCTTGTTGTAGAAGAATCTACCTGGCTAAATGATTTAAAAAGCCTATCCATTTTATCTTCGGGTATTCCAATGCCGGTATCTTTTACAGAAAAAATTAATTCAAATATATCATCAGTTTTACTTTCGGCCGAAACAGAAACAAAAACATCTCCAACTTCAGTAAATTTAATAGCATTATTAACTAAATTAATTATAATTTGTTTTAATCTTGTTACATCGCCATTAATTGTAACCGGAGTATTATTTTCTATTAAGTAACCCAAGTCCAAAGATTTTTCTGAAGCTTTTTGAGATAACAAGTCTAAAGAATCTTCTATACAATCTCTAAGATCAAATGGCTGGTTTTCTAATTCTAATTTTTCTGATTCAATTTTTGAAAAGTCTAAAATGTCATTAATAATAACAAGTAATTGATCGCCGCTTATTCTAATAGTTTCTACATATTCTTTTTGCTCTTCATCAAGTTCAGTGTCAAGTAACAATCCTGTCATTCCAATTACACCATTCATAGGTGTTCTAATTTCATGACTCATTAATGCAAGAAATTCATTTTTTGCTTTTACAGCAGCTTCAGCTTTTTTTGCTGCAATATCTAATTCTTTATTTTTTTTTCTAATTTCTTCACTTATTTGAACTCTTTTTAGAACACCTGCAATTGTAGCTGCTGTAGTATGCAATAAATATTCTTCGCTATCTGACCATGCTCTTTCTTCCGTAAGTTCATCAAAGCCAATAAAACCCCAAAAATTTCCATCAATCAATATCGGAACTAATATTATAGATTTGATTTTACTATCAATAAATAAATTTTGTGCTTCTTTAGGAAGATCTTTTATAATATATTTTAATGATCTGCCGGCTTTGAAATTTTCATAAAAATTTAAAGCAGCAAATCTTGAATACGAAAGCCTTTGCAAAGATTTCTCATTTATTTGAGCAACAGCATTTTCTGATGTCCATTCGTAAGTTAGTTTTGCAAAATGTTCTTCAGTTTCTTCAATTACCTGATGTTGATAAATATAAACTCTTTCAACTTCAGCTGCTATACCTAAAATTCTAATTGCAGAATTTAATCCATAGTTAAGATCTTTACTAGATATTAAACTTTTAGTTGCTTCAGCAATTCCTTGTAATAAATTATCTTTTTTCCTTAGTAAAAATTCATCTTCTTTTATTTTAGTTAAATCTCTAAAAATATTGAGTAAGAGCAAGTCCCCCTCTTCATTATAAATTTTAGAAGTTGTTACTTCTAAATTTTTAACTACACCATTCCATAAAGTAATAGTTGTTTCAAAATGGGGTTCAATTTTATCTGAAGTAAATAATTTTTTAAATGTCCTTAATGAATTATCTACATCATCATATGCAAGAATATCCGTAAATGGTCTTCCTTCAATTTCTTTTCTTTTTTTACCGACAATTTCAGCATATGCTTTATTACAATATTTTACAACTCCTCTGGAGTCTGAAAGTCTCATTCCATCTAATGATTGCTGCCATATTTCACTATATATATTTTCTGAAAGTTTTAACTTATTTTCAGTTTTTAACCTATCAGAAATAATATGAATTGTTCCACGGCCTCTCTTTTCACCTTCAATATTTAACAGCTTAGCATTTATTTCTACGAGAACAAGAACACCGGCTTTATTTATTAAATTTAATTTGAAGTTCTCTAAATTATTTTCTGCAAATATTGTTGAAAGACCTTTTAATGCATTTTTTATTTCTTTTTTAGGCACAAAATTTATAAATGATTTTCCTACAACTTCATCAACTTCATAACCCAATGCATTTTTAACTGATGGTGTTATGAACATTATTTTTCCCATTAAGGAAATTTTAAAAATGACATCAAGAGAGGATTCAGAAAGTACAATAAAATTGCTGTACATTTCTTCTAATTTGGCTAACGCTTTATCGCTATTGAGTAAAATAGATTTATTTTCTGGAGTCTGTGCAGAGTTTTCAGTAAAAAATTTTATGTTGTTATGAAGAAATGCAAATGCTTCTTCAACTTCATTAAGGGGAGTGATATCAGATTTTTTCATCAAATTAAAATAATATAGAATTTTTCTGAATATAATTTATCAATTTTAGTCTTCAATTTAACATATTTAGTGAAAAGAATATATTAAAATCTAAATAGCAGAATAATAGTAAATACAAAAAAAATTCAATTATTTACAACTTTTTCATTTCCTTGATAAGGTGGTAGCATTTATCTAATTTTTGTGTGTATTAATTTAAAATATTTATAGGAAATTAATGAATCCTACAATTATTACAATGCCTGGAGACGGTATTGGCAAAACCGTATTACCTGAAGCTGTAAAAGTTTTAAAAGCCTCTGGATTTGAAGCAAATTATGTACACGCAGATATTGGTTGGGAGTTTTGGCAAAAACAAGGAAATCCTTTACCACAAAAAACAATTGATCTTTTAACCGAACATAAAATTGGATTATTTGGCGCAATAACTAGTAAACCTAAAGATAAAGCTCTTGGAGAATTAGATCAGTCTTTAAAAGGAAAGGGATTTGTTTATTTTAGTCCAATTGTAGGTTTAAGACAACATTTCGATTTAGATATTTGTATTCGTCCTTGTAAATCTTTTAAAGGAAATCCGCTTAATTTTATAAGAAGAAATGCTAATAATGGATTTGAAGAACCACCTGTTAATTCTGTAATATTCAGACAAAACACTGAAGGATTATATTCAGGTGTTGAATGGACTAATCCACCAAAAGAAGTTAGAGATGCATTTAACCTTCACCCTAAAATGAAAAAGTTTAAAGATGTTCCCGGTAAAGACCTTGCAATATCTTCAAGAATTATGTCACGA
>Ga0100379_10004653_pt1 | contig 12010 bp, 17 predicted proteins | sample CryGeymeta201503_FD_80418 | JGI IMG/M metagenome (GOLD analysis project Ga0100379, IMG submission 80418) | Groundwater microbial communities from Crystal Geyser aquifers in Utah, USA - Crystal Geyser metaG 2015-03 | ecosystem: Environmental > Aquatic > Deep subsurface > Groundwater | place...
CAAATGGATTCCTAGAGAAAATATTTAGACTATTAGATACAGAAGAACAAGATGAAGGAACTGAAGAATCTGAAATAACTTTGAATATCAAGTATTTTTATATAATAATCCTAGAATAGAAATATGTAAAATACTTACTGTTATTGCTTTAGAAAGCGAAATTAATAAAGAGTTTATATTGAAGATTAGACTTGATAAAATAGTGCTTGATTTAATGAAAGATTATTTTCATTTGCCTGATCAAAAAAAGACAAAGAATCAAAATAATATGTCTAATATATATAATATGCCTAATCAAAGTATTATACATAATCTCAAATTTGAATTAAGGAAAGGATATATAAGTAAATATTTTTTTATTATCACATAAAATAACATAACATAATACATAATATATTATGTGAATTTAGATTTTAGTTCTAGTTTATTAACTTCAAATCAAATAAGAAATATTGATAAAGTATTAGATAATAATTTGCTGGACATTTATGAAGATATTTTGGATAATTATATTTTAAATAAAGATAATGATAAGGGTAATGATAAGGATAATAAAGATAAAAATGTTGAGAATTGCTATAACTTTAATTTAATTATAGTAAAGAATCTTGAAAGTCTATCAGACATAATAATAAAATACTCAAATGAGACTAGTATCACTATTAATACTCAAAATAACAATAATAATAACATTACTTTCTATTCAAGAATAAAGAAAACAAAATTAATAAATATAATAAATACTTTGAATGATCATTCAGACGAAAAGATTAAAGAAATTGCAAAGTATTTAATAAAATGCTTTGAACACTATAAATAAATATTATAATAATAAATAGCTAATGTATATTAAAACAATTGTCGTATATATTCTATATTTAATTACTCCTTCTAATACATCTTATTCTATTACACTATTAAAATCTATTTACATTAAATATTTTACTTAAATTTAAAGATTGAAGAATAATTATTATATTATTACAAATTCATAAATAATGAGTTAATATTATTTTTAAATTATATTTAATAAGACATAAATGAAAAAAGTTGAAGACCCCAATAAAATTTTAGAAAATATACGAAGAACTGGAAGTAATAAACAATGCTTTGACTGCGGAGAAAAGGTAAAAATAAAATATTAACTAAATAATATAAAGGGAACTACATATGCTGTAATTAATATTGGAACTTTTGTTTGTTCAAGTTGTTCCGGAATACATAGAGATATTAACAATAAAGTTAAAGGAGTCGGTGTGTCGAACTTTACAGAAAAGGAATTAAATTTTTTACAGACAATGGGAAATGATGTATGTAATTATTATAATATAAGAATGCAAAAAACATTTGGTTGGCTCATTTTAATCCATCAAAGCATAGACTTCCTGATCCAAAAGACCCTATAGCAGTGAAATCATTTATAAAATCTGTTTATATAGATAAAAAGTAAAAATTAAAATATAATAATTAAGATATTATTCCCACACCCAAGATAAAAAGAATAAGAAAAAGAAAGACGACGAATCAAGTTCATCAGAAGAGGAAGAAGACCCAAAAGCAAAGAAAAAAACTTCCTCATCCAATACCAATCAAAGTTCAAAAAATACAAAAGAAATTGAAAGTAAAAAACATAATAACTTTATAACATAATAAAACAATATAACTTATTATATTAATATTTATTAGCTAAGACATCAACAACTACAACAAATACAACTAAACCAAATATAACTCTTAAAAAGCTAGGAATAAGCAGTAGTGGAAAAAATGATACTCAAGGCAGTAAGGGAAGTCAAAATGTTAAACCAACTACAACTGCTGAAGTAGACGATTTTGAATTTGTAGATGAAAGTAATAATAACCCTCCCAAAACAGGAGGCCAGAATACCGGTAGCGGCACATTCAATTTTTTCGACATCAATAGTACGACAACTACTGATAATAAGTCGAATACTCCTAATAATACTAATACTAATAATCTTTTTGAATTTAATACTGGTAGTACAAATACAGCAAATACAGCAAATAATAAAGAAGTTGTATGGGATAACAACCCATTTGCAAACAATACAACAAATAATAACAATAATAATAATAACAATAATAACAATAATAACAATAATAAAGGTAACAATCAATCCAATACTGGCAATCAAAATAATAAATCAAACAATATATTGGACTTTGATTTTAGTTTTGTACCAACTACCACAAACAACACATCTAATAATGGAAACAGCCATAATAATAACAATAACAACATTGGAGATTTTAACTTTGTTAATACAAATAACGGCAATCAAAACAACAACACGAATCAAAATACCAATCATAACACTAATCAGAACAACAATAACAATAATCAAGGTAACAAATCCAATAGTAATAAGCTTTTGGACCAAATATATGCTGAAAGTTTAAATGAAAAAACTAAAAATCCTAATCAGACTGTTAAAGTAAACGACGACCCTCTTAGTAAGTTAATGGATTTGAATTTCACCGGGGTAAATAATTATATAAGTTTATAATAATATAATAATTTTAGACTCAGTCACAAGGGAATACCAATCAAAGTGGAAATATGAATAACATGTATAATTCTGGAGGTAACAATCAACAAATGAACGCTCAAATGATGATGAATAATAACCCCCAAATGACAAAAATGATGATGAATAATAACCCTCAATTTATGCAGATGATGAATAATCCCCAGATGATGAATAATATGAACCCCCAAATGATGCAGATGATGTATATGCAAATGATGATGCAAATGCAAAGAATGGGTATGGGAGGTCAAGGAGGAGACCCTAATAGTACTCAACAAAATAACATGAATAACATGAACAACATGAATAATATGAATAATATGAACAACATGAACAATACCGTAAATATTTATATTAATCCTCAGAATCTAAACAACTTAAATTATATCCCTGACTCTGGAGACCACCAAAACACTATAAAACCTGAAAATGTAAAGCAAGTAAAACAAGATGAAATGTTTAGAGATTTATTTACTACATATGATAAAGGAGGTAAAAAAAATGTAAGCATACTATTATAATATTTTAATATAAAGAATACTAATACTACTACGAAGCAAGAAGAAAATTACAATCCTTTTGTTTAAATATTATATAATGGAAAAAAATTATAATAATAGTTATAAATTATAATTTATGTTTATGTTTAATTTATATTAATATATTTATTTATTAGTATATTATTTAATTAATTTCTGATTGTATAATGAAAAGATAATATATTATTAAAGATCATTAATGAATATTAATATATTAATTCGTATTATTAATAAAAATGACCTTAACACAAATTTAAATTTAGAGACTTATTCTTCTTGAGAAAGTTATTGAAAGTATAATTTTGAATATCTAAAATTTAGTAAAAATCATTTAAGTTATTTAAAGTATTTATTCGTTTATTAATAATTAATAATATAATGTTTACCATCAATAGTCGATCTATTATCCGAAACTGAAATACAATTATAATAATTTGACGAGTTTTGATTTCTACCTAACTTATCAGATTTTATAGAAGTATCCATTAAATTCCAAAGACTGTTTCCTTCTTTATAAACACCTCTTTCTTTTCTTTTGTCTATATTTCTTGAATTTTTATTGATTTTGGGCTAAATATTAATAAGTTATTAATAAATTATTAATAAGAAGTTATTTACTTTAAAAGGGAAGTTTGTATATGTTTTATTCTTATGCATACACTTCTTTCCGTAATTGATCATTACTTTTTTTTCTTCATTTGTTAACATCTAAAAGATAAGATAAAGTTATTACATTGAAAAGATGATTTAACGCTTGACAAAATTCAGATTCATTTAAAGTTTCATTATCCTCACGTAGTTCATTGTAAATTGGATTAAGTATTCTATTTATGTTATCTGGTAAATTTTCTTTTTTTAAACTAAATGAAGAAATAATGCTATCTTTGTCACCATCAAGTTTTTTGAATATGTTAATAAAGCTATCGTTTTTTGATTTGTTAAAAAGAACTTCTGAATTTTTATCAATAAAATGTAATTCTGCTGCTTCTTTTATGTTTTGTTCATATTCAGTAACTAATTTCTGTTTATTTGATTCATAATTTATTGCAGTGTTATATAAATTTTCATAAACATTTCGATTGGAGTACTATAGTGAGTTAAAGAATTTAAATAAAAGATAATTTAGTGTATAAAGAAACATGTAAATACATAAATAAAACATTAAAATATTTACCTCATCATCTCTTCTTTTAGAAATAAGCTTTGGATAGAAGAATCTTTGCCCATTCTCGTCTTCTAACGTCATATTGTATATTTTTTCTTTTAAGCTAAATTAAAAGAAACAATTAAAAAACAGATAACGTTATTATATCTATATAACTTACTCTTCCATTTTTTGCTTCTTCTCTTCAATCTTAAAATAAAGTCTTTGTTCAAATGGCTCAGTTATATGATTACTTTTATTAACATTAGGCTTAAAATCTAGTTTCTCTTCGTATTGCTTAGCTAATCTATTTATATTTATATCTTTGTGTCTATAAAGTTGATAAAGCTTTTCGTAAACGGGTTTTGACTCAAATACTTTATCCTCATCTGACTCCATTTGAATTCCATATTCTCTAAGTGGTTCTTCATTTCGTATTAAATCAGTAAATAGTTTTTTGCTTGCCATTTGTCTGCTTTTGTCGTCGATTTTAGGGACTTGTCTGTTTTCTTCGACTTCTTCAGCGAGCTTCTTTTTGGTTAAAATATCCAATCTATATTGTCTATTTCTTAATTGAGTCTCATAATCTAGGACATGTACTCTATTCTCATTATCCTTTGAATTTTTAAAGTTTTCATTAAATTTATTATAATGTATAACAGGCTTAAATGTGCAAGCTTCATCCAAATCATGTTCAACATCATTTTTTATTTTTGCTAATTTCCAATGCTTTTCCTCTTTTTGTTTATGAATTCTTTCGTATATTTTTTCTCCATAGGCTGTATTATCATAAGTATAGTTTGCTAAAATAATTTATAAATAATATATAATATTATGTGATATTATTTTTTATATTTACATTTATTTTTCTCATAGTTCTGAATTTCTAAATAAAAATCTTTGTTGTTGTTTTTAACTTTTTTTCTTCGGTTCTCTGCGTCTTGGTAAAGTTTATCGAATATACTGCTTTGAGGCTTTTTAGATTTGTTGGATCGTTGACTATTTTGATTATTATTTTGTGTGTTTTGTGTGTTTTGATAATTTTGATTTTCGGTGGTTTTTATGTTAAAGTTGCTTGTAGTGTTCCCGAAAAAATTGGATTTGTTAACATTAGAGTTGTTATTAATATGAGATTTTGATAAGGTATCATCAAACAACTCATAACTAAATAATTTCTGCTTACTATTTTTCTCACGAAATAGAGATTCTTCTGCTTTATTTAAAATATTCTTTTTGAAATTATCATTTTCTGTAAGAGCGTGTGATTTGTCATGTGATTGATTACTTTTGATTGTACTTTGATATTTATTATTTTCAGTTTCAAGTCTATCTTCGTTTTCTTTGTCTTCATTATCTTTGTATCTTACATTATCATTATTATCCTCATCATCGTGACTTCGGCTATAAAATTTATTTTCTCTTTCGTGTGTCCTACTACTTTTTGGGATTTCATAGTTGTTAGGTGCTTCTCCTTCTTCAGTTATCATTTCTTCGTCAACTCCTTTATCAGGATCTGATCCAGATAGTTTATCTTGTTCGTTATTTTTTTCTTCGTCTTGGACATCAATATTTCCTTCCTCTTCCTCATTTTGATTAACATGCTCTTCTTCCGTTCCCCTACGATCACTCTCGCCTCCATCTTCCTCTTCTTGTAACTCTTTTATTGAATGGTTTTCATTCTCTCTTGAAGTTTTTTTAAGATACTTAACCATTAATTTTTTAATTTCTTCTTTTAAATAATCCATTGCTTCATGATCTAAATCATTTGATTTACAAAATTCGTAAGCTAATTGATCAGGAATTGAATTAGCAAATATCTTTACAGTATCATTTCTTCCTTCTAGTTCTATTGTCATTACATATATAGGTTCTTCAAGATTAGCATTACTTTCGCTATCATATTCTTCTTGGATTTCATTAGCATTAGTTTCTCCGTTAATATTAGGAGTTGCGCTTGAATTACGATTACTTGGCTCGCCGGAGTTGTGATATTCTTCCTGTTGTTCTTGGATTTCTTTGAATGTTACTGGGGCGCTGAGGATTTCATCGTCTTCGATTCCGTTTTCTTCATTTCCGTGTTTATAATTTCTATAATGAACTGGAGAAACATCAATATTTCCTCCTTCATTGCCTTCACTTCCTTCTTGATTCTTAAATTCTTCATTCATAGCTCTATCTTTAAAGCGAATCGGGCTCGGACTATTTTTATTTTTTAGTCTATTCGGCGATGGTGACGGGGTATTCCCACCAAACATAATAATAGATGAATCTCTCGATTCAAGCGGTGTTTCATTTTCATCAGCCTCATGTACTTTTATTACTTCATCTTCAGAGTCTCTATTCCCTGCTTCTGTTTTCATACCCATTGGGCTAGGACTATGTAACGGTGAAAATTTAGAAAAGACAATAGGACTTCCTTGGTTATCTACATCCTGGTCGACAACGTCTCCGTTGTCTGATTCATTATTAAGTAATGAATGATTTGGTGTAATGTGATCTATATCTTCTAGGTTTTCTTCGAAATGGGAAGCTGACATGTTGTTTATATTTTCCATATTAGGGTGTTTGAAATCTTTGATTTCCATTTTCATTTTGTTTGTATTAAAAATTAATTTAAGGTAATTAGAATTAAATGTTTTAATTTAAACGTTTTAATAATATTCTTAATAAATTAAATTAATAATATTGTTAATTATATTGCTAATTATATCTAATTTTGTTATATAATATATAAGATAGATACTAATAATATTTAATAAATTTAATAATAAACTCATTGTATGAGGATTTATCAACTGAATTGAGTAAATATTAGTGAGTAGTTGCATCCTTATAGTAAAATTCAAGTTCTACTTTATATATTTCTTCTAAACGATCTCGAATTCTTTCACATTTGTCGATCTTCGATAAAAATACATTGATATCTATTTCATCTTTGTGACTCCAATGAATAAAAAATTCATCTATATACAATTTTCGAATTTCCTTACAGTAATAACTACTCGGTTTAACCCTATTCAAATGGGTTGATTTATCCTCTGAACCAATCAGCTTTACAACCCTTTCAATAGTATTATCCTCCTTATCTACTATTTTATCAACTACTTTTCCATTGTCTTTAACTGTTACTTTTTCCTTACTATCATTTTCATGTTCCTTACTTTTATTTTCCTTACTATCAACAGATTCACCGTTTCCACCTTCTTCCCCATCACCATTTCCACCTTCATTCCCATTAACCTTAACATCATTCTCATTCCCTCTCTCATTCTCTTCAGTTTTAATAGGAAACAAACCAATTTGAATACTAATACATTTATGTATTATATTTATAATGTATTCAGAAATAAAATAAACATATTTATCTACAAAGTCTTCTAAGTACTTTTTCTTTATTGTTACTTCAAAATCAGGAGATTTATTAATAAAACTAAAAGTGCTTAATTTATTACTAACATTCGAATCAACTAACATAATAATAGCCCATGAAACAAATTTATAATCATCGTTAAAAACCTCTTTGGGGCAGTTTGTCCATATGTCATTATGACAGTTTATAAACTTTTCAATGTTTAAAATATATTTGCTCCTAAAGTCTTCCCATGTTTCCTCTGATAAAGTTTTTAAATCGTAACGAAAATCCATATTGTGTAAGTATTTTAATTTAGTTAATGATAAGTTTTCAAAATATTCGTGGGTATAGTCGTGATCGTCGATTTTAGTGCTTGTGCATCCCATTTTTATTATTGTAATTATAATAAATTATTTATAATATATTGTTAACCTTACCTTATTATGGCATTATAAATTATAAAGAATGAATTACAAAATAATATATTTTAATATATTATATATAATATAAATTGATATGATTTATTTAGATGGTAAACTTGCATTTCTTTTCTTTTTCGCTGTATTCTCAGCAAGTTTTGTCTCATCCATATTTTCTAATATAGTAAGTTTAGCACGAATCAACTCAATAATTTTATTCGAAACATCTTTTTCAATCTCTGGATTACCTACTCCACCACTATGATGTAATACTTTTTCTTTCATTTTAACATCATCTTCCATAACTTTTACTTTTAATTTAATATCTTCTATGTTTTTGAATAGAGAATTCTTATCATTATATAATACTTTTTCCCATTTGTTTTTCATTTGTTCTAATATAATTTAATATAAAAGTTTAATAATTTATTGTTGTCTTATAATATCTTACCTGCTTCTCTTTCATAAAGCAATTCAGGATCTTCCTCCTCATTATTATCATTCATCTCTGAGTAATGTTTAATTGTATTATCATGTTCTTTCTTATTTCTCATCTCCCTTAAATAATCCTTAGGCTTTACTGGTATAATATGTTTCTTGGGTGAATTCAATGCTCTTATTTTTTTATCTATACTTCTTATTGAGTCGTCCAAAGAATGATTCAAACTTGGTAAACTATTCTTCCTCTTGTTTCTTCCTAAGTCAATTGAATCATCATTATTTAAATTAAATTTATGAGGTTTGCTTGGATCATGCTTTTTAAAGAGTATAGACTTATTGACTCTATGATGACGATTTGGGTTAAACCAAACCTCTTTTTTAACTTTTTCTATAATTTCTTTTTGCTTTAACATTTCTGTGCCGATATTGTTATTAAATTTTTTCTTCAGATTTTCTAATTCTTCATGTTTAACTGTGCTTATTTTTGGTATCATATGTTTGATTGCCTTTGCGTATGTTTTGATTTTTATATTTTTAACTATAATCTTTTCTTTGTTATGTTCGACAACCTTTATTTTTTCGTTATCTTCGTCTATTATCTTTTTTGCTATTTCCGTTGACTGTTTCGGTAAATTAGCATTAACTTCATCAATTTGACTTAACTTTTCTTTACGTTCCTCTTCTAACTTTTGTTTTTTCTCTAGGAAATCCTCTTCTAATTTCCTTTTATAATTACTAATCTCTTCATGATTAATTGATCTATATAATTCTTTACGTTTCTGCTTATCTTCAAATAATTTTGCTTCATACTCTTCACGTTCTTCTTGTTTTTTAATACGATCATTCTGTTCATTCAGCTTATAAAGCGGAGTCTTCTTTTTAGTATTTCTATCCTCTTCTATTTCTTCTTTAACTTTATCGATATGTACATGATTATTCTTATTCCTTTCTTTTAACTTTTCTAAATTGGTCTCGTAGTTCTCAGCCCTATCTTTTTGTTTCTGCCTTTCTTTTTCTTGCATTTCTTCAACATAGTCTAAGGCTGTCTGTTCAATTTTATTTTGTCGTTGAGTAAATACTTTAAGTCTTTCGTGTCTGTCTTTCTCCCATCTTTTTGCTTTAGTTTCTGCGACTTTTATGTCTTCGTCCCAGTTATTTTTAAACTTTTTAATAACAGCAACGTGATTTAATTTATGTTCTAATGAGCGTTCGTCGTCTCGTTCTATATCTTTTATTTGTATGTCGAGTAGTTTGATTTTCTCCTCTAAGTCTTTTTTTGTTTTTATAATTTCTTTGCCGCGAGAACGTTTTATGTTATCTTCGATTACGTTAATAGAATTGTTTAGACTTTGACTGGAGTCTAATTTGTTTTCAGATATTTGTAATAGTTTTAGTTGATCTGATAGGATTTTTATTTTTTCGTATAGGTTATCTTTGTTTTCTTGTATTTTTGTTTTGTTTTCATCTCGGACGATTTGTTCGACGGTAAGTGGGAGTTTGTTTTTCTCGATAAGTTTTTGTTCGATGATTTTGAAGATGTCGTTAATAGTTTGTTTCTTCTAATGAAAAATTGATATTAATGTCAATGAGAATGTTATGTTATATTAAATTTTGATATATTAGAAAAGTTATATGCAATGTTATTACTTTTGGGAAAGGGTGTTTGCCAGCTATTATTTCTTTGTTAACTTGTTTGTTTGTATCTTGAACATTAATTTTTAAATTCTAATAGAAATTATATGAAGAATTATTGATTTATATAGAATTACTTCTCTAAAATCAGCATTAATATGAGTTTTTCCTTCTAATGCCTTTTTAATTTTTTCAAAAAAGAAATCTTCCAAATACTTATAACTATTATTATCTTTGGCACTTTCTAATATAGTCTTTTTAATGTCTAAATTTAAAGTTTATTATAAATTATATTACTTTTTGGATCTTTTTGTTTAGAGGACGGTCTACTACTTCTGCCACTTTTACTTCCACTATCATCCATTTATAGTATAAGTTATATTTAAGTTTATAATTTAGTTTATATTAAAGTGTAATATTTATTTAAGAATTAAGTTATATTAGTTTATAAGTTATAATTTATAAAATGTATTTGAAATAATAAATTAAAATAAATTATTAATTTAATTTAATATTAAATTAACTTTATTTAAGCATGCTTTGAACGGCATCTCTTTCTGACATTAATTCTTTAGCAGTTGCATCAATTCCTTTTTGAGTAAATTCATTAATTTTAAGTCCTTCAACAATTTTATAACTTCCTTTATCACATGTACATGGGAAAGAGAAAATTAAGTCTTTTGGAACTCCATATACTTTTCCGTCAGTTACTACACTCATACTAAAATAATAATGTTATATTGTTATATTAGATGAAAAGTTATTTACCTAACCCAATCTTGAGTTCCTAAGACCCAGTCTCTAACGTGGTCAATTGCGGCATTAGCAGCGCTGGCAGCAGAGCTAGCTCCTCTAGCTTTAATAATTGCAGCTCCTCTTTGTTGAACATTAGGGATGAATTCCTTTTCATACCAAGTTTGGTTTACTCCTGGCATATCAAGGGCTTTTTTGCCGTTAATTGTGGCATGATGGAGATCTGGGAACATAGTTGAGCTGTGATTTCCCCAAATTGACATTCTTGAGATAGCGTTAATTGAGTTATTTGTTTTTAAAGCTAACTATTTATAATGAATAAGTAAATAGATTAATATTATTAATGTACTTGAGTTAAGGCTCTGTTATGATCTAATCTAGTCATAGCATGGAAGTTTTTAGAATTAAGATTTGGTGCATTTTTCATTGCAATTAAGCAATTTGTATTTGCAGGGTTTCCAACAACTAATACTTTTACATCTCTTTTAGCATTATCATTTAAAGCTTTTCCAGTATCAACAAAAATCTTTCCGTTTTGTGTAAGTAAGTCTCCTCTTTCCATTCCTGGTCCTCTTGGTTTAGATCCGACGAGTAATGCGATATCTACATCTTTGAATCCTACGGAGTTACTGGAAGTTATAACGGTATTGGATAATAAAGGGAAAGCGCAATCGTCAAGTTCCATTTTTACTCCTTTCATTTTTTCTTCCATTACTGGGAGATCGATTAAGTGTAAAATAACTGGTTGATCTTTTCCTAATAACTCTCCACTAAAATTATTTTATTAATATATTATCATACCTTGCAATTCTGAAAGCTAATGAGTAGGCAATATTTCCTGAAGCTCCAGTAACGGCTACTCTTACTGGTTCTTTTGTCTTATTAAATAGATTCTTTTTTGAATAGTTAACAAAACTGGTTTTGGCATAGTTCTTTAAATTGAAGTTATTTTTTAAAATGTTGAATGATTTCATTTATATATAATTAACTGTCATTATATAATTAATATGATAAATAAATTAAATTAATTAAAATATTTTTTGGAAATATTAAATTTAATAGTGTTAAATTGAGTAATTTATGTTATGAATTAAGTTATAATTTGGGGATTGGGGATTGGGGATTGGGGATTGGGCCCAATCCCCAATCCCCAATCCCCAATCCCCAAATATTATTAA
>Ga0100379_10004659_pt1 | contig 12001 bp, 10 predicted proteins | sample CryGeymeta201503_FD_80418 | JGI IMG/M metagenome (GOLD analysis project Ga0100379, IMG submission 80418) | Groundwater microbial communities from Crystal Geyser aquifers in Utah, USA - Crystal Geyser metaG 2015-03 | ecosystem: Environmental > Aquatic > Deep subsurface > Groundwater | place...
AGGGAAATAAATAATATGATTCCTGGCAATGAAGTGTCAAACCCAACTTATACTTGGCTCAATCGCCATTGGCATGAATTGCTGGAGTTTAACCTGGTATTCACCTTTATTCTGCTTCTCGTGTTCTTTATGCCCCTAGCCAAAAAATGGCAAGCGAACCCAGAGGAGTAGCCAATTTTTGATTTATGAATTATGATTTGCGTTTCGTGTTCCAAAATCCAACGCGTAGGGGCAGATAACTATCTGCCCTTGTGAACGTCATTTCAAAACCGCATTTGGGATTTATGAATTATGATTTGCGTTTCGTGTTCCAAAATCCAACGCGTAGGGGCAGATAACCATCTGCCCTTGTGAATGTCATTTCAAAACCGCATTTGTGATTTATGAATTATGATTTGCGTTTCGTGTCCCAAAATCCTACGCGTAGGGGCAGATAACTATCTGCCCTTGTGAATATCATTTCAAAACCGCATTACAAAATCAACAACATGTTCATGGTTGTAAACAATATCAATTGAATGGTTCGGAATTGATTGATGCCAACATTAAAAATTGCACGCATCTTAAAATCAAGAATTGTTCATGTAAAGGCGAAATGTCTCAGTGTCTCAATGCCGACAATCCGACAAAATCGGATTCGTCAGCAACGGGACTCGAACTAGCGGTATTTAACCCAGAACATCATAAAACAAAAAAGCCTTCGATTTATCGAAGGCTTTTTGCGGACTGGACGGGACTCGAACCCGCGACCTCCGCCGTGACAGGGCGGCATTCTAACCAGCTGAACTACCAATCCGTTCCTCTTGGGGAGTGCAAAGATAGAAATTTCTCTAATCTGACAAATACCTTTGATGAAATTTCACTAAATAATTCATAACATATTGATTTTCAGGAGCAAAATCTTATTTGCTTAGGGTGTTTTTTCTATCCTTACTGGATAAACTCCATTTTGGTCTTTTAAGAGTAAGGTATAAACTCCCGGAGCTAAATGGGTCAAATCGATGGATTGGTCTGATTCAAAGGTGTTTTCTTGTAGCTTTTGTCCAGTCATATTGTACAGTGCATAGCTGCTTATGGTCAGTTCAGGTGCATCAATGAAGATCTGAGAAGAACTTGGGTTTGGGTATACTTGAATCAAATCGGAGTTTACCGTAACAAAGCCAGTATTATCTGGTGGAGGAGGTTCTGCTAAGATTTCAACTTGGTAGTGCTCTGTTTGGCCGAAGCATCCTTGTGGGTTCATTGAAAATACGCTCAAACTCCCTTGGCCCGGCTTGCCCCATTCGACTTCAATAGATCCACTTATACTATCCATACTTAAAATGGTTCCGCCAATGCAGGTCCATAGAAACCCGTCGCGATAATCTTTGGCCGAAGAATAGGTTTTAATCAGCTTTTCGGTACTCGTATCGTTACCCGAAATTGGCAGAGTGAGGGGTGTTCTAATAATGGATAGGTGCACTGAATCCCAATCAGAGGCACAGCTTCCGATGACCACTCGGGTAGCATACCAACCGCTTTGATTGGTGTCTGTGGCTGTAAATGAAGGATATGCATCAGGACTAGTAAAGCCCAGTGGGCCTTGCCAATCAAATACAGCGCCTACCACCGATTTTCCTTTCAGATAAACGCTATCGCCGGAGCAAATTGAATCGCCAACAAGACTTGATAGCACTGGAGTAATTGGTGGGGGGTAGGTGTATAATATGGTGCTGTCTTGCTCAGATACACAATGGGCATCTTCTACATACATGTAGTAGGTTCCAACGTCCATAGTATCTAAGCTATAAAAAGTGAAGCCATTGCTCGAATCTTGAAATCCGTTTGGACCTTTCCATCGATAGGTAATGTTTGGAGACAGCGAGGAAGCAGAAAACACTACGCTGTCGCCCACGCACTTAGGACCGTCGTTGCTAAGGGATTGGATTGTAGGGGTTTGATTGACCGAAACCTTCATCACGGCGTTATCCGATACGCAATTCTTATAGCTAATTTTTAGGCTATAGTTGCCAATCATGCTGGTGTCGATATTCCGGAGAATTGGATTCTGAATGGTGCTGCTAAAGCTATCCGGACCCGTCCATTTATAGCTTACATTAGCCACTGAATCACTCATGAACTGAATGGAATCACCGCTGCACTTCGGACCATCATTCATCAGCCCTGGTGGAAGCGGACGGTAGGGCACCTCTTTCGTTATATAGTCTACACAGCCGGTAGTCCATCCATACATAGTGTCTCTTAAGGTCACCATATAAGGCATTCGATTCTTATAAACATGCGCTCCATTGATGGCGTAAGGCATTCCGCTGGTATCACCATAATCCCATTGAAACCCATATTGAGGGAGTCCGTAGTAAGTGTAGCGGTTATAAAAACGGTTTTGCAGAACGGCTGAACTATTGCTCGGGAAGGTAAATGGAGTGGAGCCTTCATTGCAGCCGAATACAGTGAAGTCGGCAGTTACGTTATAGGCAACATTGGGCATGAGGATGAAGTCTGCATTCAGTGGATATGAGCCAATATTGATTTGATACCCATGGCGCCAATTATTTTGAAGTCGAACATGACTTAGCCACTCAGCGCGCCCGTCACCTGCTACATAATTATTGCAGATCACCGATACATTCACGCTGCTTTGTGTTTCTAAGGTAATAACATAGGGAACGCTTAAGGTGATATCATTCGCGAAACTGATATGTTTTCTTAAAGAGGAAAGCAATCCGCCTCCAAAGGTTGAATCTATCGTTATGGTGGCCGTCCTCACCGGGTTTGCCATAGGGAGGGAGTCACCTTGTGCGATATAGAGGTTACATGTAATGGTAACTCCTGCATTGGTGCCATCGCTTTGGTAGGCGAAGAAATCAAAACCCTTGATGGTTATGGGTTGAGGTGCGGGGTACCATTGAGCAAAAGCATCGCCGCTGGTGCTTGCATTTAGTGATACGGCGTAAAAGGCAGTACTTTTATAATAGGGATAATAAAGTGTATCAACTCCGCAGCTTGCTCCTTTAGCCGATCCCTGTTGGGGAAAGAAGCTTGGCGATTGAACCTGCAAGTCGTCGATAATTTGAATAGGATTGGTTTGAATTTGTGCACTTAATCCTAGCGAGAGGCATAGGCAAAATAAGAACATAATAATTTTATAACCCATGGCTGAAGTTTTATTCAAGCTAGGGTTTCTTTAGGAGAAGAACAAGCAAAAAAAAAGACTTATCGACCGGCTGCAGTTCCTCAAACAGCATTAATTAAAATTCCGTCTTGATTAGCTCAAGCATGATTTTAGTGCTGCTTCGGACAATACCGTGGTAGCTATTGAGAGGTCATGATTTTAACCACATTGGTCAATAAGCGATTCCAGGCATCACTCATCTCGTTATTCCAACTTGTCCCGCTGGTTTCGCGGATGGCCTGGACTAGCATTGAACCCACCGGTTGGTAGTACTCGTCCTTTACACCGTAGCCTACATGACGCTCTCCCGACTCCTTAAGAATATGGATTAGCTGATCTGGATCGGCAAGTCCATGAATAATTACATCCATCATCTCCTTAAATTTTATGCTTTTTTGATACGGACTATTTACAAAAAGAACCTCTAGGTTGGGGTGTTTTTCAAATAGTAAACTATAAAAAACGCTCTACCAGTTGCATTGCTTTTGGACTAATTTGTTTCCAATTTTCTGTAATTAGTATGCGGTCTGTATCGTAGATGAACTTCATGAGAGTCTTGTCTTTTCTATGGATTCTTCAAAGCTAAGTCGGTTCAATATTAAATATAGAGGCCTTAATTCAATGGGCTTACATTTCGAATCAATCCATGTGTCGATACATGATTAAAAATGAACGAAGGCTTAATTGCCAGACTCAGGAACTCGTTGCTTTTAATAGTTCTTTTGCCCCGAGATAAAAAAAGCTAGTAGCTAGCCCTAAAATAAGATGACTTAAATCAAGATGGTTGAACCAATTCATGGGAGCTATCTTCAGTACAAAAATAAGCGCAGCAAGCGCACTGAATCCAATTCCTAACCAAAAATAGACAAAGACCTGGGTAAAGAGTTTTTTTCCAATCATCACGAAGCCGAATCCCCCAACGATAAAAAGTAATCCGAAAGCGGTATGAACTCCAACCCAAAGGAATTTCATTGACCAAATGCTGAGAATGCTCGTGGATAATGCCAATGCCGAGGCGAGGGCAGCAGCAAAGAGATAGAACTTTTTAGGGATATGTGCGCCAACCAAACGGAGCACAACCAATTCAAGGGCGAATACACTAGCGATACTGGTGAGCCAGGATGGGATTTTAGCGGTCATTCCTAAGGCATATAAAAACCCGTGGCCTAGAACGCCTCCAACGAAAGTGCTGAATGCAAGGAGATAAAAATGCCAAAGGAGCAGCTTTCGCGTTCCCGACTCGCCGCCCATTTTAGACAACTTATTGGCAAAATATAAACTCAAGAAAGCCAAGAGGATATCCGTTAGGGTTCCCATAAATTCAGCAATCTCCAATGAACCAATAAAGATAGAAGGCCCTTTCATGGGCGCAATTTTACGAAAAATGCGGGAGCTTTATTCCAGCCAAGTAGAAACAATTATGACTTAGGGCTTTTTCTTAAAAGGATGAATTAGCTCCTCTACTTTATCGATAATTTCTTTGGCTTGTTCTACCACCACCTGACCTTCAGCCGTGGGAGTGATGGGTTGTTTAGAGCGGTCGAACAGCGCTTTACCGAGTCGGTCTTCTAATGATTTAATTTGCTGACTTACTGTGCTTTGCTCTGCAGCGCAATGGTCGGCCGCTTTAGAGAAGCTTCCGGTTTCTGCAACGGCAAGGGCATACTGAAGTTGACGAAGAGTGACGAGCATAGTTCTAAGGCTAGTGACAAATATGCAAGTTTCTATCGAATATCGGCGGTAAATTTTCACAGAAATTTGACCAATTCCTGACAATTTCATTTAATAAATAATGTGAAGAAGCAGCTAAGTTTGTGTTATGAAAGTTTCATGTTTCCTTCTTTTGTTATTTGTTTCAAGCAATTCGTTTGCCCAAGTTCCAGCCTATGGAAGCTCGAAAACAACGGATATTGCAAGTTGGAACCTGTTTTGGTATGGGCATCCTTCCTATGGATCAACTAATAACTCAAAACAAAGAGCTGGTGTGGCTGAGGTGATCAGAAATAGCAGAGTGGATATTTGGTTCTTCCAAGAAGTTGTTGATAGTTCTGACCTAACAGCCGTGCTAAATGAGTCGGGAACATTCGGTCACATTTATTCTAATTATTGGCAAGATCAAAAAATTGGCATTGCCTGGAATGCAGCGAATTGGTTTTTGGTAAGTGACTCACAATTATTTCCTCAAAACCCAGCCTCCTTTGCCAGTGGTAGGTTGCCATTGTTTGCCCATTTGGTATCCTTAGATTATGCTGATACACTCTTCCTAATCGGTATTCATTTAAAGGCGCATACAGGGACAGACGAAAAGAAACGCGCTTCTTATTTCAATCGAAGAGAGTCGGCTATGCTGTTAAATCAGTGGCAAGTAAGCCATCCCGCTAAAAAGGTGATAATCGCAGGAGATTGGAATGACGATATTGATCAAAGCAATTACCAAGATACATTGAGCCCATTTAGTCAAGTAATGGACGAATCCGGAGAATATCTTTTTGAAAAGGAATCCTATGCTGGCGAAAATTCATGGTATTATGGAAACTCCATGATTGATCATATTTGGGTTAATGCTACGATTTATGCCAGTTTTAAACCTAACTCGCAGAAAATTTTACCGCTTGATTGGTATCTAAATGCGTATCCGAGTGAGGTCTCAGACCACTTTCCCATCTTCGCCTCATTTTATCCAGATAAGCCTGTTGGACTCAGTACAATCGAGGACGGGATTGGGCTTTATCCGAATCCTAGTAAGGGCTCCGCGCACCTCATTGGCTTGGTTCCTGGGGATCTAGTAGTGCTCTTTTCCACCTTCGGGCAGCGCGTGTCAGAATATCGACCGAACGCAATGAATGAGGTCGAGTTTTCCGGACTTCAAACCGGTAGTTATTTTGTTCAAGTATGCCGTGGTGAACAAGTCTTTTATTATCGCTTGGTAGTGAACCCTTAGGAGGATTATATTTGCGGAAACGAAATTTATGGCAACTACTTCAGACGTAAGTGTAGGAACCTTCCTTCGCTATAATGGCGAATTGGTTCAAGTGATAGAGTGGCAACACCGTACTCCAGGAAACTTGAGAGCATTTTACCAAGGGAAAATGAAAAGTGTGCGCACGGGTAAGTCGGTGGAAAACCGTTTCCGTTCCGGAGAAAATGTGGATATCGCCCGCGTTGAATCGCGTGAGCTCCAATTTCTTTATAAAGATGGTGAAAGCTTGGTATGTATGGATGGAGAAACATTCGAGCAAACTTATATTGAAGAGCACTATTTTGGAAATACCGTTCAGTTTTTGAAAGAAGGCATGATTGTTCAAGTTGCTTTTGAATCTGAAAATCCAGTATCTGCTAGTGCTCCAACCACCGTGGAATTAGAAGTTACGTATAGCGAACCGGGTGTAAAAGGCGATACCGCAACCAATACCCTTAAACCGGCAACGCTCGAAACAGGAGCGGTAGTCAATGTGCCCCTTTTTGTCAATATCGGTGAAGTCATTAAAGTAGATACGGCAACGGGTTCCTACCTAGAAAGAGCCAAAGGATAATGAAAGCCCGTAGTGCATCTTCCAATTTTCTTGGAATAGAAGATTCTAGCTTAAGTAGTTATGAATCCTCAAAATTCGTGATTCAGTCTGCACCTTATGAGCATACTTCTTCCTACTTGAGTGGTTCAGATAAAGGCCCAGAAGCCATCATTGAAGCATCCCATTATGTGGAGTTTTATGATGAAGAGCTCGATCAGGAAACGTTTCGCCTCGGTGGAATTGCTACTTTAGATCCTATGGATTTTTCCGGAATGGTAAATAAAGAAGCGGTGGATTTTATCGAAGCAGAAACCAGTAAACTTTTGGCGGATGATAAATTCGTGATTAGTCTAGGTGCAGAACATACGGTAACCTTTGGCTTTGTAAAAGCGCACCTGAAAAAATACCCGAATCTAAGTGTTCTTCAAATTGATGCACATAGCGATTTGCGCGAAGCATACCAAGATAATCCATATAGTCATGCTTCTGTAATGGCACGTGTGAATGAGCTGAAGATTCCAATTGCGCAAGCTGGAATTCGTGCTCAGTGCATTGAAGAAGCGGAACTTATAAAATCATCCCCAAATATTAAAACAGCCTATGCACATCAAGTAAGGCGGAATCCGAATTGGATGAATGAGCTAATTGATCATTTGAGCGATGAGGTGTATATCACCATCGATGCCGATGGATTTGACCCTTCGATAATGCCAGCTGTAGGTACAGCTGAACCGAATGGGCTCTTTTGGGAAGAAACCATGCAATTACTCCAATTATGTGCGAAGCAGAAAAACATAGTTGGTTTTGATATTGTAGAATGTGCTCCTATGGAAGGGAGTATTTTATCCGAATTTACCTTAGCAAAAGTGTTATACCGTTTACTCGGTTATATCACAAAAAACCAATAATAATGAGAGTTTATCTAGACAATGCTGCGACTACTCCCTTAGACCCAGAAGTGATCGCTGTCATGACCGATGTCATGAAAAATCAGTATGGAAACCCATCGGCGATACATGGACCAGGCCGTGAAGTGAGAACCCTAATCGAAGAAGCGAGAAAAACCATTGCACGACTTCTTAATGTTACTCCTTCTGAAATATTCTTTACTTCTGGAGGGACGGAAGCCGATAACATGGCCATTCGTTGTTCTGTGGAAGATTTAGAGGTGACACGCATCATCAGTTCACCGATTGAACATCATGCTGTATTGCATACCGTACAGGAATTGGCGAATAAATCAAAGGTGAAGTTGGAGATGGTTAAACTGACTCCTACAGGCCAAATAGACATGGTTGATTTGGAAAGGCTTCTTCATACGGGTAAGGATAAAACCTTGGTCAGCTTAATGCACGCCAATAATGAAGTCGGAAGTCTATTGGATCTTGATGCAGTAGGAGCCATGTGTCAGAAATATGGTGCCTTATTCCATTCTGATACCGTGCAAACCATGGCGCATTACCGATTTGATTTGCAAAAAACCCATGTAGACTTTTTAGCTGCGTCTGCCCACAAGTTCAATGGGCCGAAAGGGGTTGGGTTTATCTATATCAGCAATCGCAATAAAATTAAGCCTTTGCTTACAGGTGGTTCGCAGGAAAGAAACATGCGGAGCGGAACAGAGAATGTATACGGAATTGTCGGTTTGGCAAAAGCGTTTCAAATTTCACATGATCAGATGGATGAAAAAACGGCCTTGATTAGTGGATTGAAGAATTACATGAAAGAACGTTTGAAAGCAGAAGTTGATGGGGTCCGTTTTAATGGAGAAGAGAATGGTTTATATACTGTATTAAGTGTGAGCTTTCCACCCTCCAAAGTAGCAGATATGCTCTTGTTTAAATTGGATATCGAAGGTGTTTCGGCATCTGGGGGCAGTGCCTGTTCATCTGGAACCGACATTGGATCTCATGTGATGTCGGCATTAAATGCCGACCCATCAAGACCCAACGTGCGCTTCTCGTTTGGTAAATTCAATACAAAAGAAGATATTGATTTTACAATTGAAGTTTTAAAGAAAATGCATAACACTGCAGTGGCAACATAGCACCATACCATATTCATGAGGTACCGTCTCTTTGTTTTTTTCCTTTTAATCAATAGCCTTGTAAATGCTCAGCCATATTACGAGCTAGATAGCTCGCTCTCTGAAGGTTATGCATTGTATTATCAAGGGAAATACGATGCAGCTGGTAAATTGTTTTTTCGTGCATTAAGGGAAGCACAGGAGTCTGGTAATAGAAAGGTTGAAGCCGAAGCATATCGTTTATTGGGTGAAGTCAATAGGGCGTCGATGAATAGACCCTATGCTCTGAAATATTTGGATAAGGCGGAAAATATTTTCAGTGAGATTCGAGATGATTATGGCATTGCCTCGACTAAAAATCGGAAGGCAGCGGTGTATTTTGAGACTGGGGATTCGCTACTTTGTGCCAAATATTTGCAAAGCTCCTTAAAAATTGCAAGAGATAATCATTTTCGTGATTTAGAATATAATTCACTCACCATTCAAGGTGCGATAGAATATGTAAAAGGTCGCGATTATTCGGCTGCAATTCATAGTCTGAAGGAAGCACTTTCCATTGCTCAGGAGTTGAACAAAGTGGAAGATTTCCCTTATATGTACAATAACTTATCTCGCATTTATCAAGAAATAGGATTATTAGACAGTTCATTGGTATATGGAGAAGCTTCACTTAAGATTGGGGAAGAATACAATATCCGCGCCTATATCGCTGCGGCTTGCGGACGTTTATCGCTCATCTATTGGGATAAAGGAGATTTTGAAAAGGCCTATGGATATGAACGAAGATTTAACGAGATCCACGATACTTTAAACCAAGAGTCTAAAGATAAGGTGGTAGCCGAACTCGTGGAAAAATACCAAAATGAAAAGCACGAACTCGCCATTGAACGACAAAATGCACAATTGCGTTATATGGTTATTGCCGCCATTATTTTACTGATTCTGCTCATCGTCATGCTGGTTTTGTTCCGCACCAATCGACTCCATCGAATTAAGCAAAAAGAAATCAACCAGAAAATTGAAGCTCAAAATGCGGTATTGGAAGAGAATAATTTGGTGAAAGACCGCCTGCTATCTGTATTGTCGCATGATTTACGTTCGCCTGTGGCAGCAATTTCTACCGCACTAATGGTTATCCGTGAAGGCTTCGTTAGTCCTGCAGATTCCATGGTCTTATTGGAAGAACTCAGTGTTCGCGTAGAACGAACTACCGAACTATTGGACAATCTATTGTATTGGATTAAAAACCAGTTGAATAAAATCGCCCCAGAAAAGGTAGAGGTGAATATAAAAAGTAATGTGCAAGAGGTCTTAGATTTGATGGATCCGGCAATACAGCAAAAAGGCCTGCGCATCAAAGATAATATCGATGAAAGTTTTGTGCTCTTTGCTGATCAAGAAATGATTCGCTTGGTTTTACGCAATATCATCAGTAATTCAGTCAAGTTCTCAGATACTGGAGCTTCCATAGAAATTAGCGCGGCAAAAACGGATGAGTCTATCATTTTATCCATTAACGATACAGGAGATGGAATGAGCGATGAAGTGTTAGCAAATATCTTTGATGTGCGCAAAGTGGGCACGCTTGGAACCCATAAGGAATCTGGGATGGGGATTGGACTTTCTTTGGTTCGCGATTTTGTGGAGGCAAACAATGGGGAAATCCACATTAACAGTGAACTCGGAAAAGGAACCAAGGTTCAGCTCATATTTCCAAGGTAATCGGGAGAGACCGGGGCAAGCATTAATACGTTTTCTTTCTCAACCACTACAGCACCTGCGGGGTCTCCTTTTCTCTTTCGAATATGTTTTTTTTCGGTATAGATAACGGGTGCTAAGCTTTCTTTTCTTCGTTTAGAAAACCAGAGCGCCAATCCGCCAGCAATTTCAATGAGCTTCTCAGGAATGGCCTGTCCGCTTTTTTTTCTTATCACCACATGGGAGCCAGGAATATCACGAGCATGCAACCAGAGGTCGTCTTTCTTTGCTATTTTTAAACTCAATTCATCATTGTCTTTCGCCTGTTTTCCTACCAGTACCTGATATCCCATGATTTCAAAGGCATGATAGGGGAGCCGCTGCAGAGGAATACGTTCTTTCTTTTGCTCCTTAAGTAAACCGCGCATGTCTTTCATGCTCCTTGCTTGATTGACCTGTTCTTCCTGCTCAAGAAGCTCATACTCCTTCATCTCCAATTGGTCTAGTTCCGATTGGATGCGCGCCTCTTCAATATGCTGATTTTTGGCTTTGCGGTAATAGCGTTGTGCATTGTCTTGCGGACTCAGCTTTTCTTTCAAAAGGATTGAAATGGGCTGATTACTCAGATAGTCTTGAACCGTCACAGATTTATCACCAAGATGAATTTGCGGAAGATTACTCAGTATTAAGTCGCCCAAATGCCGGTAGTTTGATTGTTCGACCAAAGCTTTCTTTTGCTTGACTAAAGCCTTGATGCGTTTCTGTGTTTGATGAAGTCCAGCTTGTATTTCCTTGCTCAGTACTTGCTTATTGCGCTGGAAAAAATAGTGCGCAAGTTGAAGCTCGCAAGCGGGGGTAATGGCTTCTCTTAGAGTAGGGTAGCTTGCAATGAGTTCCCCATGTATTTGGGCATCGATCAAATATTCGGTGCCTGTATTAATCAGGTGAACAGGTCCGTTTTGGTAAACGTCTTCAAACGCTTCCAGTGAAGTTGATTGTTCTAGGTTTTTGGCTAACAAAGCATTGATAAAAGGCGCCTCTTCCCAGTCTGATATCTTGCTTGGCCAAGCTGCTTGCTCCAGTCTTCCGATGGCCATTAGATCCGGTAATTTTTTTTGCTGGGTTTTCCGGAAGCTGCTGATTTGATCTTCTTCATACAACAGGATATTAGCATGCCGTCCGTGACACAGAAATACGAGCTTAGTTTGTTCAAATTGGACGGTAAAGCTTCGTTCTCCGGGATGGGGTTGGATGGCTAAAATGGGCTGCTTCCAAATGGATTTAAACTGGTCCATTCGACCACGGTGAATGCGTTGAATTTGTTCTGGAAAGTAGAGGTAAAGCTTATTTCCTTCAATGCGAAAATTGATAAAGAATTCACCTTCAGCCTTTTGAGCAATAAAATGGATGGTGTTTTTGTCGCTTGAAAATACCTCATCAATACTGGCGCCACATAAGTGCTCATTTAGCTCTTGAGCAAGTCGAGCAATATACAGCGCATGAAGATCCATGGTCTAAAATACCATTTCTCCATCGATATCCGTAAGGGCAATGGGTTTGTCGGCAGTAACTACAATGGTATGCTCATATTGA
>Ga0100379_10004664_pt1 | contig 11996 bp, 13 predicted proteins | sample CryGeymeta201503_FD_80418 | JGI IMG/M metagenome (GOLD analysis project Ga0100379, IMG submission 80418) | Groundwater microbial communities from Crystal Geyser aquifers in Utah, USA - Crystal Geyser metaG 2015-03 | ecosystem: Environmental > Aquatic > Deep subsurface > Groundwater | place...
AAATTCAAATAAATAATTAAATAATCAATATATGTATATTAAATTAAATCTACTAAATATATTATTATTAAAAAAATAATTACAACAATATAAATAAAATAATAAAAATATATACTTACTATATTAATTATTACTATTAATAATGGAAGAAATTACTGAAAAAATCGAACCAAACGAAGTCACCGAAATAATTCCAAACCATATAGTAATAATAACATATCGATTAAAAGATCACGAAAAATTTATCCCTTCTGAAGAAATCTTTCTCGAAAGCTTTTTTCAACTAATCAACGAAAAATACGAGCTAATTAAATATCACTCATCAGAAATAACATCTTTTCTTGGTAAACTTCCATGTTTATACTTCAACAAATGTTTAGTATTAAACAAAGACATTCCTAATTTTATATACGAAATAGTAACAGAAGACAGTCATGAGTCCCAAATTTTAGAACAAAAACAAATGTTTGATAATATTGTATTTATTTGCAAAGAGGAGCTAAGACGAAATAATGAATATTATAGCTACCTAAAATATAAAGCAAAGCTTGACAAATCCAAAAACATATGGACATACTTATTTAAAAACTTTTATAAGAATGATTACTATGAAAGGCTAATGTCACAAACGATTAAAGATTATAGCCCTCTTAATACTGCTGATAGTTGTATTAATAATATCAAAACCTCTTTTTATAAGTTGAATATATTAAAAGGAAATGACTTAGGGCTTGGACTAGGATTGTCAAATTATAATAATAAGTTTCCTAATAATAAATTATTTGTTGCTGGAATATTGTTGTATTCATTTTTGAAAGAAGATAAATTAATGTTTGAAGAAGTAAAGAGACCAGAAATAGAAAATTTAAAATATGAGGAGAACACTGTGAGTAAGTCGTTAGAAAACTTTTATGTAAAGTTTGATAGGTTGTTTTATAATACAATTAATGCAAAAATTACAAGCAATTTAAGCATAAATAAGGAGTCATTAGATAAAGCTCTTCAGTTATATTGTATGAGTTTTGACCCAATTGCTGCGAAAGAAAAGAACAAAAAACAGAAAGAAATGAGTGAGATTCAAAACACAATACATTGGAAGTATAATCTATTCTCATTTGGTATGTTTATTGGAATAGGATCTATATTCTACTTCTTAAGTACAAGAAAAAAGGATACTTCTGAAATTGCTAATAAATCAAATACAAATTCCAATAAACCTTGGAGTAGCGCCAATACACAATCTATTATAGATAATATAGATAATATGAATATTAAGTAATTATTTAAATTAATTTTGTTTAATTTGTATTTTAAATAATTTGAATTTTATTATTCATATAAATTAAATTTACTTTATTTATCATTTGAATTTAAATCATATATTTAATTAAATTGTTATTTAAGATAATAATTTAAATCAAAAAACATGAAGAACTATAACCCATTTAAATCAAGCAAGGAACAAACGCATTCAGAAAGAGCTTCTGTAAATAGCTCAAAAAGTAAAGAAAATAAACAACGAGAAGGCCCTGAAGAGAAGTATATCAACCCTAAAAATAATACTGTGAGATTTAGCGGGCCTGGAGTAAAAGATCATCTTAATTCTTTAGGTAAGAATAGTAAAAATATATTTTTAAATTATCAGTAAAAATAAATGAAAGTAGTCAAGAAGGAAATACACTCAAAAACCCCTTTCAAAGCTTTCAAACTACTAATAATAACAACAATCTTCAACTTAAAAATAATACTAATATTAATTCAGTGACCGAACAACAAGGTTGTAGTAGACACAACCTTCAAGCCGCCACAACAAATAAGAAAACTGAGAGTGAAAGAATCAACGATGGAGAAGAAAGGAAAAGGATGATAACCGCTGAGGATCACGAAATAATCAGGCGCGAAATGGTAGATAACCGAAACAATAAGACATATTACAAATTGAATCATGATGGTATTAATATTGATTTATCAGGTTTGAAAAGCAAAACTCAAGTACAGATAAATGCTAATGATGTCAATATAGTATTAAGCCAATCAAGAGATAAAAGAATTAACATTATTAATTCAAATATGAGACAATCATTTATAATTATAGTTCAAAATCCCTTTGATATTGATAATCCTCAAAATCTACAGCAAAACGATAATAATATAAATTTATTTACTCAGCCAGTAATCTCTTCTTATCAAACTCAAAATATAGAAGGATTGAACTTAAATATGTGTAAAAGCCCCCAAAGAAATTCATTAACTACTCCAATAAATCCAAGAACAACTAAAGAAAAGAGATATTCTAACTTACAAGTTCAACTTGTTAATCAATTTGAATATCTAATCCATAAAGCAATAATACTATCTTCGATTAACCAAACTAATAATACTAATTCAATTGTAAGCTCAAATACAATTAATCTAAATCAGCCAAGTACTAATAATAACATTACTAATTCAACTAATCCAAGTAATCCAATTATTACTAATAATAACTTATTTAATTCAATTAAGAAAAATGTTGTCTATAATCCTAAGAACAATATTGACGCAATTAAAGAAACATTAGAGAAAGATGAATCAAGCTCAAATAATGAGAAAAAGGACTCTACAGAATCTGAAACTGTAAATGAGATAAGCCATATAGGAAATCATAATAATTCAGATTTTATCTCAAGAGATTCACTTACAAGTATAAATAATAGAATAGAAAGCAATTCAGGAAACAATGATAATCCAAGCAGAGAAATAAACATCAATCCTGGTATAGATTTATCTCAACAACATATACAACTGATTCAACCTAATAATGCAAAGACTGAAAAACATGATAATAAAGCAATTATTAGTAATGATAATACTAGTAAGAATAGTAGTAATGAATCTACTGAGAAGAAACCAATACTAGTTAAAATTATGAAAAATGCTGAAACAAACATACATGGAAGCAAAGTTCCTAATAATGAAATTGATAATAAAGAAAATGATAAGTCTAGCAATATTATCAGTCTTCGTTCTGCCAAAGTAAATAATGAAAATAGTATTAATATAAATGCAGGTGTTAATACTATTGCTAATGGTAATTTTATATTAATTAATTATTTTAGTTTTAAGTAACGAGATTAGTTCTCCTTCAAGCGTTCATACAGCTAAATTTGCGTTTGGGAAACCTAAGGAAGTAAAAGAAGAATTAGTTAATAACGTTAATGATTTAAATCCTCATTTAAAGATAAACTCTAATGTAACTTCAGAAACAGATATTCCAAATAAAATGGCTAATGAGATAAATCCTTTTATACAGAAACGACATGTACAACAAAACTTAAATACAAACGAATCAAATACAAAAAAAGATGCAATTCCAAACCCATTTAACTCAACCCAAGTTCCTCATAAGTTAGATACAAACGAATCGAATACCAACAAAATAGTTAACCCTTTTATGATGAAACCAAATACAACAACTGCTACTAAAGCAAATGGTAATAATAATGAAAATATATCTGCTGTAACTAATCCATTTGCTTCACTAATAAATAATCCTGTAATTAACACTATTAATAACACGAATACTAATAACACTAATAACCCTATTACAAATAATAACTTAGTTAACCCATTTAATATTACTAAGAATGCTTCATTTAATACTAATCCATTTGCACAAGCCCAAACTCAAAATAATCAATCTGGAATAACTGGAACAGGAAATAATCCTTTTTCTAATGTTAATAATTTAAGTAGAGTGAACCAGTTAAATTCTAGCAATAATATGTTTAACAATATAGGAGGAGGTACTAATATTAATAATCAGATTAGTAATAATAACCCATTTTTCAATCTACAAAACCAATACAACCAAAATAACCAAATTAATTCAATTAGCAATAACTCCTTATATGGTCAAGATCAAGGGCAAGGTCTTAATAATGGCCAACCAACTAATTTATTTAATAACAATAATAGCTCCTTTATAAATTCTTCAAATCCTTTCCAACAAGCAAATCCTAATCAAAATAATAACTTTAACGGCAATAATAATAATCAAATAGGACAAAGCACTAATAATATCAATAATATAATTCCTGATTCAAATCCTTTCCAAACCAATAACAATAGTTCAAACCAAAATAATAATACTTCAAGCATGTTTGCAGTCACTATAGGAAAGAAGAAAATGAATGATATAAGAGGTGATATGTTTAGATAAAACGATATAATCAAGAGTAATAGAGTAAAAAGATATATTTATATGATAATGAGAGTTAAATGAGTTTTAGAGTTAATAATTAATTAAATATTTAAATATAAGAATTATTAATATAAATTATTTAATTTTCTTTTTATTGCTTTTCAATATTAATATTTATATAAATATTAAAATTAATTTCATATAAAATGATCAACCTTTACAATATGGAAGATGAGTATGATAAACAAGAAGATAAAATAGGGATGAAAGTGCAAAAGATTAAAAATAAAGCAGCAGCAAATGTACAGATCACAGCAGAACAACTTATAAGAGAATCAGAATCACACAAAACTGATGATATTAAAATTCCAATTCAGAGGATAAATGATGAAGATGAATTACTTGAATATAAATTAAGAAAACGAAAAGGGTTTGAAGACGAAATAAAAAGACAAAAATATCACATTGGATGTTGGATGAAATATGCAAAATGGGAAGAACATATTGGAGAATTTGATCGAGCAAGAAATGTTTACGAAAGAAGTTTTGACGTAGACTATAAAAATACTACAATCTGGCTGAAATATGCCGAGATGGAAATGAAACACAAATTTATTAATCATGCAAGAAACGTGTGGGAAAGAGCATGTAAAACTCTACCAAGAGTTGACCAATTTTGGTTTAAATTTGCTTATATGGAAGAAATGCTTGGAAATTACATCGGCTCAAGAGAAATATTCAAGGCGTAAGCCTATATAAAATTATTTATACTAATTAAAAACATTATAATTATATAACAATTATTATAGTTGGATGACATTTGAACCCGCTGACAATGCTTGGATGGCCTTCGCTAAGTTTGAAGAAAGAATCGGAGAGATAGGTAATGCTCGTGAAGTTTTATATAAATATATCGAATGTCATACTAACTTAACGTAAGAATATTATAAAATATAACTTTATTAGATCTTATATGAGAGTCGCTAAATTCGAAGAGAAACATGAAAACTATGAAAGTTGTAGAAAAATTTACGAAAGTGCTCTTGCTGACTTAGGAAACAAAGCTTTAGTTGAAGAATTCTTTATTAATTTTATTAAATTTGAAATTAAACAAAAAGAATTTGAAAGAGCAAGAGTCTTATTTAAATTTGGATTAGATCATATTGCTAAGGATAAGTCAACTAGACTTTATAAATTCTTCGTGAAGTTTGAGAAAATGCATGGAACAAAGTAAGTCTTTAAGCTAATTTCATAAATTAATAATTGATATATTATATGGCATATAAAATATTTACTAATAATTTCTTAGAGAAAGCGTCGAAGAAGTAATTTACTCAAAAAGAAGAATCTCTTACGAAAAAGAAATCGAAAAAAATCCCATGAATTATGACATATGGTTCGACTACACTAGATTAGAAGAAACATGTGGAGATATCCAGCGTACACGTGATGTTTACGAAAGAGCAATAACAAACATGCCACCTTTTAACGATAAAAAATATTGGCGTAGATATATCTTCCTCTGGATTAATTATGCAATATTCGAAGAACTAACAGCAAAGAATATAGATCGTGCAAGTGAGGTATATAAAAAGGTATTAGATATAATCCCGCACAAAAGCTTTACTTTTTCTAAAATATGGATTCTTTACTCTCATTTCTTTATAAGAAATAAAGATATTGAACAAGCAAGAAAGGTCTTCGGAAAGTCTATTGGACTATGCCCAAGAGAAAAGGTGTTTAAGGCCTATGTAGAATTAGAACTACAATTAGGTAATATTGATAGATGTAGAAAGATATATGAAAAGTTTATAGAGTGTCAACCAGAAAATACAAACGCTTGGGTGAAGTATGCGGAATTGGAGAGATCTTTAGATGAACGAGAACGTTGCAGAGCTATATTTGATATAGCAATTAATCAAAATTTAGATATGCCAGAAATAGTTTGGAAAGCTTATATTAATGTTGAAATGTCATTTGAAGAATATGACAAAGTTAGACAACTATATGCAAGACTACTTGAAAAAACAAGACATTTAAAAGTATGGCTTTCATATGCCAAATTCGAACAGGAAGTTTACAACATAGATGGAGCTAGAGGTGTTTTCGAAAATGCATATAGATTTTTCAAAGAAGCCAATTTTAAAGATGAAAATAATGAAATTAATTTTAAAGAAGTAATATAAAATTTATTTATAAATCTAACTTTATAGGAAAGATTAATAATACTTGAAAACTGGATAAATTTTGAAAAAACCGTTGAAGACAATGATGATAATGTTGCCAATTTGAAGAAGAAACTTCCTACAAAAGTAAAACGGAGAAGGAAAATTAAAAGAAATAATGCTGAATCAACACAATTTGAAGAAGCTGCTCAACAAAATAATGAAGCTGATTCAGAAGGATGGGAAGAATATTATGATTACATATTCCCTGACGATGAAGATCAAAAGAAAAGTATTAAAATTCTCGAACATGCTCTTGGATGGCATCAAACCAAGGTAGATACTGCAGAACCAACAAAATAAAAGAAATTTAAGATATTTATCTATATTACATTTCACAATTGATTTAGATTTTATACGTTTGATTCAAGTAATTAATGACATAAAATTTAAAATAAATTATTAGCTATTAATATATAACTAAACAAAATATTATAGACATAACATATTAACAATAATAATTATTATATTTTTGCCATATAAATTAAATATTAACTACTATCTAACTAATACGATTTGGAATATGTATTTTAACACAATTTACTTATACTTATACTTTTACTTTTATAATTAATCTAAAAAAGACTCTGATGCTGTTCTCAAATTTACTTCATTAAGAACTATATTATTCGTTTTATTCTTTTTACCAAATCCATCTATTATCTTTCGAAGGTTAACCACAAACAAAATACTAATAATATAGTAAATATAAAAGTTAATAGAATAGTAAATAATATAGTAAATATTATGATTATTAGAATGATTATTTATTACCATATTGGGACTAAGAAAAACAGACATGCTAGAATAGTAACAACTCCAGTTAACACTCTTGTACTATCGTTATACAATCCGTCAAACGGAAGCTTGGGCGGACATGTATCATACTTATCTACTTCACTTTGAGTAAACAAAACTAAGAGTTATAATATAAGTAATATAAGTAATATAAGTAATATAAGGATTGTAGTCAACAATCATATATGAATATTATAAATTTACTACTTACCTATAAAACATATTGCTGTATTATACATAAGATTTAACATTAAACATATCAAAAACAGAAAAAATGAGTTAAAGTTCTTTGCCCCAACGCAATTATTAATCCAATAACAATGATGATCAAAATCGTCAATGCATATATCACATATTGAACAGTGCTTAGTATTTCTCTTCTTTTTTATTAAACAAAATGGACAATAATCTTTAAGCTCTTTGTTATTATCTATTAAACTCTAAATTCTATTTAAACAAATTTTAATACAAGTAAATTAGTCTTGTTTTTGATCACGTTAACATACTTTGAATATATTATAAGAAATACAAATAAAACTGCGATAATAAAGATTAAAACAAGATATATGATAGTAACAATTGAATCGTTTAGATCTAAAAAGTAAATGAATTTAAATGAATTAATAGGTATACATATATAATATAAACAATAATTCTCTATAACAATGTAACAATATAAAACATATTATTATAAATTAAATTACGTGGTAATAGTAAACAAAACACAGCTCCTTCAATTACTAAATGTAGTACAATAAACAAAACTACATTAAAATTTGAACGGTCTGTCTTTTGTACTGGATTATGACAAATACATAATTGACATCCTTCAACTTCCTTTAACATTTCGACTATTTGTACTTTATTCTTTTCAACTGCTAAATCAAAAGCAGTACGATTCTTAGAATCTTTTATATTAATATTCGCTCCTCTCTGAACTAATTTCTTAACTATTTTTGAATTCTCAGATAATGTTGCAAGATGTAATGCAGTTAACCCTTCTTTATTTTGAGAATCTAATGGGATATTAAACGAAAGTAAGTATATAAAAGCATTTTCTGCTCCAGTGTAACATGCCCACATTAATGCATTTGTATCTTCATTATCACATTCTCTAATGTTTATTTTAAACTTTTCTTTTAGGAATACTATAGTATTAGGTGAGTCACCTTGAGCTGCCATATGAAAGGCGTTTACTCCTCGTATGTTAGATACAGCTGGTTCGACATTGTATTCAAATAGTTTTTTAAGTATTTTAACATTTCCTCTAAATGATGCATAGTGAATAATTGAATATCCGTCATCTGATTGTTGTTCTAGCCATGTTTTAATAGTATTTGTAATGTGATATTCGTTGGGATTATTAATTGATAACCGTGTTATATATTCTTCAATTAAAGCGTAGAATAATTCGGTATGATCATAAAAAGCAGCTCTGTGTCCACCTATGTTTTTTGTTTAATAGTTATATTGTATTGTAAATATATTGATTATTTTTGATATTAGGTTTAGTTAGTAAGTCTTATGATAGTTAATTGTAAATTAATTATTTACCATACCATTAAAGCCTCCACTTTCATTAAATTCCCATGGATTGTATTCTAAATTACGGAAGATTTTCCTTACTTGAGTAATATCATTATTTTGAATATTAATAAAAAAACTATTGGTAGTCTCTTCTAAATTCTCTTTCATTTTTTAGTAATAAATAAAAAAGAATTATGACTAATATGGGGAAATTAATATTGAAATCGAAAATAATATTGAAAAATTATTAATTAATCCATTATAAATAAAGGTAGTAACTAATTACTAAATATTAATTAATAATGCAAAATGACGAATACAAAAAATTAAACTTTAGAATAATAGAAGTTTCATCAGAAGACCAAGAAAATCCAGCCTACCAACTTTTAAAAGGTAACTAGAAGACTATTATACTAAAACATTTAAAACTACATAATAATATACTAAATTCAACTTAACTAACTTAACCAACTTAACCAAAATATAGGCAATGAATCCACAGGCTGGGTGTCAGACCGCTTCTGCGACTATCCTCAAGAAATAATATTACAATTTACTTCACCCGTCGACATTAAACAAATTAACATACTCTCCCATGAAAAAAAGATATCAACAAAAATAGAAATCTTCTCATTTAACCCTAATTCTAGTAACAATGCAGAATTTCCTTATTATAAGAGTCTCGTTTACAATCCATTAGGATTTTTAAAACTATCCGAGAACTCTAGGAGTAACTTCCAAGCTAGAGAATATCGCAAAGTCTACGTTGATGTCAAGTGTATTTACCTTAAGATAGTCTTACAAAAAAACTACTCTAATAAATATAATATATTTAATCAAGTTGGACTCATTAACATCGAGCTATTCGGAGCGCCCTTACATCTTTCTAATATAAATAAGAATGAATTATTCCTACATGAAACTTTACGTAATCAAGATGTCGAAGATGACCATATGGATGAATTATGTTTAGAAAAGTTTAGATTGCTTAAGAATAATCTTGAGGTTGTATTAAAGAAAGAAGACTACGATGAAGCTAAAAGAATTAAGAAAAACTGTGAAATAGTAAGAAATATTGGAAGGAAGATTTATCATTTAGACTTTCAGAAAAAAGTATTTATTAATAATGAAGACTATGATAATGCTAAAATATTAAAGTTTGAAATTGAAAGGTTAAAATCGAATGTAAGGAATATTGAAAAGAATATTATAAATATTCATCCGGAAAAAGGGTTTGGTAGTAACAATCCTAATAATGCGATTTTGTTAGAGAAATCACAAATTGAAACGTTTTATAATTTTTCGAATGCGAATCAAGATAAGGATAATAATGATCACCATGATAGAAATTTTAATCAAACATACCGATCAGTTTACGATACAAAAGACAATAATGAAATATATAAACCGTTCGATGAGAAGATAATCCCAACTTTGAAAAAGCATAATAATCAAAGTTCTTTTGGAGACAATAGCAATAACAATAACGGTGATATTAATAATGCTGATCATTATGAAGATGAAGATAAAAGAGTAGATGAATTAGTTGTTGATATTAATATTCTATCTAATTTTGAAATTATTACTACAGATGAGTTTACCTTAGAACAACTTAAAATATTGTTATTTTCTAAAAATATTCCATTAAAAGAAGAGAGTTTAGACATTCTTGAAAATAGCCTTGAGAAAGTATTAAGTGATAAATCAAAAATAGAAGTTATAATAAATTTAATAAATAGAGTAATTGATACGGAGATTCATCCACAGTTATTAATAAAAACTTTCGAGATTATATTAAATTTGTTAACTTTCTCAAGTCAGCATAAATTAGAAATAAACTCGCTTAATATAGTTAAAATTAAAACTTTAATTGGAGAGTCTAATATAAAACTTAGAAATAAAGCAATAGATGTTATAACTAAAATATTTACACTACAACTAGAAAACTTTGATTATCTGTCTTTACTTAATGAGCTAGTTAATATTATTGACAATAATAATATAAAAATAATCGCTGTAAAAAATATGACAGCTAGACTAGTAATCCTTAACACAATTATTGATAACTATGAAAATATTACTTCTAATAATATGATTGTAAAAGATGACTTTCCTTTAAATGCTTTTATTAATTTTGTAGTTAATAATGTCAAGAGTGTTAAATTAGAAATAAGAAACTTAGCAAAGCCCTTATTGTTAAAGCTTTATTTGAAATTTGGAATAGATAGCTTAACTGATTCTTTAAATTTATTAGATGAAAAAGAATTGTTAAAGCTAAAAGTAGAAATTCCAGAAGTAGAAGAATTAGTAAAAAGAAAAAAGCTTAAGAGGGAAAAGGATAATCCAGTTAATATTGTAAGAGTAAATAAGAAAAAAGATGTTAATAACTCTAATAATGCCACCAATAATAGTAATATTAATTATGAGGATGACTTGGATAGAGGAGATATATCTGGCAATGATGAAAAGCTTCCTAATATTAACAAAAAAAACTTTTCTAAAAAGGACTTAATCGACAAGAGCAAAAATGTCAAAAGCACAAATTCAAAAAAATGTAAGTTCTGCGATATGACAGATAGAAGATTCCTTATCGAAGCCGAATTAGATAAACACTGCGCAACTGAATGTAAATGGCTTACTGACTGCTTTAAATGTAAAAAAACAATCGAAATCCCATCATATAATACACATTTATTAGCAGAATGTGAGTTCTCAGCCGACTTTAAGCTTTGTAAAAAATGCAGAGAACCAATAGACAAAACAGTAATGGATAAACACGTAAAAGATAACAAATGTATTCCAGGTAAGAATTTGAATAGTGCTAATCGGTGCCTTGTATGCCATAAAGATATTCCACCTCAAGAAAAAGGATGGAAAACACATTTAATTGTAAATGGCTGCGAAAGTAACATAAGAAACACAGAAAAAATATAGAAAGAAGAAAGATAAGATAAGATAATAAGTTATTTATTTGTTAATATTAGTTAATATATGTTTTTTATATCTATATGTTTTATATTTGAATCTGTAAATATACTTAAATAAATAATGAACTTAAATGAACTTAAATAAAGTAAATTAAATAAATATGAATACTTAAATAAATTTAATACTTAATTACTTTAATTATAATAAAATATATAATCATAAAATCATAAAATTAATAATAAATGTAAAAATTTAGCCATTATGGGGATTGAACCCATGACCTTCGCGTTATTAGCACGACGCTCTAGCCAGCTGAGCTAAACGGCTGTTATTAT